>Ga0315900_10001804_pt1 | contig 33886 bp, 21 predicted proteins | sample LakEriMetagenome_FD_203521 | JGI IMG/M metagenome (GOLD analysis project Ga0315900, IMG submission 203521) | Freshwater fungal communities from buoy surface, Lake Erie, Ohio, United States - Buoy 12 MA114 | ecosystem: Environmental > Aquatic > Freshwater > Lake > Lake biofilm | place: USA: Lake...
TCACGCTATTGAAGAAGCGAATAAAGATAAAACAGTTCGTTTAGTTATGATAAATGCGGAGGGGCCCGTTTTTTGTGCCGGGATGGATATGAAAACTTTTGAAAATCCTGCATTAGATATTTTAAATCCTGAAATTCAAAATCAACATATTTCTTTAGCAAGCGCTATTAGTCAATTAAATAAACCAAGTATAGCAATTGTAGAGGGTGATGTGCTTGCTGGGGGGTTTTTAATTGTTTTGGAGTGTACTTATATTTTTGCAAAGAAAGAAGCCAAATTTTCCTTGCCGGAAGTAAAAAGAGGTATTTTCCCATTTCAAGTATTAGCTTCTTTAATAAAATATATTCCACAAAATAAGGCACTAGATTTATGCATCACTGCTAAGGAAATCACTGCCGTGGAAGCAAAAGAGCTGGGTATAGTGTATGGTTTTTTAGAAGAAGGTAAGCCTACTGAATTAATGAAAACAATCATCGAAAATGCACCCAAAGCAATTTACGCAGGTTTTGAAGCAATTAAAAATTTAGGTACCTTGACAGAGAAAGAAAGATTACCTTATTTACTTCAAGCTTTAGAAGACTTAAAAAAAACAAAGGATGCCAAAGAGGGTATGGCAGCTTTTTTTGAAAAAAGAGTTCCAAATTGGACGAATGAATAAATACAAGTACCTATCTTGATATCCCTATTTTTTCCATACCATCAAAAAATTTCTTAAATTTAGAAATATGAAAATTCCAAAAACGTTTCACTTTAGTTATACAGGAAGTATAGCAAAGCTTCTTATCATTGCCTGTATTTTTACAGCCAATTTAGTTTCTGCACAAACTGTTATTGAAAAGATAGTACAAGAAGAAACTAAGAACTCACAATTACAAGTTTTGGCTCATGAGTTATTGGATGGTATTGGACCAAGACTCGTAGGGACCCCTCAAATGAAAAAAGCAAATGAATGGGCAGTCGAAAAATATACGAACTGGGGCATTGCTGCGCGCAACGAACAGTGGGGAGAATGGAAAGGTTGGGAGCGTGGTATCACGCATATTGATATGCTTTCTCCAAGAGTAAAAAGTTTAGAAGGAACGCAATTGTCATGGAGCCCGTCAACAAAAGGAAAAGCTATTAAAGCAGAAATAATTATCATACCTGATGTGGCAGATTCTTTGGCATTTGTCAATTGGTTGCCAAATGTGAAAGGGAAGTTTGTCATGATTTCTATGAATCAACCAACTGGAAGACCAGACGATAACTGGCAACAATTTGCCACAAAGGAGTCTTTTGACAAATTAAAAAAAGAACGCACCGAAATGACGGATGCTTGGCGTAAAAGATTAACTAAAACAGGTCATTCATCAAGAATGCTCCCAATTATTTTAGAAAAAGCAGGTGCTTTAGGTGTCTTAACAAACAACTGGTCCAACGGTTTTGGCGTTGATAAAATATTTAACGCATACACTACAAAAATTCCAACGGTGGATATTGCTTTGGAAGATTATGGCACTTTATACCGCTTAGTAGAATCTGGAGACAATCCAATCATTAGCATTCAAACAGATTCTAAAGACTTAGGGACTGTTCCAAGTTTTAATACTATTGCCGAAATAAAAGGAACCGAAAAGCCTGATGAGTATGTGATGCTTTCTGCGCATTTCGATTCTTGGGATGCTGGACAAGGTGCAACAGATAATGGAACAGGTACTTTGACGATGATGGAAGCGATGCGTATTTTAAAGCTTGTGTATCCAAATCCTAAGCGTACTATTTTAGTTGGACATTGGGGTAGTGAGGAGCAAGGCTTAAACGGTTCAAGAGCATTTGTGGAAGATCATCCAGAAGTGGTTAGCAAATTACAAGCTTTGTTCAACCAAGACAATGGCACTGGTAGAATTGTCAATATTTCTGGACAAGGTTTTAAGTATGCGGGTGATTTTATTAGTAGATGGTTAGCTGCAGTGCCTAGCAGTATGAAAGATTCTATTAAGACAACTTTCCCTGGCACGCCAGGTGGAGGTGGAAGTGATTATGCTTCTTTTGTAGCAGTGGGCGCACCAGGTTTTTCACTAGGTGCTTTAAACTGGTCTTATTTTAATTATACTTGGCATACCAACAGAGACACTTACGATAAAATCATTTTTGATGATTTAAAAAATAATGCTATGCTTACTGCCATCCTGGTATACATGGCTTGCGAAGACAACGCAACCTTCCCAAGAGATAAAGTAGACTTAGGCACCAATAAATTAACTGGACAACCTATTCCATGGCCAACGCAAGTAAAAGCAATGCGTAAAGGGCCTATAGCGCCAACCAATTAAACTATAAATATAAACTTCTACAATTTTTTAAACAATCATTTATGTCTATTTTATCTAATTACAGTGATGGCTTTTTTGATGTGAGTGCAGCGCATGGATTTCTTCCAGTAAAAGCGCCGATGGTAAAATTACCAAGTGTTTACGCCGATTTACAAGCGTTGTTGGATAAGATGCCTGTTGTATTAAATGAAAATGAGTTTGGATATTTAAATACAGAGGATGGGATTGTTGCACCGACATTAGCTATCAAAAATCATTTAGATACTGTAGAAAAAGAGGAAGACATTTTTGTTTTACAAGCTTTATTTAGATCTTATAGTTTTTTAGCTTCTGCTTATTTATTAGAGCCTTCTTTCCAACAATTTAGAAAGGACGGCAAATACGGAAAAGCAAGAAATTTTTTACCAGCAAATATTGCACAGCCTTTTTGTAAAGTAGCCGATAAACTAAATGTGTTTGCTTGGCTAGATTACCACTATGCTTATTCATTGGGTAATTATCAAAAGCTAGACGAAGCTGGTGACTTGAATTGGGAAAATATTACTATGTGTAATCGTTTTTCTGGACAACCCGACGAGGTTGGTTTTATTATGTTGCACGTAGACATTAATCGTTTTTCGGCCAACTTAGTAGGGACTGTCATGCAGACTATTCAGGCATTAGATGGTGGAGCGCAATCAGTGGGTGATTTGCTAGAAAAGAATTGGTCCACGATGAAGCAAATGAATGAGCGCAGAAAAGAGATGTGGAAGGCTTCAAGATGGCAACGTTACAATGACTTTAGAATTTTTATAATGGGTGTTAAAGGAAATACCGAATTGTTTGGCGATGGTGTGGTGTATGAAAATGTATGGGATGAACCTAAAGCATTTAGAGGACAAACTGGTGCACAGGATGATATTATTCCTATGCAAGATATTTTTTCTGGGGTGATTTTTTATTATCCAGAAAATGAACTCACAAAATATTTATTAGACCTTAGATTATACCGACCAACCTGTGTGCAAGACTTTTTCAAAGACCTTGAAAATTCTATGAAAACATTGCATCCAAAGGGTTTGATGGGTAAATTAGTAGAAAACAAAGATGTCACTGGGCTTTGTTATTTATTAGGCATTTTAGAAGAAATTTACCATTTCAGAAATGGACATTGGCAGTTTGTTCAAAAATATATCATGGCCAATACGAAGTATGCAATGGCAACAGGAGGCACTCCAATTACATCATGGATTCCAAATCAAATTTTATCTGTTATTCGTCAGATGGAAGATGTAGTCACCGCAATCAATCAAATTGGCAAATCGGATCAAGAAGAGGCCAATGCTATTTTCGAGCATAATGTTAAATTATTGCCTACCAAAAAAGGTTTGATCAATGGACAACTTGAATTGATTCATAAGAACGACTTTTCGGCAGAAGCGGTATTTGCTTTGAACCAAAAGTTTGGTTATGATGATACTAAGTAGTTTAATTACTTTTCAAATTCAATAAAATGCTCTGATGCGTATTCGTCATCACCTGGTTTTATTCTTTTAACAAAAAAACGTGCACGCTTTCCAAGTTTAACCGAAGTGTATCTTTCCTTAATATCATTTGGGTCATTTAATGGTTGTAAGGAAGGGTACCATAAAATATAACCTGGTTTTTGAAAAACCAATTCAGGCTTTGACCAATCCTGGCTATTGTTTCCAGCACCTAAGTCTTTATGCTTATTAAATGAGATATATATTTTATCTCCTTGCCATGATCTCCCTTCTACTTTGCCCATCATCATCACCCAACAATTCAAATAGGTATTCCAACTAACCGATGGTCCCCAATGAAATCCTCCTGTTGGAGAGGAAGCACCACCACCTCCTTCGTTGATTGGAATTTGTAAAGAACGAACTGGCACCCCATAACTATCATAAGCAATAGAGAAAGATTTACCATCCCACCTTTTTGCTTTTCCAACTGGGTTATCAAGGTCTTTTAATGCTATTCTAGCTATACTAATGCACTGACCACTCCACTCTTTTTGTACATTATATGTTTTTGCATCATACACACCAGGATATCCATACTCTCCATAAAATAAATAAAGATAATCGCCACTTGCAACTGCAGATGGATCTCCAACACCACCAGCAAATGTATTTGATGTATTAAATGGTTTAAGAATCATTCTTGGATCATAATCTTCAATAAAAATACCTCTGTTATCCCAGCTTTTTCCACCATCTACCGACTTCATCACACCAATTCTACAAACTGCAGCTGGACTTTCTGGACCTGTTAAACCTTGTGGCCAAAGTACATTTTTGTATCCTTCTTTACTAATTGAATCATAGGGTAAAGTACTTGGATAATTTTCGTTGTGATAAATGCCATACAATGTTTTACCACTTATATCTTTTGAATCTTGGTAAACTGTTTCAAACCATACAGCTCCATGCAATCCTTTCTGGCCAATAGGTACATTACTAGGCATGACAGGATTAAAAAATTTACTTGCAGGGTTTTTAAAAACAACTTCTGCATTTTCACCATCTGAATATTTTAAATCTTTTGCATAGCCCCACAATGGATCTTCGCCATATTTGCCAGGGAATATTCTAAAAGTATCTCCTATCCAAACTTCTGCCATATTACAATCAACAAAAGAATTGAATGTAATTTTTGGAGCAGGAATTAATTTAAACTTTGGGGTCGTACTAGGGTTTTCATTTACATTCAACTTAGGCGTGGAAAAAAAACCTACAATAAAAGTGAGCCATGAGATTAGAATTAAAAATTGCATTTTATATCAGTTTGATGTTAATCTACTTATTGATATAAATTTAAGAAAAAAAAGAAAATGCACAAACACTAGTTTAAGCACAAGGGCTTTGGTCTTAAACAAGACACCCAAACTACTTAGGTGAGATTACATTATGGTTGGGTATTTCTATTATGTCCTTTTCATCCTTATCAGGCCGGCAGTATATTACTTTAATCTCTCCACTATTTACCTATATTTTACTTGTTTATATAAGTGGTGTTAGAATTTTAGAAATTTCAGGGAAGGAGAAATGGGGTCATTTAGACAGCTATCAATAGTATATCCTTAGAACACCTTCTTTATTTCCATTTTCTAATCTGTTTAAATAAAATATATTTAACAAATTTTTCTATCAAAAATATAGACCCGAGATTAACAGGCTGCAATATTGTTTATATAGTATTAAATTAGTAAAGCCAAGATTTTAAGTCTACTCCCTTTGGGGCTCTTGTTTTTACCTCTTGTGCCCATTTATTAATAAACATTTGATGGTAACGTAATCTGCTAATATAGTTAGGCTGTGTATGGTCACCATTCCAACAATGCTCTGCTCTATCTCCATAATCAATTACGCAATTACAACTTGGATTCTTTAATTGTTTTAACATATCCTCGGCTGTGTAAACTGCATTGTTTAAATAGTAGTTATCCATATCGCCCACATATAAATGAATTTTACCCTTTAGCTGTTCACCAATTTTTGGCCAATCCCTTTTAATAATATGCGCTAAGTCGTAGTTTTCTTTCCAATAGGCAGCAACCGACTTGTCAATTGTACCACTGTGTTTATCAAATATTCTTTTTGGATAACCGTCTTCACCCATTGGAGAGAAAACAGCCTCCCATACATCATATTGATCTCCACTTCTAGAATGGGTTCCTAAAGCAAGTTCTCTTTGATTGGTTTCTTTGATGGTAGAACTAACATGCCCTAAATAATTTCTATGCGATGGTCTTGCTAAATCTTTGAAATCACTTTTTGCATAGTAAGCATTTTCGTCTTTATAGATATTAATGGTTGTATAATGATTAAAATCTATTGGATCTGGGCATGCTGCATAAGCGCCATTGTATTCGTTTGGATAGAATACTTGAACTGCAAGGGCTTCCCATCCTCCTGTTGATCCACCATAAGTAAATCTTGCCCAACCTTGTCCAATTCCTCTAAATTGCTTTTCAATTTCGGGAATTAATTCATAAGTAATAGCATCTCCATAAGGGCCCATATTTGCAGAATTTACTGCGTAAGAATCATCGTAGTAAGGTGTTGCGTGTTGTATTTCTATGGCCAATACTCTAGGAAAACTTGGCCCTGTCCATTGTTTATAAAACTGATAGGCTTCTTCTTCTTGTATTTTATTATACCCAGTTATATTAAATCGGGCACTTGTATCTGGAATTAAGTTCGGGTTTGGGGGCGTTGTACTAAAGCCACTAATATCTGAAGGGAAATGTCCGTGATAAATTGCCAATGGGTATTTCACATTTGGATGCGTATCAAATCCTTCAGGTAGTAAAATATGTGCACCCAAGTACATTGGCCTGCCCCAAAATTCAGTTAGTAACTTACTTTGAATTTTAATATGTTTAATATATTTTGAATCAGTAGGTTCAATAATGGGGGGTATGATTTGATCAATAGTTAATTGAACTACTTCTGTATTTTTGGGATCAAAATGAATTTTTATTGGTTTTGAATAAATATTACCGGGCGCTAAATTCCAATGCTGGCCTTCTCCACGATCCATTGGGAGTTTTACTACTTTACCATTTTTAAGGTGAAAAGTTTCATATTTATGCAAAAGCACTTGAACGTAGTAGTCTCCTGCTGGTATATCACTAAGCCTTTCTTTCGGGAAACCATAGGCCTCTTGTGCAATACTTTGCGTTGATCCAATGGCCCACTGGTCTACATTTTTACCTAAAATAATTTGGGTACTAAGCGCGTCACTAATTTGGAATCTTGGCTCTGCTGCATTGTTATTTGAAAAAAGTAATAATAGTCTTCCGTCAAAATTTTCAGTATGTAAATTATTATTAATTTTTACATTAAACATTTGAGCATTTAATTCAAGTCCATTTAGTAAAAAAATGCTTATGTAACATATTGTTTTAAATAAATTCATTTTCATATAATTTTTTTTAATTAATGTTTGTCTTCTTCTTCTGAATAATCTGCACCAGGGGCTGCCATAATACTTCCTAAGAATAAGGCGTTTAAAAATAATTTGTTTGTCCCATACCAAGTTCCTCTAAAATTTGGTTCGTCTGCAAATAAAATGACTCTTCCACTTCCCTCAGCGCCTACTAAGATAGAAGGTGAATTTTTAATCATTTTTAAAGAATTAGGATGTAGGTAGCCACCCACTAAAGGAGTATTGGTATACTGCGCAATAGTACTATAGGCACTTGTGCTATTTTGAAAAAAGGTAGAATTGTTTTTATAGACAGAAACTTTTCTTTTAGAGAATCCATATCCAATGGGATGGGTCGTATCAAGGTCTATAGAAAAAATAGAACCACCTAAAGCTTTAGCACCCTCCATATCACTTGCTCTATCGTAATCTAATCTTCCTTTTGTGGTACTGGAGTCAACTGCTAATTTGAATTTAGTAAATCCATTTTTAATGGCCCATTCAGCCCCAGACTTTATAGTAATAAGGGTGTTGCCGTTTTGTACCCAGGCTTTAATTTTATCTATACTATTTTTATCTAAAAAGTTATAGGCACCTGAAACCATAACGAGTGTATTATACCTCTCTAAACGAACTCTAGAGAAATTTAATATATCTATTTTAGTAATTGGCATATTTAAGCGTTGGTCTAGTAAATGCCATATTTCACCTGCTTCTGAAGCGGCAACACCAGTTCCTATAATCATTGCTGCTTCCGGCTTTTTCAGCGTTTTTATATAGTTGCTTCCAAGGTCAATGCCTGAGTTACTATATCCTGTTGCCACAGTATGTACTTTTATATTGGCAGCAACACTGGCTTTACTAATTATATTATATAACTCATCTGCTCCTACTTTTTGTTGTTGAACAGAAATGATAATACTACCATATCCAAAATTCTTATTCTCTCCGTTGATATTAGTACTAAAGGTTCTGGTAGCTGTTTGTACAAAAACACCCTCACTTTGCAACGCGTAAATGAATTGATGAATATTATAGTCTGTATTGTTTACCAAGTAAGCATAATTACTTTTTACAATGGGTGAATTATTTAAAACGAGAGGTGCATTTACTTTTTCAGCTAAAACCATACTAGACTTCACCTCTGTAAAAGGAAGTCCGTAGGCATGAATTAAACTCCAAGTAGAAGCGTCGTAAAAGGTACTATCCTTATAAGTAATTTGATTTTCAAAAATACTTTTTACCATAATATAATTATCCTGTGCTGTAGGTACAAAATAATTTGTTGAGTTGGGAACTTTATAAATATCTATTCTGTGTAACAATAATAAATCAATAAAAGCTTTTGTTCTATTAAAATCGTTGGGATCACCAAAACTATAACCTTTAATTACTGAATTTGCTGCTTGTTGTTTTGCTGTTACATAAAACTGTTTACGTAGTTCAATTAAATCGTCTTTCTCTGCTAAAGATGCGGTGATAGTAGCTAGAGAAGCGGTGAACTGATTGCGAATAGTAAAACCAAAAGTAATAGGAATGGTGGTTGTTTCTTGCACATGACCTCGGCTGCTACCTTGCTCAAATAAAAATCCAGCACCACCATAAAAATTAATATAACTGCTACCATAACCAGGGTATAGTTTATCGAATGCTTCTTTGGTAAAATACATAGAGCCGATGCTGTTAGTTGCCTTGGTAAAATATTCACCAAATTTTGGATATATATTTTTGTATAAGTAATCAGGCACAATTGGATTATTACTAGACTCTTTACCTGGATCGAAGTAGAAAGTTGAATTTGTGCCCATTTCATGGTGGTCTGTTTGTACATAAGGGCGCCACTTGTGGAAGAAATTAATCCTATTTCTTGTTTCTGGGAAAGTACCTAAGAACCAATCACGATTTAAGTCAAACCAATAATGGTTGAATCTTCCTCCAGGCCAAATTTCATTATGCTCTCTGTCATTAGGATCTGCAACAGGAGGTGTTCCCTTGTGCATATTTGCCCAATGCGTATGGCGGTCTCTGCCGTCAGGGTTTATAACAGGATCCAAGGTAATAATCATATTATTTAACCATTCTTTGGTCTGTTCGCTTTGAGAAGCAGTTAAATAGTAAGCAGTTAACAGGGCTGCTTCACTTGAAGAGGGCTCATTGCCATGCACATTATAGGCCAGATGAATAACCAACGGAACCTTATTATTAGTACCATTTGTTTGATTGGATAAGTGTTGCAATCTAATTTGCTCTAAATTCTTATGGTTTTCTGGAGAAGAAAAAATAGCCACCACTTGTGCTCGACGCTCAAAGGTTTCTCCAATGATTTCAAAGGAAACCTTATCGGATAAGCGATCTAGCTCTTTTAAATAAGCTACAATACGATCATGCCTTGTATGTTGTTCACCAATGGCATAGCCCAAAAATTGTTCTGGGGTAGGTATACTAGCATCAAAATTTCCTTTATTAGGGTAGAAATAATTGGCCTGCCCCTGCACTAGCAAAAAGGAAAGCATTAAAAAAAGCGATGAAATAATTTTCTTAAGCATGTATTATAGGTTGAATTATGAATAATGTACCTAGCTAATTTACTATAATTATTGGTTAAAAGATGGGTAAAAAGCAGGAGGTTGAAAAAATTACTAACTTAGGGTTTATCTATATTTAAATTAAAAGTTCATAAATATGAAAAATCCAATTATCTGTCTTTTACTCTTTTTATCATTAAGTGTTCAAGCACAGAAGAAAAAATCGAATACTACTACTATTGAAGCTACTAAGCCAATTCTAGATTCAGTATTTAAAAATTTACAATGGAGGAATATTGGCCCAACAAGAGGCGGAAGAGCAAATACCATTAGTGGAGTGGTCAATAATTCAAAAAGATTTTATGCAGGATACACGGGAGGGGGCGTTTGGGAAACTATCGATGGTGGACTTAAGTGGAAAAATATTTCAGATGGCTTTTTTAATGTGGGTTCTATCGGGGATATTGCTGTTTCAGAATCCGACCCAAATGTAATTTATGTTGGTTCAGGTGAGCATGCTGTAAGAGGTGTAATGACAAGCTATGGAGACGGTGTATATAAATCTACCAATGGCGGTGTTACATGGAAAAATATTGGACTTGAAAAAACTAGACATATAGCTGACATCGCAGTTCATCCTTCTAATTCAGATATTGTATATGTGGCTGCTCAAGGCACAGTGCATGGTCCTAATAATGAAAGAGGGGTTTATAAATCAATAGATGGAGGAGTTAATTGGAAGCGTGTGTTGTATATCAATGATAGCACAGGGATTGCTTCTCTGACAATGGATATGACTAATCCTCGAGTTTTATATGCTGCTTCATGGGAGCATCGCAGATTTCCTTGGACAGTATCAAGTGGCGGAAAAGGTTCTGCTATATGGAAATCTACAGATGAAGGTGTTACTTGGATAAAATTAACAGAAGGCTTGCCTGATTTAATGGGTAAGATTGGATTAAGTGTTTCGAGGGTTAATCCTAATCGTGTATTTGCAATTGTTGAAACAGAAAAAAAGAAATCAGGATTATACCGTTCAGATGATGCTGGTAAAACTTGGGCATTGTTGTCTAACAATCAAGATATATCCTCTAGATCTTGGTATTATATGAAAGTATATGCAGACACAAAAAATGAAAATTTAGTGTATGTTTTAAACGCACCTATGATGCGTTCTATTGATGGAGGAAAAACTTTTACCAACGTGAAAGTAGGCCATGGAGACACCCATGATTTATGGATTAATCCAAACAATAATAATGAGATTGGTTTGGCAGATGATGGCGGTGGAGAAATTAGTTATGATCAAGCCAACTCATGGTCTTCTATTATGAATCAAAGTACTGCACAATTTTATAGAGTAAATACAGATAATTCATTTCCTTATAAAGTATATGGTGGTCAACAGGATAATACTTCAGTCATTATTGCTAGTAGAAATAATACAGGTGCTATCACAGTGCGTGATTGGAATGCAGGTGCGGGTTGTGAATCAGCTTTTCTAGCATTTGACCCTAATAACCCTGAAATAGTATACGGGGGATGTTATCAAGGATATATTGAAATGCTGAATACAAAAACAAATGAGGTTAAAGATGTACAAGCATATCCAAGTCTGAATTTAGCAGTCCAGCCAAAAGATATGAAATACAGATTTAATTGGAATGCGCCAATTGTAACTTCTATGCACAATCCAAAAGTGATGTATCATGCTGCCAATGTATTATTGAAAACCATGAATGGTGGATTAAGTTGGGATGCAATAAGCCCAGACTTAACAAGAAATGATAAATCTAAGCAAGGTCCAGGCGGAGTTCCATTTACCAATGAAGGCGCTGGTGGCGAAAACTATAATACCATTTTTTATGTAAAAGAATCACCACTTGATGCCAATACAATTTATACAGGAAGTGATTGTGGGTTGGTACATGTAACTACAGATGGTGGTAAGACTTGGACAAATATTACACCTAAAGATTTAGAAGAATGTCAAATAAATAGTATTGAAGCTTCTTCATTTGATAAAGGGGTTGTTTATATAAGTGCTACAAGGTATAAGCTAAACGATTATGCCTCTTATACTTATAAAACAACAGACAATGGTGTAACCTGGACAAAAATAAATAATGGTGTTAAAGATGCTGATTTTATTAAAGTAATTAGAGAAGATAAAAAGTTTAAAAATATTTTATACGCTGGCAGTGAGAGAGGCTTTTATATTTCAAATGATGCTGGTAATTCTTGGTCTAATTTTCAATTAAATTTACCTATTGTGCCAGTGACCGATCTTATTATCAGAGACAATGATTTGGTTGCAGCCACCGCTGGTAGAGCATTTTGGATTTTAGATGATCTAAGTGCAGTGCAACAAAATACACAATTCAATAACTATAGTTCAGTTCAATTAATCATGCCAAAGCCAGCTTATAAATATGGTGGAGGAAACGGGTTACCTGAGAAAAATGGAGAAGGACAAAATGCGCCAGAAGGCGTCATCCTTGACTATTTTTTACCAGAAACACTTAATGAAAAAGACACTGTTATATTAGAGATAACTGATTCTAAAGGTAAATTGATTAGGATATATAGTAATTTAAAGGACGGGAACTACAAAAAATATCCAGGTGGTCCTGCTCCTGAGACCTTGCTAAGCAATCAAAAAGGGCATAATCGTTTTTTATGGAATTTTAGAACGAATTCAGAAAGTCCTGATGTGAATGGCGTTTTTGTTTTAGGAAGCTATGCAGGATATGCTGTTGCGCCAGGAACCTACCAAGCTAAATTAACCCTTCATCCAATTAACAATAGCGCCTCTAAGCAATCAAATAGTACAACGCTAACTGTACTGCCTAATCCATTTATAAAAGCATCTCAAGAAAATTGGGACTTGCAACAAAGTACACTCGCTACAATAAGTTCAAATATTAAGGAGGTACATACTTCAGTTAATAACTTAAGAAAAATAAAAAAACAATTACAATATTATGCTGAAACATTAGCAAGTATTCCTGAAGCAAAATCAATTAAAGAAGAGGCGAATAGTATGATTAGCAAAATAGATGATTGGGAATCAAATATTGTTGAAAGTAGAACACAAAATGGGCAAGATGTAATTAATTGGCCAAGTAAATTAAATGTAGACTTCTTTTATATTAAAGGCTTAATTGATATTAGTGATCCTGTTTTAACGGATGGGGTCAAAATCAAATTAGCTGACTTACAAAGTACTTGGGCGAAAGAAAAATTAAAATTAGATGCCATTTATGATGCAGTTAAGAATTTCAACAACCAATTCAAAAGTGCCAATATTCCTGCATTACAATTAAAATAAATCCACATGCGACAATTCATTTTCTTATTCATGCTTCTTGCTTCATTGTATGCCGAAGCACAAAAATCAATCCTACTTAAATGTGGTAAGTTATTAGATACTAAAACAGGTATTGTGCTAGAAAAACAATTTGTTTTGCTTAGTGGAAACAAAGTTGTTGCTGTTGGTCCAACTGCATTTAAAGCAGATACTACGATCGATCTTTCTGATTATTTTGTGATGCCAGGCATGATTGATTGTCATACGCATGTGTTACTTCAGGGAGATATTACGCAAGAAGATTATGACGTTCAAGTGCTTAAAGAGTCAATTCCATATAGAACAATAAGAGGTGTAAAATCTGCTGAGAAGGCACTTATGAATGGATTTACGACGATTCGTGACTTAGGTACAGAAGGGGCAGGATATGCAGATGTTGATTTAAAAAAAGCGATTAATGCGGGTGTCATTCCTGGTCCAAGAATGTTTGTTGCAACTTTAGCAATTAATACGACAGGTCATTACCCAATTAAAGCTTCTGAGTATGCATGGGAATTAAAAATGCCAAAAGGTGTACAAGAAATTACAGGCGCTGACGAAGCAAGAAAAGCTGTTCGAGAGCAATTAGAACATGGTGCAGATTGGATCAAAATATACTCAGACAGAGGCTACATCAAACAACCAGACGGAAACTACAGGGCATTATCAAATTTTACATCAGAGGAAATGAATGCTATTGGTAATGAAACAATAGGTAGCAGAAAAAATTTCGCTGCACACGCCATGACTAGAGACGGTATTATTGCTGCAGTAAATGCAGGCGCAAAATCTATTGAACATGGATTAGGTATGGATGAAGAGAGTATGCAATTAATGGCTGCTAAAGGTGTTTTTTGGTGCCCAACATTATTTGTAAATGAATTTGTTGCAGAAGGCAGGGCTAAATTAGGTAGCCCTATCAATCTTATGTTTTCTAAGTCTATTCCAGAAACATTTAAAAAAGCGGTTAAGGTGGGCGTGAAAATTGCATATGGTACAGATATTGGCGGGTATGATTGGAGTCTTCCACAAGCTAAAGACTTTTCTTATTTTGTATCATGGGGATTAACACCAATACAGGCCATCCAAACAGCCACTGTAAATGCCGCGGAATTACTAGGACAGGTTGGTCAAATAGGTGAAATAAAAGTAGGCGCATTGGCCGATATCATTGCCTTAAAACAAGACCCTACTAAAAATATTGAAAGCTTGGAAAATATCGATTGGATAATGAAGGATGGGAAAGTGTATAAGCAACATAAATAACTACTTTTGTATATTTTTTTAGAGCTTTAAATTATTAGGCTTTGACTTAAATTGATTAACTTAAAGTATCAAAAATGATACGAATGAAAAATCAATTGAGTAAACTGCGATTTTTATTTATTAATTGTATAAGCATCTGTTATTTATTTTTTTGTGTTGCTTTAAATGCACAATCAAATCAAATTGAAGCAATTCAAAAATCAAGTCTAAATTTAAAGGGTTTATTAAGTAAAGTAGAAGTGCTTAGAGATCAATGGGGCATCAATCATATATATGCTCAGAATGAGCATGATTTATTTTTCGCTCAAGGATATTGTGCAGTAAAAGATAGACTTTTTCAGTTTGAAATTTGGAGAAGACAAGCCACAGGTACGACAGCTGAAATTTTAGGGGTAGAGGAATTAAAAAGAGATATTGGCACTCGGTTATTCCAATATAGAGGGGATCTTAAAAAAGATTTAAATGTATACCATCCAAGAGGAGAGTCAATTATCAATGCCTATGTTGAAGGGGTAAATGCTTATATAAATGAAGTTAATCAAGCCCCTAATGCATTACCAATTGAGTTTAAGTTATTAAATATAACACCTAAAGCATGGACACCTGAAATTGTTATTTCAAGACACCAGGGATTATTAGGTAATATCACACAGGAATTAAATTTAGGACGTGCAGTCGCTAAGGTGGGTGAAAAAAAGGTAAAAGAAATTGTTTGGTTTCATCCAAAAGAGCCAAATCTAAAAATAGATTCCGCTGTCAATCCAGTTTTGTTAGACCAAGATATTTTAGGATTGTATAATGCATATAGGAAAGAGTTAATTTTTAGAAATAGTGGGGTGGACAGTAAAGCAGAAGACCTTGTGATGCAACAGTCAATCACCCCAGAAAAAGATTTATTTCTCCAAAGTCAAGAAATGGAAGGAAGTAATAATTGGATTATTGCAGGAAGTAAAACTGCAAGTGGATATCCAATGTTAGCAAATGACCCACACAGAAAAATTGCTTTGCCGTCTTTGAGATATATGGTTCATTTAGTGGCGCCAGGTTGGAATGTTATAGGGGCAGGCGAACCAGTTATTCCGGGTGTTTCAATAGGGCATAATGAGTTTGGAGCATGGGGCTTAACTATTTTTGAAACGGATGGGGAAGACTTGTATGTGTATGATTTAAATAAAACGAATCTAAATCAATATTGGCATAAAGGTAAATGGGTTGATATGCGCAGTATTCAAGATTCTATAAAGGTTAAAAATAGTCCTACAGTGACGGTTGAACTCAAATATTCATTGCATGGACCAATTACATGGATCGATTCCGTTCATTATAAAGCATATGCAGTCAAAGCTGCATGGATGGAGCCAGGCGGTGCACCTTATCTTGCTTCATTAAGGATTGATCAGGCAACAGATTGGGAGAGTTTTAGAGAAGCATGCTCATTCAGTCATTTGCCAGGAGAAAATATGATCTGGGCAGATAAAAAAGGGAATATTGGTTGGCAAGCAGTTGGCATCATACCTATCAGAAAAAACTTCAGTGGTTATGTGCCTATACCAGGTGATGGAAGATATGAATGGGATGGTTATTTGCCAATTAAAGATCGACCAAGTGCATTGAATCCTAAGGCAGGTTTCTTTGCAACAGCAAATCAAAATGTGACACCAGAAAATTATACAAGATGGGATGCGATAGGATATACATGGTCTGATTCCTATAGAGGGGACAGAATAAATAGCGTAATTAGTGCAAATAATAAAATGGATTTATCAAAAATGGCAGCTTTGCAAACGGACTATTTTTCTATACCTGCAAGTAAACTTGTCCCAATTTTGAATGGTATTGCATTTAAAGATACTGCGCTGATGAATGCGAAAAATCGTTTGACTAATTGGGATTTTGTTTTAGATAAAAATAGTATTGCTGCTGGTATATATATTGCTTGGGAAAAAGAAATAGCCGCTTTGTTTACTAGTCAATTTATTCCTGCTTCGGTTAAAAATTATGTTTCATTTCAAATGACAAGTATTATTCAAAGAATAGAATATCCAGAAAATTATTTTGGGGAGGATGCCATTGAGAAAAGAAATCAGTTATTAATTAAGGCATTCGAAAAAGCAGTTAATGCTTTAAGAAAAAAGCTAGGCTTTAACATGGAGGATTGGGTTTATGGGCAATTAAATTATAAGCATGTTAAATTAACACATCCATTGAATGCAATGCTTAGCAATGAAATGAAAAAACAAATGAATACTGAAATCTATCCAAGAGGTGGGAATGGCCAAACACCTGGTTCCACAGGAAGTGCGGATAATCAAAGTTCTGGTGCAAGTTTTAGGCTATTAATAGATACAAAAGACTGGGACAAAACCTTAATGATAAATAGTCCTGGACAGTCTGGTGACCCGTCAAGTCCTTTTTACAATAATCTATTTAAAACTTGGGCTAATGATCAATTTTTCCCTGCTTATTACTCAAAAGATAGAATTAAGACTGTGACAAAGGAGCAATTGATTTTACAGCCTTTTTAATTGAAATAGAATAAGTCATCTATACCTATATTTGTATACGTAAAAAACGTTTATATGTTAGATGCAATCATTCCTTTAATTTCCTTAATTTCTTTAGAAGTTATTTTAGGTATTGACAATGTCATTTTTATCTCTATTCTATCCGACAAATTACCGGATAGTCAAAGAAATAAATTAAGGTATTGGGGACTTGGCTTAGCCATGGTGATGCGATTGATTTTATTAACCTTAATTTCTTGGATTTTAAAATTAGACCAAGAATTATTTATCTTATTTGATATTCATTTTTCTGGTAAAGGATTGATCTTAATTGCAGGTGGTCTTTTCTTAATTTATAAAAGTACAGTCGAAATTTACCATAAAACAGAACTAGCAAATAATAGCGATCAGCCAGTTGTTCCAAAAACCAGCAGCTTTAAACAACTTTTATTAGAGATTATTTTATTGGACTTGGTTTTTTCAATTGATTCTATCATCACTGCCATAGGTATGGCACAGGAGCTTTGGGTCATGTATACATCCGTTATTGTAGCCGTGGTGATTATGATTTTTGCTTCCCAACCAATTAGTTTTTTCATAAAAAAGCATCCTTCCTTTAAAATTTTGGCATTAAGCTTTTTGATGATGATTGGATTATCATTAATTGCAGAAGGCTTTCATCTGTCCATACCTAAAGGATATATTTATTTCTCTATGGCATTTGCATTCATTGTTGATATCATTCAAATGAAGACGGTAAAGTAAGCATATGCAATCTCCCGTATTTTTAATTACACCTCCGTTTACACAGTTAAATACGCCTTATCCTGCAACGGCATATATCAAAGGGTTTTTAAATACCAAGGGCATACCAAGTGTACAAGCAGATTTAGGTATCGAGGTCACTTTAGCCCTTTTTAACAAAGCAGGCTTGACCAAATTATTTAAAGCCATTCGATCTAAAGAGTGGGAGCTAAGTCCAAACTGTCAACGTATACTGGCCTTAGAAAGTAATTATATCAATACCATCGAACAGGTTATTTTATTTTTACAGGGTAAGCTTGATACCATTGCACATTTAATTTGTTCAAGAACTTTTTTACCAGAAGGGGATGCATTTGATCAAATGGACGATTTAGATTGGGCATTTGGAGCAATGGGTAAGCAAGATAAGGCGAAGCATATTGCCACCATGTATTTAGAGGATTTGGGTAATTTAATAAAAGAGACCATTGATCCTTATTTTGGTTTCAGCCGCTATGCCGAAAGTCTTGGTCGCTCTGCAAATTCCTTTGATGAATTGTACGCTGCACTCAATACGCTACCAACATTTTTAGATACTATTTTATTGGACATTTTTGAAAAACATATTCAAAAAGTACAACCTAAATTGGTTTGTATTTCAGTGCCTTTCCCAGGTAATTTATATACCTCTTTAAGATGTGGTCAGTGGTTGAAGCAGCATCATCCAACTATTAAAGTAGCCATGGGTGGGGGCTTTGCAAATACTGAACTTCGTTCTTTGTCTGATCCAAGGGTCTTTGAATTTTATGATTTTATTACACTAGATGATGGAGAAACACCCATTGAATTATTGATTCAACATATTGATGGTAAAATAGAAGTGCAGGATTTAAAGCGTTGTTTTACTTTATTAAATGGCGTTGTGACGTATATCAATGAATCGATTTTTCCAGACTATAAACAACATCAGTTAGGTACACCAGACTATGAAGGTTTATGGCTGGATCAATATATTTCTGTGATTGAGTTGGTCAATCCTATGCATAGTTTATGGAGCGATGGAAGGTGGAATAAATTAACGATGGCACACGGATGTTATTGGGGTAAATGTACTTTTTGTGATATCTCTTTGGACTATATCAAAACATACGAGCCAGCTACTGCTAGTTTGTTGGCAGACAGGATGGAATTGATGATTGCACAAACAGGTCAAAATGGATTTCATTTTGTAGACGAAGCTGCACCACCTGCATTGATGAAAGCCTTAGCAATTGAAATCATAAAACGCAAGCTAGTCGTAAGTTGGTGGGCCAATGTGCGTTTTGAAAAAAGCTTTACACAGGACCTATGTCTTTTATTAAAAGCTTCTGGATGTATTGCAGTGAGTGGTGGATTAGAAGTGGCATCGGACAGATTACTCGAGCTCATTCAAAAAGGAATTACTGTGGCGCAGGTTGCGCGCGTAAGCAAACATTTTAATGATGCAGGCATCATGGTACATGCTTATTTAATGTATGGATTCCCTACACAAACTGTACAAGAAACGGTGGACTCCTTAGAGATGGTGCGTCAACTATTTGAAACTGGAGTTTTAAAATCTGCCTTCTGGCATTTATTTACCATGACTGCACATAGTCCTGTTGGTTTAGCGCCAGAAAATTATAAAGTAAAAAAAGTATCCGATACAGTAGGCAGTTTTGCAAACAATGATATTGCACATATTGATCCATCTGGTGCCAATCATGAAATTTTTGGATATGGGTTAAAAAAAGCCATCCTCAATTATATGCATGGCGCTTGTTTTGAATTCCCATTACAAAAATGGTTTGATTTTAAAATTCCTAAAACAACTATTGAGCCAAATTATATTCAAACACAGTTGGATGCGGTTGAGATAGGTTCAAACAACTATAAAGCCATTTGGATAGGGTTAATACCTACTTCAACCATTGTGTCTCGCACAAAAAAGGGTAGTAAGTGGGAAGAAATGAATTTACGTTTTGAGACCAATAAAAATAGTATTTCAATTAATGTGGATCCTGATAAAGGAAAATGGTTTGTAAATTTATTATCAACCATCCATGTGGATACGTCTACCGGCATGGCTTTGGCGGATATTAAGGCAGGTTATTTAACTGCAGGTTTGGAAGACTTTGATTTATTTTGGGATAATAAACCAATCAATACCTTGCATAAAGCAGGGCTATTAAGAGTTTAATTTTTCAATTCAATTAACTATAAGGAAATGCATGTAGAGTGGGTAAGAGACTTTTGCTTGAGCCTTGAGGATGTGGAAGAATGTCAACCATTTGGTCCAGAAAATTTGGTGTATAAGATCAAAGGAAAAATGTTCTTGCTCATTTCTTTGGAAGACATCCCCCCTAGAATCAATGTCAAGACAGACCCAGACAAATCCTTAGATTTAAGAGAAGCCTATCCCGACAATATACTGCCTGGATACCATATGAATAAAAAGCATTGGAATACACTCGTATTGAATACAAGACTTAGCATGTCCCTTGTCCAAGAATTAATAATTGAGTCTTATCAATTAGTCAAAAAGTAAAGCCTGATTCATCCCATTTAAATGGCAGAATAAACAATTAATCCTATTTTTGGGTCTAATACAAATCTTATGGGATTCGCAATCAATAAAAAAATAGCCGATAAAAAAACAGCCTCGAGCGCCAAAACCAATGTGCAAGCAGGGGGTAGTTCAAAATTTATCGCAAAGGCAAGCACCAAATCTTCAGGTGCAAGTAAGAAACCAATTAAAACAGGGGGATCAAGAGGTAGTTGATCTTTATTCTAAACTACTAATTATCTAATCTCAACCTTGAACAAATTCAATAAAAGGCCCATTTTTGGGCCTTTTTTTTATGTTCATTATTAATTTAATAAATATTATATTTAATATATATCTAAATATATTTATATATTATTAGCATATTTTTGGAATATTTATATAAAATAGATTAACAAAAAAGTAAAAACTAGCATTTTTTAGTATAAATTCACAATTCATTAACAAATCTTTAAATTTTTTAAATGATTTGTATTCAAAAATTTTAATCACATGAAGAAAAATTTGTACCTGATGCTAGCTATGTTCTTTTCATTGAACATTGCCCTAGCTCAAACTACAACTGTAAACGGTAAAATTACGGATGCCAAAGGTGCACCTGTAGAAGCCGCTACAGTTAGAGAAAAAGGCACAAGCAATGCTACTAAAGCAGATGCGAATGGTGTTTTCTCTATCACAGTTAAACAAAATGCTTTTTTGCAGGTTTCTGCAACTGGTTTTGCAAACTTAGAAGTACCTGCTTCTAGAGCAAGCAGAATTACTTTAAACGAATCGGTAGACAATTTAACTGAGGTTATTGTTACAGCCCTTGGCGTTAAAAGAGAGAAAAAAGCGCTTGGATATGCTGTTCAAGAAGTAAAGGGTGAAAACCTAACAATTGCTAAATCAACAGACGTAAGTACTGCATTGGCAGGAAAGGTTGCTGGTGTGCAATTAGTAGGATCTCCAAGTTCTGCTTTTGACAATGGTAGTATCTTAATCCGTGGTGTTACTGGTTTAGGACCACAGGAGCCGATATTTGTTGTTGACGGAACCATTACAAATCAATCAGCTGTTTTAATGGATAACGTTGAAAACTTATCTGTGTTAAAAGGTCCTGCTGCAACTGCTTTGTATGGTCAACGTGCTGCAAATGGAGCCGTTGTAATTACTACAAAAAAAGGTACTCGTAAAAAATACAGTGGTGTAGAATTAAACTTAGGTGCAACATTTGAAAATATTTCATTGTTACCTCCATACCAAAATCAGTATGCAGGTGGTTATTCTTCATCTTACACAAATAAAAACTCTTTGGGTACTGGTTATTTAGATGACCAAGGTTATTATATCTTCAACTATGATCCTACTGCACATCCAGCATCTTGGGCTGCGTTCCAAGGTCAAAGAATGTTAGAGTATGGAGCGGATGAGAGCTGGGGACCAAAAATTGATGGTAATCTATACCGTGCTTACTGGAGTTGGTATCCTGGTGCTGAATTTGGTAAATTAACACCAATGGTTGCTCAACCTAATAACGTGAAGAACTTCTTCCAAACTGGATTGAACTTGAATAACACAGTTGCTTTCACTTCTGGTGGAGAATCACATAATTTCAGATTGACTTATGGTAATCAACAAAGAACATTGGTAGTTCCTAATGCAAATAGAGATCAACACCAACTTGGTGTAAATGGATCTTTTGATGTTGGAAAAAAATTAACAGTATCAACTGATATCACATATACCACATCTTATACAAAAGGTGCTCCAACAGAAGGATATGATTTAACTGGATTAAACGTAACTCAAAACTTCAACCAATGGTTCCAAAGACAATTGGATATGGAGCGCATGAAACAATATCGTGAAGCTGATGGTAGTTTAAACTCTTGGAACATTGGTGATCCTAATGCAACAGGTGATTTTGCTACTTATGGTATTCCTCAGTATTGGGACAATCCTTATTTTGTTGTTGCTGAAAATTTCAGAACACAAAAGTTGAATAGAATTGTTGGTAATGTTGGATTAAACTATAAAGTGAATAGTCATTTGAACATTCAATCTAATGCTAGAATGAATTCTTATACTAATGAAAATGATGGAAGAATGGCCACAGGTTCATTGACATTGCCTTATTACACTCAATTGCAGAATCAATACAAAGAGATGAACTATGAAACTAATATTGTTTACAAAAACAAATTTGGTGATTTCTCTGTTGATGGTTTAGCTGGAGGTAATATTAGAAGAAATAGTTACAGTCAAATGTCATTAGCAACTCAAGGTGGATTAAGTTCTCCTAACTATTTTGATATCGCTGCTTCTGTGGCTCGTCCTTCATACTCAAGAAGCTATGAGAAGAAGATTGTAAACTCTGTTTACGGTAAAGCTTCTTTTGGCTTTAGAGACTTCTTATATGTGGATGGAACAATCCGTAACGATTGGTCTTCTGCATTACCTGAAGCAAATAATTCTTATTTATACCCTTCTCTGAGTTCAAGTTTCATTTTCACAGAGTTGTTAAAAATAAATTGGTTGAGCTATGGTAAATTACGTGCTTCTTATGCGAGCGTGGGTTCTGATTTAGGTGCACACTCTTTAGATTTAGCAATCAATAATGGTAATTTCTACGGAAGTAATGCTTCTGTAACAATCGGTAACCAATTTAAAGGTGGCGGTATTCGTCCAGCTTTAACAAAGGCTTATGAGGTTGGTTTAGAGTTGAAATTATTTAGAAAGATTGGATTTGATGTGACTGTTTACCAAAACAACAATACAGACCAAATCTTAGGTGTGGATGTATCTTCTGGAAGTGGATTCTCAACTGCTCAGATCAACGCTGGTAACATCGTGAGTCAAGGTATTGAGATTTCAATCAATGGTAAGCCTGTTGAAACAAAGAACTTCGTTTGGGAAACAAGCATCAACTGGGCTAAAAACCAAAATGAAATTAAAGAGTTAGCACCTGGTATCAATACATACTTATATGCAACGAATAGATTTGATACACGTTTAGAGCATAGAGTAGGTGGTCAATGGGGAACATATTATGGTAGAAAATGGAGAAAAGATCCAACTACAGGACAAACTTTGATTGATGCAACTGGTCAGCCATTATATGATATCAACCAAGAAATTGGTACAGTATTACCAAAATGGACTGGTGGTTTATTCAATACATTCCGTTACAAGAATATTGATTTAGCATTCTCAATTGATTTCCAAAGCGGTGGATTGTTCTACTCTGAAACAAGAAACTTTAACACAGGTGCTGGTCTTTCTCAAGAAACAGTGGGTGTGAATGATAAAGGTTTCGATTGGAGAGATTATCCAGGATCTTATACAACTGCTGCCGGTAACGCAGGTAATGGTGGTATCCGTATCCCAGGTATTTTTGCGAATGGTGCTTTAGCAGGTAAAGAGAACAACAGATATATTTCTGCTCGTGCTTATTGGTACACTGCACGTCAACGTGACGCAAGCAATGTATTATTAGATGCATCATATATTAAATTACGTGAAGTTAGATTAGGATACAATTTCCCAGCTTCTATGTTGAAGAAAGTGCCTTTTGCTAAATCTGCAAACTTAGGTTTCATCGTGCAAAATGCATGGTTAATCTGGGCTACAACAAAGCAATGGGGTATCGATCCATCTGAGTTAGAAGTGTTTTATAGAGAAGGTGGACAGTTATCTTCTACACGTCAACTTGGTGTTAACTTACGTGTAACGTTCTAATGCATAATTAGTACAAAAATTAAAAAATAATAATGATGAAAAAAATATTAACTCTTATCGTAATCCTTGCTACAATGCAGAGTTGTAATAAGTTTGGTGATACAAACGTATCTCCAACACTACTTACAAAAGCTTCTACAAGTGCATTACTTACCAATTCGCAACAAGCGATGAAAACTGTTATGTACAATAACAGATTGGCTAATTTATACGTACAACATTTGTCTGAAGGACCTTATCCAGGATCTTCATTGTACAGTGACCGTAACGCAAGTTTTGCAGGATGGTATGTTGGACCATTGTACGATTTACAAACAATAATCAACTACAACAACGAAGGTGCTTCTACAACAATTGGAAATGGCTCTAAAGCCAATCAAATTGCTGCAGCAAGAATCATGAAGGCGTTTTACTTTTTAAGAATGACAGATATATGGGGTGATATTCCATATTCTGAAGCATTAAAAGGTAGTGCTATCTATTCTCCAAAATACGATACTCAAGAATCAATCTATACAGATTTATTCAAAGAATTAACTGAAGCTGGTGCACAGATCAAAGAAAGTGAAGCTGGTGTAGTAGGTGATGTTATTTTTGGTGGTGATATGGCAGCTTGGAAGCGTTTCGCAAACACGATTCGTTTAGCAATGTCTGTAAGATTATCAAAAGTGAATCCTACAAAAGGCAAAACTGAATATGCTGCTGCTATTGCTGCTGGTGTAATTACTAGTAACGCACAAAATATCATGTATAAGTTTTTAACAGGTGACCCTAATAATTTCAACCCTTGGTATGACAACTATTCTGTAAGTAATCGTAATGATTATGCAATCAGTAAAACAATGACTGATTATATGGAGCCAAAAGCGGACCCACGTTTACCAATATTTGGTGAAGTATTGGCAAGTGGTGTTGTAAAAGGTTTGCCTTATGGAAGAAACGCTGCTGTAAATATCCCTGCTGCATTTAGCCGCATTGGTACTGCATTCAGAAGCCAAGGTTCTCCATTGTCTATCTACAACTATGCAGAAGTATTATTCTTACAAGCCGAAGCTGCTAAATTAGGTTATACAACTGGCGGTGATGCCGAAGCTGAAACAAAGTACAAAGCTGCTATCAAAGCTTCTTGGGAAATGTACGGTGTGTATAATGCTGCAAAATATGATGCTTACATCGCTAATGCAGATGTAGCTTATACAAGCGCAACTGCTCACAAGCAAATCTTAACAGAAAAGTGGGTACATAACTACTTAAGTTCTTGGGAAACTTGGTGTGATTGGAGAAGAACTGGATTCCCTGTATTGACTGCTGCAGTTGATAGAGTAGATTCAAGAGGTATTCCATATCGTTTGGGTTACCCTCCAACAGAAGCATCTTTAAATCCTACAAATTACAAAGCTGCTGTATCTGCTTTAGGTGGTACAGATGACAACTATGCTAAAATGTGGTGGTCTAAATAATTGAGTCTCTTTTGAGCCTTATAAAAAAGGGGGGATCGTGAAAACGATCCCCCCTTTTTTTGTTGCTTTTATTTTTTTACTACTATTTATTTCTGAATCACTTCCCCTTCAATGGTTAATTCCGCTGGTAATTTTTGACCAGCAAATTTTACATTTACTTTTTTTCTGAATGCCCCAACAGCAGGCGAAGTATAAGTGACTTTGATGCTTCCTTTTTGACCTTTTAAAATTGGCTTCTGGTCGTATTCAGGTTGGGTACATCCACATTCTGCATTTGCAAATTCGATGACTGCGGGTCTTGCATCTGAATTCGTGTATGTGAAGATCACAGACTTATGGACACCTTTTACAATCTTCCCAAAATTATGTGCAGCTTTATCAAATTTAACACCTGATTGAGCTGAACAAAACAGGGCTGCAAGAGAAAAACTGAGGGTTAAAATATATTTCATATAGGTATAAATTTAAAGGTGTTTGAAAATACCATAGGCTTAATATTCAGTCCTTGGCTTTGTTAAATCTTGGACTAAATTATTGAATTTTCGATAATTAACTGATTTTATATCTTTCTTGATTTTTATTGCATTTTGACCCCTATTTTTGTTGCATGGAATCCAACTTAGAAGCAGCATCTAATCAGGACATGCTTTCCTTTGAAGCATTTCGCAAAACTGTTTTAGAGGACTACCGAACTGCACTTGCAAGTAGAGAAGTGAGTTTGTTGGGTAGACGTGAGGTATTGACAGGGAAGGCCAAATTTGGCATTTTTGGCGATGGTAAAGAAATCGCACAGGTGGCACTTGCAAAATTTTTTCAAAAAGGTGATTTTAGGAGTGGTTATTATAGAGATCAAACTTTGATGTTTGCTTTAGGGACATCTAATGTGGTAGATTATTTTGCACAACTATACGCCGATGTTGAAAACGATCCCTATAGTGGTGGTCGAAACATGAACTCGCATTTTAGCACTCCATTTGTAAATGAAAAAGGGGACTGGTTACCACTAGCAGATAGTTTTAATGTATCCTCAGATATCGCACCTACAGCAGGACAAATGGTAAGAGGACTTGGATTGGCACTAGGCTCTAAATTCTTTAGAAATGCAAATCCCGATCCTGCATTTGCTGGTTTAACCAATCAAGGAAATGAAGTTTGTTTTTGTACCATCGGTGATGCAAGTACATCCGAAGGACATTTTTGGGAAACCATTAATGCAGCAGGTGTATTACAAGTGCCATTAGCGGTGATAGTATATGACGATGGATATGGTATTTCTGTGCCAACAGAATTACAAACCACTAAAGGATCTATATCTGAAGTATTGGCTGGATTTGAAAAAAAACCAGGCACCAACGGGATTAAAATATATACAGTCAACGGATGGGATTATGCGGCGCTCTGCGAAACCTTTGAAGAAGGGATTGCCTACACACGTGCAACCCATACGCCTGTTGTGTTTCATGTAAAAGAAGTGACACAACCTCAAGGACACTCTACAAGTGGAAGCCACGAAAGGTATAAATCTGCAGAAAGATTAGAGTGGGAAAAAAACTGGGATTGTAATAAACAAATGCGTACTTGGTTAATTTTGAATGAATTGGCTACTGCTGAATCACTAGACCAATTAGAGTCAGAAGTAAAACAAGATGTGAGAGATTTAAAGCAAGCTGCATGGGATCAATATATTAATCCAATTAAATTAAAAATTCAAGCAGCAGCTGAATTGGTATTTGCTGGATTAGTGCAAGATGCACCGCTTTATCACATGATGCAAGAATTGGTTGCAAACAAAGAACCATTAAAAAGAGATCTCTTTAGAATTTTAAATATTGTGTTGGAACAAATGCCTCAGCACAAGAATGCAAAAGCAATTAGTCAATTATTAGCGGATTATTATAAAGAACAAGCACCTTATTATAGTAAGCATTTGTACAATGAAGGGCCAAAGAGTGCATTGAATGTACCGGTGGTTCCAGCTGTGATGGATGCAAATCCAAAACAGTTAAATGGGTATGAAGTATTGAATCAATATTTCGATCACTTATTTGCAAACAATCCTAAAGTAGTTGCTTTTGGGGAAGACTTAGGAAATATTGGAGACGTAAATCAAGGCTTTGCTGGATTGCAAGCTAAGTATGGTGTGAATAGAATTTTTGATACAGGTATTAGAGAACAAACCATCATGGGACAAGCGCATGGTTTGGCTATGAGAGGTTTGAGACCGATTGCAGAAATTCAGTACTTAGATTATTTAATGTTTGGTATACAGACATTAAGTGATGATGTTGCAACCTTACATTATAGGTCTGTAGGAAGACAAAGTAGTCCGGTGATCATTAGAACAAGAGGACACAGATTAGAAGGGATCTTCCATAGTGGCTCACCAATGGGTATGATTGTGCATGCATTGAGAGGGATGTTTGTTTGTGTACCAAGAAACATGGTGCAGGCAGTGGGTATGTACAATACATTATTAAAAGGCAATGACCCTGCTTTATTGATAGAATGTTTAAATGGCTACCGATTAAAAGAAACAGTACCATCTAATATCAACGAGTTTACAGTTCCTTTGGGCATGCCTGAGATTATTAGAGCGGGCGAAGACATTACCATTGTGTCCTATGGTTCTACATTAAGAATTGTAGAAGATGCTGCGATACGTTTAGCAACAATGGGAATAGATTGTGAAGTGATAGACGTGCAAACACTTTTACCATTTGATATCAATCATCAAATTCTAGCGTCACTTAAGAAAACCAATCGAATATTATTTGTGGACGAAGATGTGCCAGGAGGCGCTACTGCATATATGTATCAGCAAGTAATTGAAGGACAAGGTGGATACAAGTGGTTAGATGCAAGTGCTAGAACTTTATCAGCTAAAGCGCATCGTCCAGCTTATGCAAGTGACGGAGATTATTTCTCTAAACCAAATTCCGAAGAAGTAATACAAGTAGTGAAGGATATGATTGCAGAGTAAATCATTCCAATCAATAGCCTTCTAGTTGTTCCGTATAACTTAATGAGCCTAGTCTAACCCTTAATGGAATTTTAGTTTTCTTTTCCAATGCTCTTTCTTGATTACAAAAAAATCCTGTTTGCGTCGTGTAATAATTTGGAGCAACTTTATTTTGTATCGTATAAGTTCCTTTTGAAATAGTTCCAACTATTATGGGCTTTTTCTGCTCTATTTTCCAATATTCCTTTGCATTCTTTGAATTCAATTTTTGTGCAGAGATTGTCTGCACAAAAATGAAACATAATATCGTGATGGTAGTTTTCGTAGTCGTTGAATTTATCCCATATTATGAAATACCTTGTTCACATCTTCATCTTCCTCTAATCTTTCTATTAATTTACTAATATCTTCTGCTTGTTCATCTGTCACAGGCACCGTGGTACTTGGGATCCATTCAAGTTCCGCAGAGATAACAGTGATATTTTTTTCCTCTAATGCTTTTTGTAAGTTACCAAAATCGGTAAATGCACATCTTAAAACAATAATTGGATTGTCATTGTCGTCGTTGCTTTCTCCTAATTCATCTAAACCATGGTCAATTAATTCTAATTCTAAATCATCCATCACCAATCCATCTGGATTCAATTTAAACACACCCATTTTCTTAAACTGAAAACTTACGCTGCCGCTATTGCCCATGGCGCCATTGCCTTTATTAAAATGACTCTTCACATTGGCAACCGTTCTTACATGGTTGTCGGTTGCTGTTTCTACTAATATTGCAACGCCATGCGGCGCATAGCCTTCGTATAAAATTTCTTCGTAGTTAGAAGTGTCTTTGCCCATGGCTCTTTTAATAGCCGCTTCTACACGGTCCTTAGGCATCCCTACGCTTCGGGCATTCTGATAACATCTTCTTAAAGCAGGATTATCATCTGGATTAGGGCCACTTGCTTTAACAGCAATTACAATTTCCTTACCAATGCGCGTAAACTGCTTCGCCATACGATCAAAGCGTTTAAACATGGTCGCCTTTCTTACTTCAAATATTCTTCCCATAATTGTTCTTTTAAGTCTGTAAAAATAACACAAAAAAAATAGTCCCGAAAATCGGGACTATTCTAATTTATATCTCTTAGAATTAATTATTCAACTTACTTGTCTTCTTGCTATACAAGAAGTACACAAATAAGCCTAAAATCATCCAAATGAATGCTACTTTAAGGGTTTGCATGTCTAGCGCGAAAATCATTGCCAAACAAATCACCGCACCTAAAATAGGCACCAATGGCACCAATGGTGTTTTGAATGGACGCTCCATTTCTGGTGATTTACGTCTTAAGATCCAAATGCCTAAGCTTACCAATACAAAAGCGAATAGGGTACCAAAACTAGTTAAATCACCTGCAACGCTTCCTGGAACGAAAGCAGCAAATAGACCTACAAATACAAATAGGATCCAGTTAGACTTATAAGGTGTTTGGTATTTAGGGTGTAAATCGCCAAATGCTTTTGGCAATAAACCATCCTTACTCATAGAATAAAAAATACGGCTTTGTCCCATTAACATCACTAAGATAACAGATGAAAAACCTGCTAAAATCGCCACAGTCACGGCAGTGGCTAGCCAGCCATAGCCTGTCATATATGTTGAAATGGCATAAGCAACAGATGCTTCTCTTCCTTTTTCCGGATCAACAAAATCCGTCCAAGGTGCAACACCTGTTAACACGTGGCCAAATAAGATATAAAGAATGGTACAAACCACTAAAGAACCTAAGATACCAATAGGCATATCTCTTTTAGGATTCTTAGCTTCTTGCGCAGCAGTTGAAACCGCATCAAAGCCAATGAAGGCAAAGAATACGATAGCAGCACCACCGAGTACACCACCCCAACCATGTTTAAAGGCACCGGAATAATCGGCAATCACTTTACCCGCGCTATCTGTTACAGCGGCTTGACCAGCAGGGATTAAATATGGTGTATGATTCTCTGGCTTAATAAACTGCCATCCTACCGCAATGAATATGATTACAATTGCCACTTTAATAAATACAATGATTGCATTTACAATAGCAGACTCTTGTGAACCTTTGATCAATAATAAAGTTAAAGCCAAAAGGATAATTAAAGCAGGGGCATTCATGATACCAGAGTGTGCCACACCCATACTATCTGTGAAGCTTTCAAAAGGACTATGGCTCCATTCATAAGGGATGGCGCCTCCCGTCAGCTTATTGAGGTATTCACTCCAAGCAATAGAAACTGTAGCAGCTCCTAAGGCATATTCCATAATTAAAGCCCAGCCAATAATCCAAGCAACTAATTCACCCATAGTTACATAAGAATAAGCGTAAGCGCTTCCTGCAATTGGGATCATAGCTGCAAATTCTGCATAACATAAGCCAGCAAAAGCACATCCAACAGCTGCAATGACAAATGATATTGTAACCGCAGGTCCAGCTGCTTGACCGGCTGCCGCTGCAGTTCTTACAAACAATCCAGCTCCGATAATGGCACCAATACCTAATGCAATTAGATTACCAGCACCAAGGGTTCTTTTTAAGCCTTTACTTCCGTCTTCGGATTGAGCTAACATCGCAGCCAAATCTTTCTTTCTAAATAAACTCATAATATAATTGGTTTCTATTTAAGCTGAAAAGTAGCATTTTTTTCGCAATTATGGAGCGGTTTTATTTAAAAAAAGGAGCAAATTCAAATTTTATAGACGTCTATTTTTTTAGAACTTATGTGGTATATTGCAGCACTAAGCAACCTATGAAAAAATCGAACAAACTAACCGTATACATTGTCATCGCGATGGTGTTAGGTGCCATTTTGGGCTACTTTATTCATGAAAGTAAGGACCAAGCAACTATTGATGCTTTTGCTAAAAACATCAAACTTTTGACCACCATCTTTTTAAGATTGGTTCAAATGATTATTGCACCATTGGTGTTTACCACATTGGTTGTGGGTATTGCTAAATTGGGAGATCTTAAAACAGTTGGACGAGTTGGTGGCAAGGCCTTATTATGGTTTTTGTCCGCCTCTTTAATTAGTTTATTGATTGGATTAGTCTTGGTGAATATTTTAAAGCCAGGCGAAGGATTGGATTTATCGGTAGGGGATAGTTCTGGTGTGAAAGATTTGATGGGTAAAACGCAGTCCTTTAGTGTGATAAATTTTGTGGAGCATGTATTTCCAAAGAGCATGTTCGAAGCTATGGCCACCAATGAAATTTTACAAATCGTGATCTTTAGTATTTTCTTTGGTGTTGCTGCTGCTGCCATTGGAGAACCCGCAAAAGGATTTATCAAGGCACTTGATACTGTAGCGCATATCATTTTAAAAATGGTAGGCTATGTGATGAACTTTGCACCTTTGGGTGTTTTTGGTGCTATTGCTGCAGTGATTGCAACTAAGGGCTTGACCATATTTTTATTTTATGGCAAATATTTATTGTATTTCTTGGTAGGTATAGGGACCTTATGGATTGTGTTATTAGGAGTTGGCTATTTGATTTTAAAGAATCGTGTGCCTTCCTTGTTAAAACATATTACCACACCATTGGTGATTGCATTTAGTACAACAAGTAGTGAAGCTGTTTTTCCAAAATTAACCGAAGAGCTTGAGCGATTTGGTTGCAAGGATAAAATCGTTTCTTTCATTTTGCCTTTGGGTTATTCCTTTAACCTAGATGGCAGTATGATGTACATGACTTTTGCAAGTATGGCTATTGCGCAAGCATATGGCATTCATTTAGACGTTGGGACACAATTAACCATGTTGGTGGTGTTGATGTTAACGAGCAAGGGGATTGCTGGTGTGCCAAGAGCCTCATTGGTTGTAGTTACTGCGACCTGTGCCATGTTCAATATTCCTCCAGAAGGAATCGCATTGATATTGCCTATTGATCATTTTTGTGACATGTTCCGTTCAGCCACCAATGTATTGGGAAATAGTTTGGCAACCACTGCAGTGAGCAAATGGGAAGGGGAATTAACCGAGCCGCAAGTTTAATTTTATATAATCTATCATGATAACCTTATTAGAAGCATTTCATTGGAGTCAGTTGTTACAGCCCCAGTTTTATATTGAGCATGGGGGATTATGGCTGCTTTTATTAGTGGTATTTGCAGAGACTGGATTGTTTGCTGGCTTCTTTTTACCGGGAGATAGTTTATTATTTGTTGCAGGTATTTATTGTGCACCATTGGCTGCAGAAATTTATGCTTCTAATAACCAATGGATAAATTTATTCATTCTTTTCATATTTATTTCCACTGCAGGTATTCTCGGAAATTATGTTGGGTATGTTTTTGGCAACAAAGTTGGTCCGACGATGTTTGATTGGAAAGAGAATCTTTTTTTCAAGAAAAAGTATTTGATTCAAGCCGATGCGTTTTATCAAAAACATGGAGGAAGAGCCATTGTTATCGCAAGATTCATACCAATTATAAGAACATTTGGTCCAATTTTAGCTGGTATTGTAAAAATGGATAAGGCTAAGTTCATGTATTATAATATTATTGGCTGTTTAGCATGGGTTGGAAGTATGCTATGCGCCGGTTATTTTTTACAGTCATGGATTTTAACTCGTTTTAATTTTGATTTGAAAAATCACTTAGAAGTGATTGTATTGGGCATTGTTGGGGTTACCACATTACCAATCATTATTAATTTGATTTCACATCGCACAAAAAAAGCGTAATTAATAAATCCTCTTGAATGAATAATAAGCAAATTGGACTTTTTTCATTGCCTGTATTTGTAGCTGCATTAGGCTATTTTGTAGACGTCTACGATTTATTATTGTTCACGATTGTTCGCCAACCAAGTGTACTTGCAGTAGGTTCCACATTAGAAACCATCCTTGTAGATAGCGCGCATATCATTAACTGGCAAATGTCGGGATTGTTAATTGGAGGTATTTTGTGGGGTGTGGTTGGAGACAAACTAGGCAGGCTAAAAGTTTTATTTGGTTCTATACTTTTATATTCTGTAGCGAATATTGTTACTGGCTATGTTCAAACAGTAGACCAGTATGCTTATTGCAGATTCATTGGGGGCATTGGTCTTGCAGGAGAACTAGGTGCTGGTATTACATTGGTCTCCGAAATGTTACCAAAAAATAAACGAGGGCTTGGTACTTCTATGGTGGCAGGGATTGGTTTGTCTGGTGCTGTATTTGCATATTTTACATTTAAGTATACACAGGATTGGAGATTGTGTTATAAAATAGGAGGCGGATTAGGTTTCTTTTTATTGGTCTTGCGTGTGCGTGTTGCTGAGTCCTTTATGTTTGAGTCTGTAAAATTGAGCAATGCTGTCAAGGGTAATTTCTTTATGTTTTTTACATCTTACAAAAGATTTTCAAAATACATTAAAGCCATTTTAATTGGTTTGCCAACATGGTTTGTAATTGGTGTCATGGTGAACTATAGTAATAAGTTTGCAACTGGTTTATATGGAAATAATTTAATTGATTCAGGCAAGTCTGTGATGTTCGCATATATTGGTATTGC
>Ga0315900_10001806_pt1 | contig 33826 bp, 17 predicted proteins | sample LakEriMetagenome_FD_203521 | JGI IMG/M metagenome (GOLD analysis project Ga0315900, IMG submission 203521) | Freshwater fungal communities from buoy surface, Lake Erie, Ohio, United States - Buoy 12 MA114 | ecosystem: Environmental > Aquatic > Freshwater > Lake > Lake biofilm | place: USA: Lake...
TCGTCACCGAGTTCGCGCCCACAGCCGTGATGGTGGTGCCGACAGGAATCCCGTTGCCTGTGACCTGCATGCCGATGTTCAAACCAGCGGTGCTGGCCAGACCCGTGATCACCATTGGGTTAATCGTTGAACTGATGTTGCCTAGCACATCCTGGGATCCAAGGAGAAGGCCGTTGCTGCTGAGACTGAACGCCGAGCCCGTGAAGCTCAGGCCCGAGATCAGGTTGTAGTTCTGCGGAGACCCTGGAGGCCCGGCCACCGCGATGCTGGTGATCGTGGAAAGCGGATTCACAGTGATTTCGACGCCGCTGGCGTTGAGCGTGACCCCTTTGGTGACGATGATGCGGTCGATGTCATTGTTATTGGCACCACCGATGTCGAAGAACATGTTCACCGGCGCGCCGCTGGCCGCGCCGATGGTCATGGCGGTGCCGGCAAAGGTCGTCTGTTGCTGGAGATTGAAGGTTCCCACCGCATTGTTGGCCATGCTCAGGGTGGAGCCAGCGGCGAGATTGAGCGTGGCCCCGGCAGAGCCGGCCGTTGTGGTGCCGGCATTGTAGGAGGCAGCCAAAGGACTGAGGGTGGCGCCCGAGGCGACACTGATGGCGGTGTTGCCAAGCGAACCACCCGAAAGCACCAAAGTGCCCGCGTTCACATTGGTGGCCCCTGTGTAGCTGTTCGCAGCCGTCAGCGCCCAGGTGTTGGTGCCGTTTTTGGTCAGGGATGTGGCACCTGTGCCATTGTTGGCAATTGTCCGGCCGAAGGTGTTGATGATGCCAGGCGCCGAGGTGCCCGTCAGAACCAGGTTGCGCGTTTGGTTCGGGTTGCCATAGGCAAGCGCGCCTGATGTGAAGGTTAGCGCCCCGGTGCCGGAGGCATCAATGGTGGCCGTCGCGCCAGCCACGTTCCTGCCAATGGTGAAACTGCGGTTCGTGCTGGTGACGCCTCCAGTATATTTCAGAGTGCCTCCATCAATCAGCAGGGCCGAGGCAGCAGTGCTGCCGGCACCAATGCCGCTGGCGGCACCGCCGTTGCCCAGACTGCTGACACTGAGAGTGCCGCCCAAGATGCTCGTGGTGGCCAGACCGATGCTGGAGCCCGTTGCATTCGCGCTGATGGTGAATCGGGTGGAATCAATGATGCTGGCGACCGTGGCACCGGCCGGAATGTTCGGATTTCCCGACACAGGCATGCCGACGTAGAAGTTCGCCGTGGACCCTGAGGTCAACGTTACGAGAGAGTCGCCTGCGGTGGTGATGGTCCTGTAAGCCAAAGGAGCCACGTTGGTGACCACGCCCGTGCCGTTTCCAGTCGCATTCACGCTCAAGGTGAACTGCGTTGCGCTTTGAATGCTGGCCACGGTAGCTCCGCCCGGGATGTTCGCATTGCCGCTGTTGGCAAGGGACATGCCGACGAACATGCCGGCCGTTGTCGTTCCATTCGTGAGATTGACCACCGCATTGCCCGATGTGGTGGTCGCCCTGAGCTGTAGCGCGTTGGCGGCCGTGTCCACCCCCGTGCCGGCCAGAACCCCGGTTCCAGTGCTCAAGGTGAACTGCGTCGGGCTCTGGATGCTGGCGATGGTGGCTCCTTCTGGAATGTTGGGATTGCCGCTGCCGGCCAAGGACATGCCGACAAACATGCCGGCGGTGGTGCCGGAGGTGAGGGTGACCACAGCGTTGCCTGCGTTGGTGGTGGCCTTGAAGCTCACCGCGTTCGCGGTGCTGGCCGTAGTCAATGTCGAGGTGCTGCTTCCGCCAGTGACACCAACGCCGGAATTCAGCGTGAACTGCGTGGCACTTTGGATGCTGGCGATCGTCAGACCATCCGGGGTGTTGGGGTTGCCGTCCCCAGTGGTGGACATTCCCACAAAAAGGCCCGCCGTCGTCGATCCGCCCGTCAGATTCACAACCGCGCTGCCCGCGGTGGTGGTGGCATTGATACGCAGTGAACCCGGGGTGGACAGATCGCCCGGGCCGGTGCCGGAGAAGTTGCTCAAACCAGTGAGCTGCAATTCACCGCCGCCCACTTTGACGAGTCTCAAATTGCCGGTGTTGGCCGCCGTGAGCACCCCGGAGAAGGTGGTATTGTTGGCATCGCCCACGGTCAACGTGCTCAGCACCCCTTTGTTGGAAAGGAACCCCGTTCCCGTGACGGTGGCGCTATTCGTCACAAGACCGCCCCCCGACAACGAGGCGATGGTCTGGTTTCGGCCGCCCAGGTCGAGCACCCCGCCCTGCGCCACCGTGACGGCAGTGCCGGAGGGCAGCACATTGCCGGCACCGGCGCCGGAGGCGTTGTTGCTGGTCATGCCAAGACGCAGAACACCACCATTGATCGTCGTGGCTCCGGTGTAGTCGTTGGTGTTGTTGGTCAGCATGAGGACTCCGTTGCCCGTCTTGGTGAGTCCAGCGCCGGCGCCCGACACTTTTCCACTGATGACAGCCGTGGCGTAAGGATTGGCCACATTGATGGAGCGTGTCGCTGATCCGAGATTCACCGCACCCGTCAGCGCCAGACTTTGGCCGGCATCCACGCCGCCGATGGAGAAGTCTCCGTTGATCGAGATGGCGTTGCCCGTGACATTCGAGAAACTCAAGGTCGATATCGTTGCGGCGAAATTGGCGTTCGCGGACAACACAAACTGGGTGCCGTTCGTGATGCTCGTGATGTAGGCCCCAGGCACGATGCCGTTGCCGAAGACCAATTGCCCCACCGAAAGCGCCGCCGTGCTGGAAACCGTGACGTAAGGGGAATTGAGAACCGTCGTGGAGTTCGTCAACGACGACAGGCTGCCCCCCTGCACGGTGGTGCCTGCGGCGATCGCGAGCGTTCCGGTGCCAACCGCGCCGCTGGTCAGCGCGCCCGGCACTCCGGCCGAGTTGATGCCCAGAATGAGCGTGCCGGCATTCAGATTGAACCCGGAGGCGTAGGTGCTGGCACCCGTGAGAGAGAGCGATCCAACGCCCGTTTTGCTGAGCGCACCCGCGGAGCTCGTGATGGGCGCGGAGATCACGAGGCCAACCGGCGCAACACCAGAAACATTGATGACCGGTGCCACATTGCTGAACTGCAAGGCAGAATTGGCCGCTGTGGCGGCAGCAGCAATGATGGGACTGGTGCCGAGGTTGTCATTGACCACGGTGATGGCATTCGCGCCCGAGAGCACCAAGGTATGCAGCGCGGTGGGGGAGTTGAAACGAACGCCCGGCTGGGTGGTGCCGCCATCATTGTTGAAGGTGAGGCTGTTCAGCGTCGTGGTCGTGGCCCCGTTGTAACCAAAGAAACTCAGTGTCGCACCGCCATTGAGAGTCACATTGCTGGTCGCTGCGATCTGCCCGGTGGTCGCATTGAACATGTTGGCGTTGGCAAAGGCAACCGTGGCGTTGTTGATGACGAGATCCCCCGGGATCATGATGCGCGAAGCCGCCGCATTCAGGAAAAGGGTGCCCTGATTCACATGTGTTTCCCCGGTGTAGTTGTTTGAAGGCGTGTCGGTGCCCGAAATGTTGGCAGTGCCAAGAACCAGGGTGCCGCCGCCACTCTTCACCAGATCAACCGCACCGGTGATCTGGGTGTTGATCGCCGTGGCTCCCTGATTGGTGAAAACAAAAAGTTCCGACCCGGCCCCGGTGATCGCGGAAGAAACATTGCCGGAAGTAATGGCCATGGCCTGTCCGGAGTTTGTCAGCAGACCAACCCCAAAAGTCAACGTGACGGGAGTCGTGCCGTTGCCGAGCGTGATGGTCTGCGCCCCGCCAGGAGCCATGCGCAGCGAGTTGATGGTCTTGGAGGCGGTCAGCGTGCGGTTGCTGCCATCATTGATGTTCCAGGAGGCCTGGGTGCCCGTTGCGGTGATGTCCCCGCCGTTGTAGCCGGGGAATACATTGCCACCAGCAAACGCATTTCCACCCACCGTGCTGCCGAGGGCGCCGAGACCGACGCCGTCGAGATAAGTGGCAAAGCTGTCGCCATTCACCACAGCCCATCCGCCCACGAGATTGTTGGTCATCTGGCTGGCGGCGAAACCGGCGCCGTTGATGGCGGAGACGAGCACGCGGGCATTGTTGTTGTTGCCCGATCCGCCCATGCCGAAACCGTTGCCAGCCACAAAGTTGACCACACCATGGTCACCGGAGGCACGGACGATGTTTCCGAGGGTCAGTTGAACCGCGCTGCCCGCATTGAAGGTGGGAACAATGTTCACCGTGCTGCCGCCGCGAAGGATGGCCAGGCTGTTCAGCGATACCGCGGTGTCCGCCGAGCCGCCGCCACGAATGGTCAGCGCGCCGCCCTGCAAGGAAACAGGCTTCGAGGCGCCCAGGCGTTCTGGATTGTCACCGCCCAGAGGATTCAGGCCGGTATTGTCCCAGTCCAAGGTGGCGTAGTTCACGGCGACAGCACTGGTGCCGGCAAGCGCGCCGTTGTCACGCAGGATCAGGGCACCGCCACGGACCACCGTGGTTCCCGTGTAGGTGCTTTGGTTGCTGAAGACGAGGGAGCCGCCGCCGGACTGCTCGTAGCTCAGATTCCCGGCGAGCACGCCCGCGAAGGTGTTGTTCCCCGTGTTGGTGCGCAGGGTCACAGCGGTGCCGGAAGTGTTGGTCACGGTGCCACCAACGGCCAGCGGATTGGTGGTGAAGAGCGTGCCCAACATCTGATTCGTGCCGTTCAAGTCCAGCGTGCCACCGTTCATGAGCAGGTTCTGGTAGATGCCCGCCGTGGCGCTGGACGACAACACGATGGTGTTGTCACCGCCATTGAGCACCAGCGTGCCTTCATTGACCGTCGTCTGCCCGGTGTAGAAAGAACGTGCATTGAGCCGCAGCGTTCCCGTGCCTGACTTCCACAAACCGCCTCCGTTCGCATTGCCAACATGACCATTGACGGCGAGTGTGGTCGCGTCCCCGATCGTATGGAAGACGAAGAATCCGCTGAGGCTGTTGATGGCGGGCAGATTGAGGCCGGCGTTTCCTTCAAAGGCGATCACGCCACCCGTGCGGACGTTTTCAGTGAGCAGCGTTGCAGACGAATTGAATTTGCCAAAAGCAGCCACGTTGCCATTGCTGATGCCGCCGCCACTGTTGAGCATCAGGCTGTTGATGTTCTGGCTAAAAGACATCGTTGCATTGCTGCTGAGGGAAATGTTGGTGATCGAGCTATTGATGAGGGACGCGGAAACCTCATTGGAAGCCAGCGGGCGCAACAGGTTGGTTGTCACCGAGTCCCTCGTGATGAACGACAGGCCGCTGCCGTCCACTGCCGAGCCGATCATGTCCGGACGGATCGTCATCGTCGTGCTGCCATTGGCGCCCCCACCCTGGCCGCCGACGGTGTTGAAGTTGGTCACGAACACACGAGCGAAATTATTGACCGTGTTTCCACCGGCCGGATTAAAATCTCCCCGAAGCCAGAGCGTGCCACCCGTCTGCACGTTGGTGAGAGTCGTCACGTTCAGGGTGATCCCGGAGTTTGTCACCGCATCAAGCAACATCTCACCTGCTCCCGCGCCAACAGTCAGGGTCGAGAGCGTTTCGGTCACACTGGTGCTGGCGTTCGGCAAAATGACAAACTGACCGCCATTGATGTTCAGAGTGTTGGCTCCGCCTGTAAGCGGAGACGCCAGACGGCCGCTGACTGCGGTGGCGGTATTGTCGAGCGTGAGCACACCGCCTTCCATGACAGTCTGGGTGGGCATCAAGGCCCTGCCATTGGCTCCGGAGTATGTGATCCCGCCTCCAGCAACGGTCACCGTGCCGGTGGATGCTGCCGTGGCGCTCTGGGTGACGTCCACGGTCATCGTGCCGGTGCCGGTCTTGGTGAGATTCACCGCGTTCGGAGTGGCGTCGTTGAAACGGTTGATCTGGCCGGAGAAGGTGGTGTCCGCGTTGTTGAAGCCCACCGTCAGCGTGGGAGAATTCGCAGCGCTGTTGATCACCGCGCCGCTTCCAGACAGGGCGCCCCAGATGGTGTTCTGGCCATTGAGATTGAGGTTTGTCCCCGCCCCGAGCTGCAGTGTGGAAAAACGCGATCCACTGTTGGCCGCGCCGGAAAGTATGCCACCCGCCGTCACATTGACCGCCCCGGTGAAGGTGGATTGGTTGATCTGCAGCAAGCCAGCGCCGTTTTTGGTAAAGCCTCCAGAGGAACCGAGAAGCCCGCCGAGGATGAGTCCGGCAGTGGTGGGAGCGTAGTTGGTGAAACCGTTGAAATCGAAGGTGTTGACCGTGACGATGTTCGCAGAGGTCCCCAAATCAACGCGTCCGACCACGAGCGGAGTAGCAGCCGGGTTGAATGGATTCGACACGATGCCGCCGGACCCGATGGTCAGCAGGCCTTCGCCTGTGCTGACCGTGGGGGAGGCCCCGCCTCCGCCATTGCCATTGAACACCAGTCCTTGCAGAGTCTGGGCTCCGGCAAGCACCATCAATCCGGTGCCGTTGACGGTCACGGTGTTGGTGGAACTGATCACCCCGCCCGCTTGCTGGGCAAGAATGCCACTGCCGGACTGGTGACCGCCATTGATGATGATGCCGCCGGTGCCCAAGGTCCCCGTTGATCCGACAATCAAGACACCGCCATTGACGACGGTCCCGCCAGTGTAAGTGTTCGTCCCGTTGAGCGTCAAATTGGCCGCGCCGTCGCTGCCGGAGAACACTAAGCGGACCGCTCCAGAGCCGTTGTTGATAATCGCCGCGTCCATGATCGCCGTGCGATTGGTGCCACCATAAGGCAAGGCGTGAATGTACAGGTCACTGGCGTTGTTCAAGAGGCCGCTGGTGACCGTACCGCTGGTGATGCTGATGTTGCGGTTGTCGCCACTGTGCGCCAGCAGCAAACCACCTCCCTGAAGGGTGAGTTTGCGGCCACCCAGATTCACAGTCGTCTGCGCGGCACCAGGGTTTACGAGCGCAAAGGTATTGATGGTGACGTCGGAATAAAGCGGACCAATGCTGCCTGTGGCGCGGATGTTGTCCGTGGCCAGGGGGGTGCCATTGAGGGTGTTGACTGAATAACCGGCAAAACCTGCCCGGTTCAAATTGCCGACTCCAAGGTCCGGGATGTAGCTGGCCCATTCGCGGTCCACCACCGCCCAAGGGCCGATGAGGTTGTTGGTCAATCCGCCGCCGACGGTGCTAGTGGAGGACCCGTTGAGGGTGGTGATCAGGATGCGCGCGTTGTTGCCGATCACTCCAAGGCCTGTCGCGCCATTCTCAGGGAAGCGCACAGTGGCCGTCGAATCAAAGGATCTGGAAAGCGCGGCAAGATTCAAGGTGGCTGAGTTAATGCCCGTGCCGCCCACGGCTGACTGGATCATGTTGTAACCTTCCGCCAGGATCACATTCCCCACGGACTGGGATGTTTCGGCCTGCACACGACCTTGATAAACAAGAGAACCGCCGCGCAGGGTGATCTGTGCCGAATTCAGACGGCCAGCAGTCGCGAAATTCGCGTTGTCGTTCAACTGCAACTGGGCGTAGTTCACGCCAATCGAGGAAGTGGCACTGAGCCTGCCGCCGTCGATCAGTACATTGGTACCACCGGCGAACACAGTCGGACCCGCGTAGGTGTTGTCGTTGAGGAAATTGTAAGTCTGCCCGCTACCCTTGAGCAGCCCGACATTGCCCGTGATCTGTCCGCCAAAGTTCACGCCCCCGTTGTCTGCCCCGATGATCAGCGCCGACGCCCCGCCCGTGGTGGTGATCGTGCCCGCATTGCCCCTGAGGGCCGCCCCGTCGCCACGCGTGCCAAAGATGAACTGAGCGGTTCCGTTCAAGTCCAGCGTCGCGCCCGGCGCAACAATGAGGAATTGGTTTGGCGTGAGGGTGTTGTTACCGCCGCCAAGTCTGACCGTGCCGGCGTTGATCACAAAGTTGCCCGTGAGGGTCTGTCCGCTGATGTTGGCAAGACCGGCGCGGTTACCCGGCGCGTTGATGATCAGGGTGCCCGCGAGGTCTTTGACAAAACCACCCGTGCCGGTGAGCAACGCATTGCTGGTGAGTGTTCTTCCGGACTCCACCGCCAGATAGGCCTGGGTGTTGAACTGCACACGCAGCGGGCTGGCTGCGCTGACGGCCCCCAGAGTATTATTCCCACCGACGTTCAAAATCGCACCCGCTGTCAGCGTCAATGTCGCCCCTTGCGCCGTGATTCCATTCCCAATCGTATATCCACCTACTCCGCTGATCTTGATCGCATTGACTGTCCGGTTGGTCGTCCCGGCAAAAGTCGGAGTGGCGGTGATGTTCAGAGTATCGGCGGCGGCGGCGGTGTCGATGTTGTTGCCAATGTTGTAACCGGTGAACGCCTGGATGCCGTTCGTATTGGCGGCCGTGCCGTTGTGGTTGTAGGAGGCGAAGTCCGTGGCTCCTCCGACCGTGATCGTGGCACGCTGCAGCAAGTTGTTGATCATGCCCGCGGTGTTCACCGTTCCGGGGGCGTTGCTGAAAAGGATCTGGTTCGTCGCCGTGCCGAGGGATGCCCCGACGAAGCTGGTGCTTGAGTCGCCGTTGTTATTCCACCGGTCAAAAGTCAGAGTGCTGGTGCCACCCGGATTGAAGTTGAACACGTTCGTAGCTCCGCGGATCGTGGTGAGCGCCCCCATCGTCTCGGTGGAGCCGGTGCCACCAGACACAGTGAATGTCCCGCCAGCGAGCGTCAGCGGGCGGGCACCGGTCACATGGTCGAGCCCGCCCAACCAGTTCAAAACGCCGGAAGGGCCTTGGACGGTGATCGTGCTTGTTCCGCCAATGGTGACGCCCGAGTTCATCGTAAAGGTTCCCTCGTTGACTGTCAGCGCGCCCACAAAGGACCCGCTGGTCACACCGAGCGTCAGGGTGCCGTTGCCTTGCTTGGTGATGGAACTGACCGCACCGATGGCCGTGCCAGTTTTGTTGATCGCTCCGCCCGCGCCTACGGTAAAGGTCAACGCCTGCGCGCTGCTCAATGCACCAGTGAGATTCAGCGTCGTTCCAGCATCCGCGCCGATCGTCGTCGCAGACTGCAGGGTGACGGCGCCGCTGACCGTACTCGTTCCTGACACAGCCTGCAAAGCCCCGGCGCCATTGATCCCGGTACCGTTCAGCGCAACAGGCTCCGCAATCGTCACCCCGCCGAGTTGCAGGGCCGCCCCGGTGCCAGTTACCACCGTGTTGCCAGCAGTCGTCCCCAAGGCGCTCGCGTTGTTGACCCGGACAGCACCGGCACCGATGGTCAACGTGCCAGTCCACGTGCTGTTCGCGGCAGCCAGCACCAAGGTGCCGTTGTCATTCTTGCGCAGGGCATTGCTGACCGCGCCCAAGGTGAAGGTGGAGTTTAATGTCAGCGTGTTGCCAGCCGTGACTTCGATGGCATTGCTGGCGCGATTAAGCTGGATCAAACGGCTGGTTGCAAACGTTCCAGTGGCCCGCAGCCCCGCGCCAGTCGCGGCATTGATGTTCAACGCCACTTGGTTGGCCGCATTACCCAGCGCGGCATCGCTGCTGACAGCCAGGACACCGCCCTGAACGTCCAGCGTACCGGTGAAGCCATTCGTTCCAGTCAGGGCCAGCGTTCCCGAGCCTGTTTTCACGATTCCAGAAGAGCCACCGACCGCCCCTGAGAACGTGAGGCCTGCGACCACATTGGAATCCGATGCATTGGCGACACTGATGATCTGTGAAGAGCCCAAGGTGGCAGCACCGGTGATCTCCAAGCCGTAGCCGTTGTTATTGGTCACGGAAAGCGGGCCGTTCAGCGTGAAAGCGGCCATCTGCAGCGTCTTGTTCGATGCGTTGGTGAAAAGCGGGACGTAGGTGCCACCGAGGCGGCCCACGGTCAGGTTCACCGCCCCGGAAGGCGTGAGCGTCACACCGGAATTGATTGTCTGTCGAGATCCGGTGCCATCACCATCGTGAAGCAGGGAGAGGCTACCGCCATTGAGGGCCAGACTGACCGTGTTGCCGGCTGTCATGGCTCCCAAGGCCAGCGTTCCAAGGCCGGTCTTTGTGATGTTGATGACTCCCGCCCCGCCTGAGCGGCTGATGGTGCCCAAAGCGGCGGTCATGCCGGGATTGTTGACATCAATGGTGAGCGTGCCTGGAAGTGTCACCGTGCCGCTGAGGGTCAGGTTGGTGCCTGCGGCCACCGTGCTGTCAAAGTTGAAATTTCCGTTGGCCGTCACGTTGTTGCCAATGGTGAAGTTCCCGTTTGAAAGAAGGCGTGTGCCGGCAGTGAGTGTCACCGTCCCGGTGCCCAGCGGCCCTGCGGACACGCCGCCAGCGGTGCCGGTGTTGAAGATGCTGCTGGCGGCGACGAGAATGCCCCCGGACGACACATTAACCCCGCCACTGAAGGTGCTGGCGCCTCCAAGCTGCAGCAGTCCATCTCCGGTCTTGGTGATGCCGGCAGTGCCGGTCATGACAGCGGAGACGTTCAAAGTGGGCAGCAACGGAGCAAGGCTGACCCCATTGGCTTTTACAGCATCCACATCAAAAGTGCGAGTGGAGGCCCCCAGATTGACGGAACCCAGCCCCGCATAAGTCAGCGGATTGTTTCCAGTGGTCGTGGCGTTGGAGGAGAGGGTGAAAGACGTCGCGCTGTTAATGGCGGTGATGTAGGCACCGCCGGGGATGCCTGTTCCGGTCACCACGGTGCCGAGCGCCAGCCCTGCGGTGCTGTCCACGGAGACCGTGGCGCTGCCGTTTATAGTTCTGGAATAAACGATGCCTGAAGTGATGGTCGAGGTGCTGCCGAGATTGGACGAGTCCGCGGTCACATTCCCGTTGAGAGTGAGCGCACCATACCCCGCATGCAACCAGGGCGTGTTTCCGCCTGTGTTGTCGAAGATGAGGGCGCCCAGTGTCTGGTTGAAACCGTTCAACTCCAAAGCTGAACCGCCAAGCATGGTCAGCGTGGCCGTGCTGGCCATCTGGCTTGATGCGCCAAGCACCACGGTGGTGGACCGCTCCTGGAAAGTTGTGCCGTTGGTGCTGGCACCGCCGGTGATGGTCACATCCCCGGTGCCAAGGGCCTGTCCGGCCGACTTGAGCACCACAAAACCCGCGTTCACGAAGGTGCCGCCCGTGTAGGTGTTGTTGCCCCGCAGCACCAGCTCATTCGTGCGGAAGTCGCTAATCCCCGCGAAGGAACCGCGCCCTTCCGTGCCATTGAGCACAAGCGTCACGGCACCCGTGCCGTTGTTGACGATATTTGCGTCAACAAACACATCACGATTCTGAACATTGCCGTTGCCGTTCACATAACCGATCGCATGTAAATAAAGATCGGCGGCTCCTGACCCCGCCGTCAAATTGCCATTCTGAATGGTAATCGGCATGACGAGGCCGCTGACATAGTCACGCAATGTCGGTGTTGAACTCGTGGTGTTCGCATTCCCATCAAGCGTCACATTCAATCCGTTGATGGCGGTGACCGTGCGCCCGAGCAAGGTGGATCCGACGACCAAGTTCTGTGGCACGCTGGCCAGTTCGACCAGGTTGCTGGAGGTCGAACTGGTGACGACGTTGACTTGGGCGTTTGTGGTGCTGAAGCCTTGGGAAGCAATGAGACCGCCGCTGGAAAGATTGAGAGTGTAGCCGCCCAGATCAAGCGTGCTGTCACCTGAAACGACCATCGCCAGGCTGTTGATCGTGCGATCCGCTGTGAGCGACACAGTCTTTGGCAGATTCAACGTTGGATTGGCGCTCCCCAAGGTCGTGTCGATGGTGAACTGGGTTCCGTTGACAATGGATGCCACCTTTGCGTTGGCAGGGATGCCGTTGCCCAAGACAGCATCACCCACGCTCAATCCCGTGGTGCTGGCGATGGTGAGCAGATTGGTGCCGACCGCCCCGGTTGATGCAATATCAGGGAAGGTCAGACGGATATTTTCAGTGGCTGTTCCTGTGTTGAGGGTGTTGGGAGAATATCCGGCATACCCCGAACCATTCAGCGCTCCCACGCCTGTTCCGGGTGTGTAGCTGGCGAATTCACGCTCAAACACAGCCCAGCCGCCAATGAGATGATTGCTCAAACCGTCCCCGACATTCGTTGTGGGCACCCCGTTGAGGCTGGCAGCGAAAACCCGGGCCAGACTGCCAGGCGCACCGTCCACATTGAAAAAGCGCAGCGTCGCCCGCGATCCAGCCTGCCGTGCCAGGCTGGTGAAGGTGGCGGTGGAACTGTTGATGCCCGTGCCAGGCTCGGCGACGTCGATGATGCTGTTGCCCTGCCCCAATGTCAGAGCGCCAAACGCCTCCGTCGCCTCAAAGCCATTGCGAGCGCGGTACTGCAGCATGCCGCCCCGCATAAGAATTGGAGCCGTGTCGCTCACCCGGTTGTCCACCTGCTGATCGAGGATGCTGGTGGCGTTGTTGTTGGCGATCAACAGCGTGGCCTGGCTGATCTCAATGGAGGATGAGGAGGCGGTGCTTCCGAGCGTTGCAGTGCCCAACAACTGGGTGCGTCCGCCATTGAGAATGGTGGGACCCGTGTAGGTGTTGGCGGTGTACAGGTTCCAGTCGGTGAAGGTACCGGTGTTAGGGGTGGTGCCGCCGTTGGTCGAACGAACCAAAGCCACATTGCCGTTGATCGTGCCGGAAAAGCTAGCGGCGTTGTTATCGCTCAACCCTCCATGGACTATCCCCAGGATAGCCTGGCTGCCAGCGTTGTTGACCACGCTGCCGCCAAGTCCAGGCGCTAAGTTGGCATTCTGGGCGACAGCGGTGTCCAAACGCAACGAATTGACCACCTGCGCGTTGCCGTTGAGGTCAAGCGAGCCGCCCTGCAGCAAGAGCTCATTATTGAAAAACAAGGTGTTCGTGCCACCTGCCAGCTTGAGCGTCCCTTGATTGACTGATGTCAGGCCGCTGTAGAATTGCTGGCTGGTCAGCGTCATGACCCCAGTTCCGGACTTCGCCAGACCTCCGGTGGAACCATGCATGACAGAGGATAAGGTCAAATCCCCAAGCACATGGAAAATGAACTGGCGATTGCTGGAGGTGGAGAGCCGGCCCCCGCTGATGCCCGCATTGCCACCGAAGGCGAGGACGCCACCGCTGTCCAAGATGAGGCTCTGCGCGGAGGTGATGGAGGTGCCGCCGCCGCTGTTCAACGTAAGCGAGTTGATGGTCATGGTGTTTCCAGTCAACGCATTTGCCACTCCGGGGGTGCTGCTGGTGAGGGAAACATTTAGCGGAGTCGCCACGCCACCCAGGTTGTTGCTCAGGGTGGTGACCATTTCGCCGGCGGCCAGCGGTCGCAGCAAGCCATTCACAGTGTCGGCGGTGGCAAAAGAGGTGCCCGAACCGCCCGCCGTCGCGTCAATGATCGCATAGGGCAGGATGCCTTTGTTGGTGGTTCCGGCCGCGCCGGTCTGACCGACGAAGACATAACCCGTGCCCGTTGCTTGGATGGTCGCTGTGTTTGCACCTGCTGCGCCCCCCAGATTGCTGCCGCGGAACAGCACCGTGCTGCCGGAATTCCGCGTCACCGCCCCGGTGGTGAGGTTGAGTTGCTGTCCTGTTCCAGCCGCCAGCGTGATGATGCTGTGACCAGAGTTCAAGGTCAGCGTGCTTGTGGTGGTTTCATTGGTCGCCACTCCACTGTTTCCAACCAGACTGAGGGTGCCGCCGTACAGATTCAGGGCGCGGTTGCTCAAGCGGTTGGCTGGATTGCTAAAAGGTGTCGATGTCGATGAAGAAATGTTGGCATTGGCATTGGCCGCAAGCGTCACTGTCAACCTGTCCACTGAGATGGACGCCACAGTGGAACCGAGCAGAGACGTGCCCACCATGAGATTAGAGCCGGCGGGGCTGCCCAGCGTTACAATGGTACTGCTAGTTGAACTGCTGGCGACGGCAACTGAGCCGTTGTTATCATAGTTCAGAAGGAGCGTGCCACCAGGTGTCACAAACACGGTTCCCGCTCCGCCATTAGCCCCAGGAACACCCAGGGTGGATGCAACCGAGAGAACCCCTTGGTTGACATACACACTCTGTCCATTGAAGGCATTGGCCGACGCCAGAGTCCATGTCCCGGAACCGGCTTTGACAAGGGAGAAAGCGCCGTTGGCAAGATTGCCGTCAAAAGCCATTGCGCTGTTGATCGTGCCGTCACCCGACCCGACCAGGCCAAACCAAGCGCCGCGCCCGCCGCCTGTGGTGCCCACGCGACCGGTCATCACCCCGTTGATGGCCAGCGTGGAGCCTGCATCGACCCCAATGGTTGCCGCACGCATCTGGTTGTCAGCACCGCTGGCCCCGGAGAAGCTGATAGTGCCACCCCAGATGTTGGCACCAGAAACGCTGCGCAGCGCTCCGTTGCCATTGATGCCGTTGGAGGTGTTATTATTGCCCGGCGTGAAGACCAAGGCCTCCGAGACGGTGATGCCACCCGTCAATTCAAGTGCCGCGGCGACGTTGGCGATCAGCGTGGCGGATGTGGCCGTGTTGTTGGACAAGTTGAACGATCCGGTGCTCCCCAACGCTGCGGCGTTGTTGATCTGGACCACGCCTTGCCCCACGGTGAGATTGCCATTCCAAGCACCTTGTGACTGAGTGAGCAGCAACGTCCCCCGGTTGTTCTTTTGCAGGTTGTTAATTGCATTCGGGATCGTGAAGGCTCCATCCATCGTCACGGTGTTTCCAGCAGTCACCTCGAAGGAGTTGTTGGCCTGGTTGAGAATGATCGTGCGTGTGTTTGGGATGAAGAACGTGCCGTCCGCCCTCAAACCGGCCGTGGCGGAATTCGTATTGACCAGGATTTCATTGGTCGCGGCCCCCAAGGCTCCGTCACTGCTGAACGCCAGCACGCCTCCGGACACATTCACCATCGAGTTGGCATTCACTGTTTGGGTACCCCCGGCGGCAACGTCCTGGTTGAGCGTCAGCTGCGAGCGAACCAAAGTCGGGTCACTTGCAGTGGCGGCCTGGCTGAGTGTCACCTGCCGGCGAACCAAGGTGGGATTGTCTTGGGTGATGTTCTGGCTAAGCCTCAACGTGCTTCCGTCTATGATCTCAGCCACCACCGTGCCTGCGGGGATGCCGGTGCCGGTCACTGGCATGCCCACCCGAAAACTACCCGTTCCGCCTTGGACAGTAGAAACCTGGTTGGGATTGAAGAAGGTGTCTCCCGTGGTGGTGTTGGTGACGTTATTATCGATGGCGATGACGGTCGTGCCCGCAGGAATGCCAGCACCGCTCACCGGCATGCCGACCGCAAAAGCACCCGCCGCCGCAAGCGTGATGACGGTGGCGCCCGATGCAGCGCTACCTGCGAAATTCTGAAGATTGATCGCCGTCACGCTCGTTCCGGCGCTGATGCCGCCACTGGTCTGCAGCCGCTGACCTGTCACAAGATTGTTAACGCTTTCGACGGTCAAAGTCCCGCCGGAACCGAAAGCGGAAAAACTCACCGCTCCGCCAAAAGAATTGGCGGCATCGCCGAGCACCAGTGTGCCTGTTCCATTTTTTAGCATGCTGGCTGCCCCCGTCACCTGACCGGCGAGATGCAGTCCTTGCAGCACGTTGGAACCCGTGGCGTTGTTGACTGTGAAGGTGGGCGTCCCGGTGAGAGTGGTGGTCCCGGTCACCTGAAGTCCATAACCGTTGTTGTTCGCAACGGTCAAGGCCTGCCGCCCGATGCTCAGACTGGCGATTTGCGCCCGCTTGTTCGATGCCTGCTGGAAAAAAGGCGCCTGCGACGTGGCGGTTCGCCCAATCGTGAGCGTGGAATTTCCCGTCATCGTGATGGCGTGATTGAAGGCAAGATTCTGCGTGCTTCCCGTTCCATCGGCGTCGTCAAGAAGCTGCAGGGTGCCGCCCGCCATCACGAATGTCTTGCCTGACAAGGCGCTGACACCTTCCACTCGTAGATTTGATCCAGCCTCAAAGTTTAGCGTGCCATTGAAGCCGGAATTGTTGCCGGTCAGCGTCACGATGCCGCCCTGCGCTGCAAAACCCGTCTGCTGCACCACCCCCCTTGCCAAAGCGTTGATCGCGCTGATGGTTGTGCCCGCATTCATCTGGGTGGAGCGGATCACCAGAGACGTGGTGTTGTCTCCAGTGATGCCTCCGGAGACTATCAAATTCGCACCAGGATCGGTCGCTGGCTGTCCGCCGGCAATCGCATCCAGCACCAGCGTCTTGCTTGCCGCGATGGCGATGTTGCCCCCGAGCGTGAGGGTGGACGCGTTCGCCACGGACTGGATGACCGCGTTTTGATTCACGGTGATCTGGTTGTTAAACACCGGCCCGATGCCTGCGGCGGTCGCCCCCTTCGAGTCCAGCACCAGATTTCCGCCCGCCAGCACCACTCCTGCGGAGCCGATCGGATTATTGCCGCCGGGAGCACCCGTGAGCACCAAGGTGGGATTCTTGGAGAAGGTGAGGCTCGTGCCCGGCTGCAGAGCCGATGCGTTGCCAGCAATTTTGAATGTCGAAGAGTCCACGATATCAATGATGACCGAGCCGGCGGGTATGCCAGCGCCGCTCACCGTCATGCCGAGCGAAAGACCCGCAGTGCCGCCCGTAGTGGTCAGCGTGCTGCGATAGAAGGTGCTGTCATAGCTGCCGAACGATGCGTTTTGGGTCGCTGTATTCCCCGTCATCAGAATGCTGCTGGAGCTTCCCAAGGTGTTCGCGCTTGCGGTCTGGTTGAAGTAAAGCCAGCCCGCCCCCGTTTTCTGGATCGTCATCGCACGTCCCTCGTCGGAGACAACGCCGTCAAACGCCACATTCACGTCCGAGGCGATTGTGACACTTTGGGTGCCCACGGACAAGGGTGTGCCAAAGATGGTCGGATCGCCCGACGTTTCGCCAAATCTCAAAGTCCTGCCAAAACCCGCCCCGTCACCCACTACCTCGTTCCCCGTAAGTGTGGTGGACTTCACCGTCAGTGTTGTTCCATTGTTGATTTGCAACCGACCAAGCTGCGCTGAGCTGAAGTTCGCGTTGCGCATGTCAACCAGGGCATTCCCGGTCACATTCAATCGATTTCCGAGCTGCAAGGCGCTGCTCGCCCTGGCCAGTTGATTCACATCCGCTTGATACAGCGCGCTAGGGGGGATCGCCACGCGCACCTGCCCGTTGGCACCTTGCGTGTCGGGTCCGGCGTAGCCCAGATTAATGTTCGCTCCGCCACCACCCTGCACATAATCAACCCGGATGTCGTGCAACCCCGACGAAAGAAAAATTGGTTTGCTGGAAAGGTCGGTGCTGCCTTTGCCACCATCGTTGTTGAGCACGAGTTGTCCGTCGATGAAAACTCTGCTGCCGTCATCAGAGCTGGCAAAGAAAGTGTAGGCTCCCGCCGCATTGATCTCCACCTTGCCGACCCATTGAATCGCGGTGTTAATGACATTGTTGACCTGTGGATTGGGATTAATGTTCAGGTTGTTGAGCTGCCCGTCGGGGGGACGGATGTCAGCCGCTGTTCCGGTAAAGTCCACCCGGCTGGTGTTGCCCGTTCCACTGGTTGCGAATTCACGCCCCGACAGCCCGAGAGAGGTCTTTGCGCCACTGATTTCAAATTTTGATCCACCTTCAAGGATGATGGTGTTGGTTGCTCCCAAAGGGTGATTTCCGGCGGCCAAGTCAGAAGGAGAAACATCCACCGCCAGTCCCGCTTTGTTTTTCACGGTGATGTTTCCGGACAAGGTGCTGGCATAATTGAAATTAGCTTGGCCCAGTTTCAATACCCCGTAGGCAGCCCCCGGAGTCCCCGCCGTGTCTTCGAATTCGACGATCAAACCCTGGTTGCCCGTCAGCTTGGCGTTAATCCTCGCCACATGGTCCGTAGTCAGCGCTGAACTCCCTATCAGTTTCACAGTCGGAGGAGAAGTCCCTCCGAAGTTCAGCGTGTTGGCTTGGGGTGTCAGGCCTGATGCCGTCAAGTTGAAGTCAATTGCGGCACCCGTCTGGGCCTCTATTGTGAGTCCCCCTACTGAAACAGCATTCGTGAGAAATACGGAGGAAGGAGGACCGTTGGTCGTGTCTCCAAACTTGGCAGTATCGTTGTTGGCATTATTCCAGACAGATGCACCACCTGCCCCCCAGTTCGCAAACGTTGTGTCCCAGTCTCCAGAACTGATAGGCGAACCTCCTGGATTCCACAAAACCGTCGCTCCACGCAGTGGCGTGACGACTTGCATGCTAAACACCAGAACGGTCATGAACCATCCGAGCAAGAGGCGGTTTCGGCGGAGTGTTTTCATCGAAGTGAAGAGGCGGCGGGAGAGAGACTAAAAAAGTAGCAACAACAGGGAAAAGCCTGACGGGCGTTTACTGTGACAAAGCGCCGCACAAGGGCATCCAAATCGGACTTGGAATCAGTTGGGCGACGATGAAAGGGCGGTGCATGAGCGATCTTGTGAACAAAACCTGAAATCTTGCCGCGTTGAGACAAGATTTCCGGCCATTGCGTTCACAGAATAGCGAAGTTGCTCGCCCAGCGTCAACGCAAATACATGGCCCATACCAATTTTCAGATTTCCCAAGCCTCACGGCACCGCCACAGCGGCGCCTTCTAGGAGTTCCACGCGGAATGCGGCCAAATCCCCGGCATCACGAGTGATGAGCACGCTGATTCGATGAGTTCCAGCACCCAAATCGAGCGTCTGCTGGCTGCTCAGTTCCTTCAACTCCGTCCCGTCCACCGCCACCACGATTCCCTTCACCGAGCTGAAGCCCAGCTTCACTTTCCCGGCGGCGTCCAGTTTCAGCCCGAATTGGGCGATTTTTGGAAACCACGGATACATCCGCTGCGCGGCCGGAATGTCAGCCAGCGGAAGGTCGCCATTCACTTGGCTAAGCGAGATCTGCCAGGGGTAGGGATGGTTCTCGTCATTCAGGGCAAAGCTGCCCACGTGCCGCACATGATCGATGTCCTTCTGCTCCATCTTGCCCATGACCTTCCAGGTGCGGACGTAGCGGTTCGGCTGCGTTTTGAAGGCCCCTTCCCGGCCCAGCTCACTCAAAAAGCGCACCAGATCGACGAACTCGTCCTCCCGCAGGCTGGCGGTCAAACCGGCCGGCATCATGCTTACGGGACTCATCTGGCGGCTTGCCACGGCGGATTTGGCCACTTTCACGATCTGGTTGGCCGGGTCACGAATCGTCAACTCATCCGCACCGTCGTTCACGAGGCCGCCGGAGACCACGCCGCCGTCTATTTTGCTCACGATGATCATGTGATAGCCCTCTTTGATTTTCTTGCTCGGCTCCAGCAGACTCTCGATGAGGTAATCGACCGGCGCGGAGGCGCCGATACTGACCAGGTTCGGCCCCAAAATGCCGCCACTCTGTCCGATTGCGTGGCAGGTCATGCACAAAAGCTGCTGGCGGCGATACACGGCCTCGCCGCGGACCGGATCGCCGTTTTTCTTCACTTTTTCGACCATCGCAGTCATTTCTTCGGCGGTCAGCGGCTTGTCCATCTGCTTCACATTGCCGGCCTTTTTGAGGGCTTCGGCCAGCGGTCCCTGGATGCCACGCGTGCTGACCATGCGAATGCCTTCCACGGCCACGAGGTCAGGAATCGTCTTGCCAGCCAACTCCTTCGCCAGCACGCCCGGAAGCTGCTTGTTCTTCAAAAAGGCACCCAAAACCGGTTTCGCGGCCCCAACCTCGGCGGTGGCCAAAAACTCCACGGCACGCTTCGCAGCCAGTTGCGGCCCCACGGAGGTCAAACCGTCGATCATGAGCGATTTGAGGCCCAAATCGGTCGCTTCGACGAAAAGCTTGTCGAAGAGGTCACGCGTCTTCACGCCGCCGAGGGCCGTTAGGCCGCGGGTGGCACCGTCGCGGATCGCCGGGATCGTTTTCGGGTCAGTCAGCAGGCTGGCCAGCTTCTCGCGGGCCGGTTCCACCTTCCAAAGACCGGCCAAAATGGCCGTGCGATGCACGACATGCGGTTCCGGACGGGCAAACCAGGCCGTCACGGTCTCCGCCGCGCCTTCCGGCACGATTTTCCGATCTGTGGCCGCCTTCACGAGGGCGTCCTGAAGGCCGATGTAGTGCGGGGCCATTGCCGCGTCGTTCACCATGTCCACCATCACTTTGGCCTGGGCGGCGTCCGCCGCGTCGCCCGCCATCGCCAGCACAGCGGCGGCATCTTCCGGGCTCAATTTGCCTGCTTTCAGCGAGGCAAAGAGCGGCGGCAGGGCATCCGAGCGGCTCGTGCTCTTCATCGCATAGACGAACTGCTTCGGGCGGTCCTCCAGCTTCAGCTTGCCGCTCACCACGGCGGGCATCCAGACCTCCGCCTGCTCGCGACAGGTGAGTTCCAGCAGGAAATCGAGGTTTTCATCCATCGGCAGGTCCAGCACCCGCAGGGCCAGATTGATCGCCCCCGGCTTACGCATCTCCGCCAGCACCGCCACAGCCCACAGACGCACCTGGGCGTTTTCGTCCGCCACGGCCTTTTCGAGCACTTTCATCGCGTCTGGCAGTTCCTTCCAGCGATGGCTCAGAATGCGCAGCGCCGCCGCGCGGATGCGGGCATCGCTGTTTTCCCAAAGTTTCCGCCAAAGCGCCGCCGAGAAGGAATTCACACCCTCGCGAGCCCAGGCTGCCTCGAGCAAGGCATGCCCGTCAGTCTGCTGCGCCGCCCAGGCGTCGAGCTCCGCGGTCACTTTCACCGCGCCTTGATCCCTCAGCTCACGCTTCGCAAAGGTCCGCACATACTTGCGGTCGCTTTTCAGCATCGCCAGCAGCTCCGCCGTGCTCGCCCCGGCGATTTTCAACCTCGGACTCAGCGGACGGCCCTTCGCCGTCACTCGCCAGATGCGGCCGTGAACGAGGTCGCGACGCGGGTCACGGAAATCGACCTCTCCGTGCTGGATGATCGGATTATACCAGTCCGCGATGTAAAGAGCTCCATCCGGCCCCACTTTGACATCGATCGGGCGGAAGGCCCGGTGCGTGCTCGCCAGCACATCCGGCATCTGCTTGGCGATGTAGCTGCTGCCACTCGGCGTGAGGGTGAAACGGTTCACGCGATTGCCGCGGAAGTCATTCAGGACGAACGAACCCTGCCAGTCGGCCGGGAAATGCGGGTCCTCGATCACCTCCATGCCGCACTGCTTCGGCTGACCGGGGCTCAGGCCGTGCAGGATGCGCTTCGCCCCCGGCGACGTGGCGAAAACACTGCCTGGGAAGATGAAATTGATCCCTTCCCCGCCCGCGCCGTCGCAGGCAAAGCTCTGGCCCCAGCGGTCGAACTCAAAACCCCACGGATTGATCAGCCCCTTGCTGATGATTTCCGCCCGCCGCGTCTCCGGACGGAACTCCCAAATGCCGCCGCCCATCAGGCGACGCACCCCATACGGCGTCTCCATGTGCGTGTGGATGTAGATCGACTGGTTGAAGTAAAGCATGCCCTCCGGCCCCCAGCGGAAGGTGTGCAGCAGGTGGTGCGTGTCCTCCGTGCCAAAGCCGCTCAGCAGGATCGTGCGCTCGTCTGCCTTCAGATCGCCGTCCTTATCCTTCAAAAATAGAACCTCGGTCGAGTTCGCCACATAAAGACCGCCATCACCCGGCGCCAGTGCCGTCGGGATGTGCAGGCCGTCGGCAAAGGGCGTCGATTTGTCCGCCTTGCCATCGCCATCGGTGTCTTCCAGCACCACCACTTGGTCCTTGGCCGCCTCGCCCGGCTTGATGTGCGGATACGTCGTGCTCGACACGACCCAAAGACGCCCTTGAGCATCCCAGTTCATCTGCACCGGCTTCTGGATCATCGGCTCCGACGCGAAGAGATTCACTTCAAAGCCCTCGGGCACCACAAACGACTTCAACTCCGCATCCGGGTTCGCATCCGGCAGATCAGCGACCGAGGCAGGCTGCGATGCGAAAGCGAGGCCGCACCATCCGAGGGAAAACAAGGCAAGACGAGGGATCATGGGAGAGAGTCGGGTTCTTGAAAAGGTTATCAGGCAAAGGCAGCAGCGCGGCGCTTAGCCCGAGCTGGCTTGGGAAGGCGGACACCAAGGTCGCCCTTCAGAATGCCACGGATGGAGAGGTCTTCATCGAGCAAGGGCCAGTGGAGACCAAAGGGCGACACCTCGATCACTGCCAGCTTCGCCGTCGGCTGGCCTTCGAGACGCGGATTACCCGCCACAGGAAAGCTGAAGTCCAGCCCGCTGCGCATCTTCACCGACACGCGTCCACGCGCATACGAGGCGGTCAAAGGTTGGTCAATCAAAGTGCTCATGCCATTTGGAGATGATAAGGGGCCTATGCTCGCGGGCAAGCTCCTCCGCCCGCAGAATGTCCGTTGTTTTCATTCCTGCGGATTCGCGCAGCCGCAGCCCGTGGTTCGACCTCAAAAACAGCCTCACCACCGCCTTTGCGCACATGCACATGCAGCGGCTCATGGTCGTTGCTGTAAAAGAAAAAACGGAAGCCGTTCTTGGTGAAGACACTCGGCATGCGGGTAAAACAAAGAGCGTAGATTACGCCGCCACCGCGCCGGTTTGGCAAGTGTTCTCTCCACGAATTCTGTGCTCAAGCTCGCGCCAGCGCCCGCCGCAAGCGCGCCAGCAGCCGCTTCTCGCGTTGCTTCGCCAGTTCATGCTCCCACAGGCGCAGCACACGCCAGCCGGCCTTACGCAGGGCCTTCGTCACCGACACGTCGCGCGCGATGTTCCGCGCGATTTTTGCGTCCCAGAACTTCTGGCGCGACTTCGGCCGGCGAAAATGCTCCGGACAACCATGCCAGAAGCAGCCATCGACGAAGATCGCGACCTTCTCCCGCCGGAACACAAAATCCGGCCGCACCGCGCCTCTGTCATTCCGCATTCCGCCTTGCGAAATACTCAATCGAATCTGCCTCCGCCATCCGGTGACTCCCTGCGCGCGAAACACCGCCATCAGCCGCAGCTCGGTGCCCTTGTTCCCATGCGAGCGGATGCGGCTCATCACCTCGCTGCGCTTCGCTTTGGAAAAGACATCCGGCATGGAGAGGAGATCAAAAGCTGGAATCTAAAACATGAAAACGGAAACTCCCGCGCCTGCTGCTGCCAAGGAGACCCGGCGACCACGAACCCATCACCGCCACAGCAGCACCGCCGACGCATGCTCGCGGCAGAAGCGCTCGAACTTCGAGTGCGATCCGTTGAAGAGATTGCGGTCGCAGAAATGCCGCAGCGCCGCGCCGCCCCCGCTGCGCGTGAAGCCCGCTCCCACGTTCCCGGAAAACTCCGGATCGAGAAACGCCGTCTTCGGCCGCCCGCTGATGTCACCGCAGTACTGCCAGAAGGTCCATCTGCCGAACACACGCGGCATGCTGAAGCGCACCTGCGTGCCCGGCTGCTCGCCGTAACGCGGAATCCACAGGCCGCAGGCGCGCAGGACGCCGCGCTCCCCTCCCGTCAGCGCCTCTAGTTCGCGACACTGCCAGGCAAACTCGCTCGTGCCTGGCATCGGCACGCTGCAATACAGCAGCGGCCACGCGTTCGTGCGCGCCTTCACGATCCGCGCCGCGCGCGCCAGCTCGCTCCACGACACGCGGTCGCGGCCCTCGTTGTCCAGCACCAGCAGCAGCGGATACGCCGTCGTCCCGTTACGCCGCGCGGCCGCCGCCACCGTGCTCATGAACTGCGCGAGCTGCCCCTCAAGGCTCATGCTTCGCTTCATGTAGTGATAGGCACCCCACTTCAGGCCCGCCGCCCGTAATCGGTATCCGCCCGGCCGCCCGCCGTGGCGCGATGGATCATGAGCTCCACACCTGCCGTGCGCAGCACATCGGGCCGAACCACGCCGCCATCGTGACCAAAATCCACCGTGTTGTTCAGACACCGCCGCGCCGCATGCACCGACATTGTCTCCGTCCGGATCGGCGAGCAATTCGCCAGCAAAAACACCGCCCCGCCCACACAGAAACCCATGCATAGCAAATTCATCCCACCCGTTTAGCCGAAGCCGACACACGAGGTCAACCTCCGAGTCAATCCCCCGCCGCAAGCCGATAACCTGAGGTTAAAAATGGCACGACTCACCAGGATGCTTGACGGCAAGTCTTAATTTATGGTAATTATTATAAAGTTGGTTTTAACCACATCTTCCCATGCGCTCGACCATCCTTCACTCCCTCGCCTCTTCTTCTGCCTCTCCTTGGTCGCCTCTGCCCAGACCAACCACCGCGGCGAGGCCTTTCCGCAACAGAACTTCGGCCGAAACAGCCGAGCAGCAGAAATCCCCGTCCTGCTCGGCTCAAAACTGCCCCAAATCGCCGCGTGGTATTCCCAAACCGAAAAGGAGCTGAAGGATCTGTGCCAGAAGGACAAAACCCTCCGTATGGACCGCCAAGGCCGCCTCCATTACGTCTGCGAGGGCCTGCTCCCCCTGCAGAATGCCGTCGTCAAAGGCACCGCCACCACCGGCGGCACCACACCGCCCTCAGGCACCCTCTCCGTGACCGATACCTTCCTGCTGCACAGCAAGCCGGGGGCTTCCAAGGTCATTTACCTCGATTTCGACGGCCACACGACCAGCGGCACCTCCTGGAACAGCAGCTTCACCGGGGGCGCGAACATCGTCACCCCTCCCTACAGCGCCGACTCGGACAGAACCACCTACACCACGACCGAACTCGACAACATCTACTCCATCTGGCAGCGCGTGGCGGAGGATTTCGCGCCCTTTGATGTCGATGTCACCACCGAGGATCCCGGCCTTGAGTCCTTGCGGAAAACGACCACCTCCGACACCCAGTTCGGAATCCGCGTCTGCATCGGCGGCAGCAGCTACGACTGGTATGGCGCGGGGGCCGGTGGCGTCGCCTACTTGAACTCCTTCTCGTGGAACTCCGACACGCCCTGCTTCGTCTTCCCCGACCATCTCGGCAGCGGCAATGCCAAATACACCGCCGAGGCGGCCAGCCACGAGGCCGGTCACACCTTCAACCTCAGCCACGACGGCCAGACCAACATCACCGAATACTATCAAGGCCACGCCAACTGGGCTCCCATCATGGGCGTCGGTTATTACAAGGACGTCGCGCAGTGGAGCAAAGGCGAGTACCCCTCCGCGAACAACCTCCAGGACGACACCGCCATCATCGCCAACGTCGTCGGCTATCGCGCCGATCAGCATGGCGACACCATTGTGAATGCCACGCTGCTTTCCGGCACCTCCGTCAGCGCCAGCGGCATCATCGAGCGCCGCACGGACGCCGACCTCTTCGGTTTCACCACGGGCCCAGGACCGGTCAGCTTCAATGTCGCCCCCGCTCCGGTCTCACCGAACCTCGACATCCAGCTCGCCCTCTATGACGGCCTCGGCAATCTGGTCACCTCGGCCAATCCCAGCACCCTCGGCGCCTCCTTGAGCGCCACGCTTGCCCAAGGCACCTATTACCTCGCTGTCGATGGCGTCGGCACCGGCGATCCCCTCACCGCCTACAACGACTACGGCAGCCTCGGCCAGTTCAGCCTCACCGGCAGCATCGTTCCCGCGAATGGCCAGGCGCCCATCGCCGTCGCTGACAGTTCCGCGCCCACCACCGGCGTCGGCCCGCTCGCGGTGAACTTCTCCAGCGCCGGCAGCTACGATCCGGACGGCGGCATCGCCTCCTACAGTTGGAACTTTGGCGATGGGACCACCTCCGCCGAGCCCAATCCCGTTCACACCTACAGCACCCCCGGCACCTACACCGCCTCCCTCGTCGTCACCGACTTCAGCGGTCTCGCATCCGCTGCTGACACCGTCACCATCGTCGTTCAAACCAACAACATCCTCTACGTCGCCAACATCGCCATGAGCCTCAGCTCGACGAAGCAAGGCTACCAGGCCACCGCCACCGTGACCGTCCGCAATCAAAATGGCGTCGTCGTCCCCAATGCCACCGTCACCGGCACATGGAGCGGCCTCACCACCGGCACCGTCTCGAAAACCACCGGCCGCAACGGCACCGCCGCCCTCACCTCCGTCCGCACCAGGAACCGCGGCACCTTCACCTTCACCGTCACCGGCCTCACCCTGTCCGGATCCACCTACGCCCCCACGCGCAACGTTGAGACCACCGACTCCATCGCGACGCCGTGAGCTGAGCGGAACGCCCTCAAAATAACGCATCCATCCCCTCGCAAGGCCGCGCCATCCGCGCGGCCTTGTCATTTCCATCCACCTCTGGAGTGGCGACGATCCTTCGCCATGCCTCCCACCAAACCAAGAACCAAGAACCAAGAACCAAGAACCAAGAACCAAGAACCAAGAACCAAGAACCAAGAACCAAGAACGACGAACCAAAAACATCAAACCAAGCGCACCGGCACAACCTCCACGCTCTTCCCGCCGCCATCCACCGTGATCACCCCGTCCTGCACCGTGATCTGCAGCGTCATTGTGCGATCCACCAGCGCCCCGAGCGCCTGCGTCTGCTCCGGCGGGAGCTGCCACACCGTCAGGTTCCGCACCTTCGCCAGCTTCTCCGCCACGCCCGCCCACCACGCCGCCGCCGTGTTCGCGAAAGTGTACACCGTCACCTCCTTCGAGCGCCCGCAGGCCCGTACCAGCCGCTTCTCCTCCGGCTGGCCGATCTCGATCTCGTGCATCCGCAGGCCCGTCAGGTCGTTTCGCACCAGCGACGGCTCCTCCGGCTCAAACATGTCCTTCCCGAACTCCAGCGTGCCCTGATCGTTGTTCTCCGGCGTGTTTAGCACCCACGCCAGCAGCCGCACCATCATCCGCTCCGCCGTCTCCGACGGATGCTGCGCGATCGTGATCTCGTGATCCGCATACACGTTCCGGTCCAGATCGGAAAACGACACGCTGGCTTTGTGAATGGTTGCTTTGAGGGCCATGCGCGGAGGTAGGGGATGGTCAAGGTGTGGTCAAGCGGTCAAGCCCCAGCCCACCAAGTGATCCTACTCGAACTCGTCCTCGATTGCATCGCATCGCCAGGTTCATTGCAGCTCATGCACCGCGTCTCGTGCGCCATGCAGCACACGGACGACCTCCAGCGCCTCGCCTTGACGATACACAATCAAATAATTCTTCCTCACCGTATGGAACCACAGATCGTGCGCCGTCAGATCACGCCGACGATGGCCCAGTGACGGCAGTTCCACCAAGCGTTGCACCTCGGCGCGAATGTCCGACTCCAAGACATCCGCCGCCTCGGGATTGTCCTCCGCGATGAACATCCAGATGTCCTGCAGATCCCCTTGGGCAGCCCGGCTGTAAACCGGTCCCTTCATGCGCCCGCACGCCACCGCGCCTTGAATGCCGCCATCTCACCGCGGGACTGCTCATCGGTCAAAACACGGCCCTCATTCAGATCACGCAGACCTTCGTTTATCTTCACCGAGGCAGTGGCTTTCCAGCGTTCCTGCTGCCGCATCAGTCCCAGCGATTCCACCACCACCTCATCCGCATTGTCATACAGGCCGGAGGCGATCTTCTGGCTCACGAACGATTCCAACGAAGCGGGCAGCGTCACAGTCATGCTTCAGTGTCTCCACCAGCCTCAAAATTGTCAACCCTCAGGATGACCTGACTCGTGCTCGGCCTTGGCGCGTGATGCAGCCAAAACGACAGCGTCATCACCGCACCGAGCACCGTCGCCGTCGGAGCGCCGATTTGCGGGTGGTAGATGCGTTGCAGCGTCGGTTGCAGCACCATCCAGGGAGTGATCTGCGCCTTGTAAGTCAGCTCCAGCGCCGTCTCCGTGCTCGAGGTCGTGCCGCCTCCGGCACGCGCCGCCTCCACAAAACTGCGGCTGAAACGCGAATAGGTCACCGCCACGCCCCACTGGTCCGCCGTGCGAAAACCGCGTCCCGTGAAGCCGCCTTCCAGCGTCAGGTCCACCATGCTGCGGCCCGGATGAAACACCCGGCCCATGCGCGTGAAAAACGTCAGCCGGTCCGGCGCTTGCGCACCCAAGCCCGGCATCAGGGTCTGATCCAGCATCACGTAGGCGTGTCCGTTCCCATGCACCGGCAGACCCGTGGCGTTCTCCGTGCTCAGTCCCGTGTTCCAGCCCGCTCCCAGCTTCAGCATCCCCGCATATCCGGCAATGGAATGCTCCCGCGCCGGCTCCGCCGCAGACACACGGCCATCATCCCCAGCAGCAGAAGCGACGCACGCGCCGGCTCCGGCACCACTGGTGGCGGGATCTCCGGCCCGTCCACCGTCAGGGATCGCAGCGCCCAGTCCACGTAGAGATGCATCTTGTACGTGTCCGCGCCCCGCAGCGTGCTCGTGCTGCCCTGATACCCGCCCCCGTCGGCATAGCTGAAGGACTGCGAGTAAAAGCCCGTCGCCCCGAACATCACCGGGTCATTGTACAAATCCTCCCCGTTGAGCTGCGGCATGATCTCCATCGTTCCTCCCGCCCCCGCCGTGTTCGCCCACAGTTGGAAGGTGAGCGCATGGATGTCAAAGGCCGCCCCGTCCACCCGGCGCACCGTCAGGTTCGCTCCCACGCCTGTGTCCGGCCCCGTCGTGATCGCCTGCGCATGCAGCCCCGCAGGCCAAGACACCAGCGATGTGCGCCCGATCGGCACCGTCATCCCCACCCCGCCGGTGAACAGCTTGTCCATCGTGTAGGTGAAAAGATAGCCCTCGCTCTCGATCGTGTCCGCGTTCGTCGCCGACGACACCAGCGTGTAGCTCTGCGACCCGTCGAAGAACACCGTCGTCGCCGCCGGTGCCACGCCGCACGCGCCCAGCAGCCATCCCGCAACCACAGATCGGACGCCGGGGATGGAGGCAGCGAAGCGCATGCTCCACCAACGCCCCGCCCCGGCCCCACCTCCTCGCCTCCCTTGGCCGAAACCACGCCAATCCTGCCCGCATCCAAGAGGTCCGCCTCGCACTGCAACTACCACGCATCCAACTCCTGACCGTTTACTTTTTCCTCCCTGTCCCGCACCACCGTAATCTGCGCCACGGCACCCGGCATTACACGAACTCAAAGCCACACATTTAACATGGAGTAACCCGTTATTTACCTCCCCTAAATCACACATTTTCAGGATATTAGACCACAAGTGGCCAGAAACCTTCGACACGATCCGACCTCCGTCATCTATCCCAAGTACCCGCGCCGCGGGTGGATTGGTGTGGATCTGGATGGCACGCTCGCCACTCAGAGCCCCACACAGGAACACTTCAAGATCGGTCCCCCCGTGCCACACATGCTGCTACGCGTGCAGCACTGGCTGCGCACCGGACGCACAGTGAAAATCTTCACCGCGCGCGCTAACGACCCGTTCGAGGTGAGCAAGATTCACGAATGGTGCGAGCAGCATGGTCTGCCTCCTCTGGAAGTGACTTGTAAAAAGGACCACGCCATGATCGCCATCTGGGATGACCGCGCTGTCGGTGTCGTGCCCAATCTCGGCATCCCGCTGCTACCGCAGAAGTTGGGCCTTTGGAAGCGCCTCAAACTATGCCTGAACATCCTTTTGGGCCGCGCCTCCGGCATGAAGGCCGTCGGAGCCATCGTCAGCGGCAGAAGCACCTACGTCGTTCGTGATCACTTGCGTGACATGCTCGACCTCGGGACTTTCGAGGAGAACGGCGCACCCAAACGTCCCAGCACTGTCTTCGCTGAAACGCTCCAGTAAGCCAGCACCGCCCGCACTCCCCGAGGGCGGTTGGATTCCTTGTTTCCCAGCACCACCGCTCCCCTTGGGAAAGAATCTCCGGCATCCGCCTGCGAAATTCACGAATGACTTTGAACACGGCTCTGTTGAAAATGGCTTCTCGCGCCGCCTCAAAACACCATTGTTTAAGCTCAAAGACACCGTCCCTTTGAGGTCAAAGACACCATCCCTTGAGGTCAAACACACCACCCTTTGAGGTCAAAGATACCACCCTTTGAGGTCAAAGACGCCACCCTTTAAGGTCAAAGACACCGCCCTTTGAGGTCAAACACACCGTCCCTTGAGGTCAAACACACCACCCTTTGAGGTCAAAGACACCGCCCTTTGAGGTTAAAGACACCACCCTTTGAGGTCAAACACACCGTCCCTTGAGGCCAAACACACCACCCTTTGAGGTCAAAGACACCCCTCTGTTGGCTGACATCGACTCCTCTGCGGGCTGACATGCACCGTTATGTTGGCTGACATGCACCACCATGTCGGGTGACATGCACCTTTCTGTGGGCTGACATACACCCTCATGTCGGGTGACATAGACCCTTCTGTGCCCCCAAAAACGGCCTCGGAGGGCCAGAAAGCCCCGAAAATGCCCCTCAAAGGCCCATTGAAGCCACCCCAAAGGCTGTTTATATAATTTCCATAATTAAGTCTCTCGCCATGAAGTTGATCGCTCCCCTCCCAGGCACACAACTGCGCTTCCAAAACATCTACGCCTCCAAAGCCCTGCTCACGGACAACGAGGCCCGCTTCTTCAGCCTCCTGCACGAGCTCTCCCAAGGCCGCTGCCAGCTCTTCGCCAAGGTCAATCTGGCTGACATCGCCACCCCAGTCACCGGGTCCATCGGCGACCGCAACAAGATCGACAAAAAGCATGTCGATTTCCTCGTCTGCCGGAATGAGGACTGGATGCCCATGCTCGCCATCGAGCTCGACGACAGCAGCCACGACAGCAAAAAGCGCCAAAAGGCAGACAGGGACAAAAACGACATCTTCGCCGCCATCGGCCTGCCACTGCTGCGGCTGCCTTTGGACGAGATCGATCAGCATGAGGAACTCATCCGCCAGCTTTCCGATGCCTGGCACCAGCGCTGGCACATCCTCGAGACCGGCCTCCCGCCTCCCAAGGCCAAACCCACCCGCAAACCGCTCTGGAAGCTCTGGACCCGCAAGGACGAGGCTGCCCCCTCCGCCGCCTGAGCGCCCCAGTGGAGGGCGGGAACACAATCCGGCCCTTTTCCCAGGTGAAGCGGCCATCCCTGGCCGCCATTCATCCGTGATCTCCGCGTTTTGCTCTGAGGGTTAGATCACGAGATCAAGCGGCAGGTCACTGATGTCCCGCAGGCGCTTCCCATTCACCAGAGTGTTCAGGTCCACGAACTGATCGCTCTCCACTCCGCCCGTTTGGTCTTTGACGGCCTCCAACAGTTCCGCGAGCGCGATGTGATAGACACAGTCAAGGTCACTTGTCCCCAAGGCAAGTGAGGCGATCCGTGAAGGGAGAGGCTCAGCAGTTACAGCAACAATATGAGGCACACGCCCCTTGCGGTTACGAATAAGGTTAAGCGCTTCGCTTCGTGCGTTTTGAGCTCGATCACTGCGAAGTGTCCATTTGCATGAAACGCTCGCATGCAGAATCACCGTTTCGTGCGGAACCGGCTTACCTTTAACAAATCTAGTTTTAACACCGTGGTTTTTGGCACGCAAAGATGTGTGCCGGGCGCTTTCGTCATCAACAATGGTCGATACAGCATTAATCCTTTCATCTGGTTCTGGACTCCGAAGCACTACAACATCGGGGGTGATCAAATAATCAGAGCCTAAGGCAGCAGCGAGGTGAGGGTCTGCCTCAATCACCTCACGGAGCTTTCGCAGATGCTCGTATTGCTCGAAGTTTGAGATTTCAACGCTTCCACCCGTTGTTTGATCTGAAACCTCCCATGAACCCGGGCGCAAATGGCCCAGTTTGAGGAAAGTGTTCCTCAAAAAGTCTGCTACTGCAGATTCAAACTCCTTTCCCGATGTCTGGCCCGCAGCCTTCACTGAAGTGGAGGCAGAGCCAACAGCCTTTACCATCTGTTGGGCTATGCCAATGCTTTGTTTACTGCCTTTGTCAGCAATGTTTGGAATGCCATCCTTGTCGATAGTGAGGATTCCGTCTTTAAGGAGGCCGCGATGAAATTCTTGGCGCGCGAGGGATATGAGAGAATGGGGATTCATCTTTTGGACTTTTTTCGAGTTCCCGTGATGTATTTCTTTGGTTCGTCGAGAAGACGCTCTTCAAAAGCTGTGTCCGCGCTTGCCAGCATATCCTTCCGTGAATGTTGAATTGCTCTTTTGATCGCCCGCCCCATTGCCTTTGCCACAAGTGGCGGGAACGCATTCCCGATTTGTCGATAAGCGGCTGTCTTCCCGCCAGCAAACTCCCAATCGTCAGGGAAACTTTGAATACGGGCCACCATGCGCAGCGTCAGCCGCGGATGAGCGCCGATTGGGAAGTCTTTAGGTGGAGGAGCATTTGCAATCCCCATGCCATCTACTCCGAGTTCCTGCCATTGCCGCTTTGCGCGTGTTGGACCAAGATCCGGTCCTCCGTGCAACTTAGATCCTCCAACCAAAGTTGGTGCGATGGCAGCCGCTTTTTGTGCCCAAGCTTCCGCGCCCAGCCACCCATCTGCCTGCATTAAGTCCAACAGCGTTTCTCCAACCAGCCGCATGTTTTTATTTGGGGCAGGCCAACGAAAGAATTCAGCATCTATCGGACGCAGAGCGACGAGCACAAATCTCGGACGAAGCTGAGGCACGCCAAAGTCTGATGCGTTAAGGACGCGCCACTCTGGCTGATAACCGAGCTTGCTGAGTTTAAGTAAAAGTTCATTTCGATAATCTTCAAACTTCGCCGAGGCGAACCCTGGCACGTTCTCCAACATGACTGCACGTGGCTTGATCTGTTCCACAAGTGAGAGAGCGGTCGGAAACATGTCCCGTTCATCATTTGCTCCACGTTGTTTGCCCGCGATGCTAAAAGGCGGACACGGCACACCACCTGCGAGCAAATCCACTTCTCGATATGGAGTGCCGTTAAAATCGCGAATATCTTTATGAATAGGATGCCATTGCGGGCGATTTTTCTGTAAGGTCTCACAAAACCGAGCTTCGTATTCAACCACCGCTTCGTGATCAAAACCGGCCATTTCAAGCCCGAGAGCCTGACCGCCACCGCCCGCACATATTTCGACAGCGCTTAGCTTCACGCTTTCACCCCCTCAAAAAGGCTGCCGCTGTTCATTCCAAGCGCCTTGGCGATGCGCACGATGCTCAGAAGGCTGGGGTTCCGCACCCCTCGCTCAATACCGCTGATGTAAGTGGGATCGAGATCGGCCTTTTCGGCGAGGGCTTCTTGAGAGAGGCCCTTTTCAGTTCGGTGTTTGCGGACGTTCTGCCCGAAATGATCAAGGGCACGGTGGCGGGAGGACATGCCGCCACCTTGGACGATGAGTCTAGGGACGATGAGTCAAGTCCAGGCCCGGCACAGGCGGCGGGCAGTGTCCAGTCAGTGCCAGTTCCAGAGGAAGTCTCCGAAACGTGCGCGGCTTGAAGCGGGCGGCTCGATCCGCATGGCGACGAGTCGTCGCCACTCCCGAGGCGGAGAAGCTGCGGAGCCGTGAAGCGAATCTCCGCGCTCCCCGCCGCGGCGGCCGGGTCCACCTCCAGCGGCAGCAGCGCCGCCCGCACATCCGCCTCCTTGTTCTGTTTCATCCCGATCGTCGTTTCGATGTGGTGCAGGCCGTCGGCCAGATCATGCGCCAGTGAGCGCAGGACCTACAGATTGTCAGGGGTGGCATTCGAGTTCATGATGCGTTTTCCTTTCTTCAATGACAGAGGGGCGGCAGGTTGGGGCGATGCCGGCCCCACGTAGCCCGGATCGCCCGGCTCCAGCACGTAGGAAGAATCCCCCCCAACGAGCATTGGGATCGTCCAAACCAATGGCGTCATCCCAGCGCAGGACTCGCATGGCCAGCGGTTGGTTGGCCTTCTCCCGCCGTGCGCCGCCCATCGGCACCGCAGGAAAAGGAAAAACTTGGCGGGCAGGACGTCTCCCCGGCCCGGGAAAAAGAAAATCTTCCGGCCAGGAGCGACTCCAGAGGCCGGAAAAAAAATCCTGAGGCCCTGAGCGCCTCCACTGCCCCGGAAAAACAAAATCCCGAGGCTCCCGGCCTCTCCACACCGCAAGAAAAGCCG
>Ga0315900_10001808_pt1 | contig 33779 bp, 27 predicted proteins | sample LakEriMetagenome_FD_203521 | JGI IMG/M metagenome (GOLD analysis project Ga0315900, IMG submission 203521) | Freshwater fungal communities from buoy surface, Lake Erie, Ohio, United States - Buoy 12 MA114 | ecosystem: Environmental > Aquatic > Freshwater > Lake > Lake biofilm | place: USA: Lake...
TTCTCAGCATGGGCGGGACTGGGTGGGGGCGTCAATTTGAACAGCCATGACCATGCGCCCGGCGTGCAGGCAAAGTGGCATCGAGCTTTAGCTCGCACAGGCTGGCGAGGCAGGATGAAGCTTTGCAGACGGGGGACGGCGGCGGAGGGCCTGGGGTTTGCGAAGGTGGTCACGCGCTGAAGCGCATGAGTACATTGGCGCTGCGGGATGAGCTTCGAAGGCGGGGTCGGCGTGAATGTTCAAGCCAGCTTGTAGCAGTCCGCCCACTCGGCGCGCGGCGCCGGGCCGGCGAGACGGACATTGGCCTCGTCGTTGCCGATGAAGCGTTTTGTCTGCGGGTCGAACTGCAGGTCGATGTTCAGATACTCGGCGATGGTGCCCAGGTTCAGGACCTGCGTGAGCACGCCGGCGATGCTGAAGGGCGACTCTGTCGCTCCTTCGCCCATGCAGGCGTTGATGAAGCTGTCGAAGTGATTGCGCTTCAAGGGATGCAGTCCCATCGCGTCCTTGTTCTCCACCATCTTCGCCCGTGGATACAGGAGCGAATGGCGGTCGTGAGAGCCGCGTTGGACGAGGTAGTCGCCCTGTTTGCGGTGCAGGAGTGATCCTGCATTGCCGGGATTGGGGATCACCACCTTGCCGTCGGGGCCCGGGTCGCCGTACTTCTCCTCGATGTCGAATTTGATGTCACCGCCCGCCTTCCAATGCAGCTCCACGGCGGGCAATTTTTCACCACGGGCCGGGAATTCGAAGCGGATGTCCGAGCTGAGCGGATAGCTCACCTGGTTGTAATCGGCGAGCGCCAGGGGCGTGATGCGCGTGGGCAGGCCGAGCTTCAGGTGATGATGGGCGAAGTCGATGATATGGGCGCCCCAGTCGCCAAACATGCCGCCGCCATAAAGGTGGAAGCCGCGCCAGTTGAAGGCGTGATACATCTTGCTGAAGGGCTTCACCTCCTGCGGGCCGCACCAGAGGTCCCAGCTCTGGAGGGATTCGGGCATCGGCTCGCCGGGAGGATAACCCCGGATGCGTTCCGCAGCGTTCATGAACCAGAGCGAGGGCGATTTCCACGCGTCGATTTTCACGATGTCATCGACGATGCCTGCGGCGAGCATCTGCTTGAACTGTTCAGCGCCGGCGGAGGTGTGGCCCTGGTTGCCCATCTGGGTGACCACCTTGAACTTCTTCTCGGCACGCATGAGGATTTCGGCCTCCTCAAAGGTGTGCGTCAGCGGCTTCTCGACATAGACGTGCTTGCCCAGGGCCATCGCGCTGATCGCGGCGGTGAAGTGCGTGTGATCCGGTGTCACCACGCTGACGGCGTCGATGTCCTTGCCCATCTTGTCGAGCATCTCGCGGAAGTCATGAAAGCGCTTCACGTCCGGAAAGGCCTTGAGGTTCTTCTCCACGCCCTTGGCGGTGACGAAGTCCACGTCCGTGAAAGCGACCGGGGTGGCGATGCCGCCCGCCGTGAGGCCGGGAATGACGCTGCCCGCACGTCCGCCAATTCCGATGCAGCCCAGGTTGATGCGGCGGCTCGGCGGGAGCTTCGGATTATCCGCTGCGCGGGCGCTGGTCAGGTAGGCCGGAAGGAGGTTGAAGCCCAACCCCGCCGCAGCGGCTTGCTTGACGAAATGACGGCGGGAAGAGGCGGAGAGCGACGGCGGATTTTTCATGGTTCAGCAAAGAGGAGATCGTGAGCGTAGGTGACCGGTGAAAATTGTACCAGGATGAAATGTGGGATGGCCGCGAAAGAACACATAGAACACAAAATTGGCAGGAGGTTCAGATTTGCCGGTCGGAGGCTGCCTTGGGAGTCAGGATGTATTTTTTGATTTGGAAACGGTAACTGCCAAAATTGATGAGCAGGCCGTGTTCGATGCGTGATGACTTCAGGTATCCGAGGATTTGAGCCACGTGCTCGTCAGCGATGGCCCTGACAGCCTTCAGCTCGATGATGAGCCGTGTCTCGACCAAGATGTCTGCAATGTAGTCTCCGATGGCGGTGCCATCCTCATCATAAACCTTGATTGGATGCTGTTGCTGAACCTTCAAGCCCGCCTTCGTCAGCCGATGTGCCAATGCATTTTCATACACCTTCTCCAGGTGACCCTGGCCGTGATATTCATGGATGGCATAGGAGGTTTCACGAATGACGTCACAGAGTTCAAAGATGGTTTTCATGAACCTGGTTGGTTTGTGCAGGTCGCCCAAGAACTCAAAAAACCATCGGATCCTCTGCGGTCTCTGTGTTCCCTTGCGGCTAAGAACCTTTGGGCTTCGCGCTCCACAGGGCGATGTTGCGGAACTGGGCGCCTTCGCCACGGGCGACGAAGCCGATGCGGCCCTTGCGGTCCTTGAAGCGCTCGTGACTGGCTTCAACCACGTGATCATCGATTTTCGCGAGGAAGTGATCGCCGCAGATTTCAACGGTGATGCGGTGCCAGGTGCCGGGATCGATCCTGACCTCGATTTTCTTCAGCTCCTCGCGGCGTGTCTCCTTGGAGATGCCGCTCATCTTTTGAATCCAGAGGGCGCCGGGGGTGATCAAGATGCGGCCCTGGTGATGGTTGGGCTGGTGGGTGTCGCGGCAGACAAAGCCGATCTGCGGCGACGCGCCGAGCTTGAACTCGCCGGTCAGCACATAGTCGCCAAGGTCCACGAGGTGCTCGCAGACGGCCTCGTGGCCGTTCGGGCGCTTTTCACTCGGACCTTCCTGGACCGCGTAGGCCGCGCCGTCGCGAATGCTCCAGGTGCCGATGCCGCCGCGCCAGCCGTCGGTGCCCGGCTGCTTTTCTTTGGCGAAGGATTCCGGCTTATCAAAAGCCTCCGCAGCGATGAGCTTGTCAGGCTGGCAGGTTTGCGTGACGGGAGGCGTCGGGTCTGCGGCGAAGGCGAGGAATGAGGCGAGGATGAGGGAGAGGAGCGCGGGTTTCATGATCGGTGGGAATGCTATCAAGGGTGATGGGTGTGGAGGCGTTGAAGCAGGAGGCGAAAACCTGCCGGACAGCTCCTGGTGCATGCGGGTGCAAACGTGGGTTTGGCGGAATCCTTCCCGTCAATCCAGCAGGCCGTGCCGCCGGGCCTTCCAGTAGGCGGCGAGGTGGTAGAGGATGCCGCAGCTGGCGTTGTGGTCGTAGTCAAAGCGGGCGATGAGGTCACGCAGGGCGCCCTGCTGTTCGGGCGTGAGTGAGGGAGGCTCGACCATGAGCAGGATGAGCGCGGACTCGCCAGCCTCACGAGTCAGGTGCCAGACTTCACGAAACGGGCCCCACTGGGGGTTGGGGTAGCCCTTTTGGTTTTTCCAGACAGGCACCGTGCGCCAGTCGGGGCCGGTCATGCGCATCTCCTCCGGGCTTTTCCCGGCAATCTGGCGGAGGACGCTGGTGAAGCGTTTTGCGGCGAGGTCGCGGACATGAATCAGGTGACGCTGGATCTGATCCCGGAGCTCCGCATCAGCCTCCAGCTCATGAAGAAGCTCGAGCGAGCACTGCATCTGGAGAAGGGCGTAGGCGGGCTTGTTTTCACCGGGGCTCGCGGACTGCGCGACGGCTTCGGCGGCGTACTTCCGCCACTGCACGTGGTGACGTTTCTCCCGGGTCACGTCCCAGGCCGCCGCATAAATCATCGGCAGGCGCGCGGCCTCATGGGGCTGCACGTTCCACATGCGGCAGATGCCAAGAGGACAGCGCGTGCCGTCGGCGCGGCAGAAGTCATAATCATTTTCGGGGGTGACAAAGGCGGTCATGCGGTCGGCCACTTCGCCAAGGATCACGCGGATCCGTTGCTTCGTGGCTTCGTCCGGCAGCGGGCTGTGGTAATACTGCCAGAGGCCGTGGACAAAATGGGTGACCTGGTCGCGGGAGGAGTTGATGTAGGTGCTTTTGGAATCCTCCAGGCAGACATTGCGGGCCACAAAGCCCTTCACGCCGTGCACCGTGGCGCATCGTTCCAGCCCGGTGAAAACGTCCGCGGCTCTCTGGCGCAGCGACTCGTCCCCGGTCACGGCAAACCGGTCACACAACAGGCTGAGCATCTCCCCGCCAAGGATTGCGCCGTCCTCCATGCCGGTGCTGTAGCCGCAGGGGTTGGGATACTGCCGCCTCACCTCGGCGGCGCTTGGCAGATGCGCCTGCTCCCTGTCTTTTTCATAGCTGCTCAGGTAGTCTCCGAAGGTCTGGACCCTGGGGAGATAGAAGCGGCTCCAGACCACGTCCCAGGCCTTTACGATGTTGCTGGCGGCGTCCTGGGCCTGAAGCCGGCAGGCGGTCGCGAGGATCAGGCAGACGATCAAGGCATGTTTCATGGTCGGGTGTCGAGCCCGGCTGGCAGTGCTTTTGTGCTTCCAGCCTGAGGTGGTTATAAGGGAAGCGATGAAAGTCATGATGAGACAGCGCACAAGACGACAACTCTTCGGAACCGTCGTTTCGTTCGTCCCTGCCCTGTGGGCCTGCCCCCTGCTGAGTGAGGGGGCGTCAGCAGGCAATGCGGCGGGAGTTCAAGGCTCGGGAGCCTCAGATCAAGGTCACCTGGAGCGGAAGATCTCGCTCATCAGGCATTCGACCAAGAGCGTGTGCAGGCCGAGGCCCTGCTTCTTCACATTGACCTGGAGGTCGTCGATGACCAGGTCGTCGTTCAGCTCCATCAGACGGCCGGTGGAGTAGCTGAGGACCTGGCGGATGAGGTGGCGTGTGAAGTGATCCTCGCGTGTGTCGCGGATGACCTTCTTGAAGCTGGCGAAGTCGGTGTAGTTCTCGCCGGAGGGGAACTCGCCGGTGGTGTCGATCTTCGGGGCCGGGGCCTTGCTGTTCCTGGGCCTGGGATAGGTGCTGCGCCAGCGTCCGACGGGGTCGAAGGTTTCCAGGCTGAAACCGAGGGGGTCGATCTTGCGATGGCACTCGGCGCAGGCGGCGTCGGCACGATGCTTGGCGAGGCGGTCGCGGATGGTGGTGGCGCCGCTGACATCGGGGTCGATGGCGGGCACGACGTCCGGCGGCGGGGGCGGCGGGATTCCGAGGATGTTTTCCGTGACCCAGACGCCACGGGTGACGGGGGAGGTTTCAACGCCATTGGCGCTGACGGTGAGCACGGCGGCCATGCCGAGCAGCCCGCCGCGGTGGCTGCCGTCCAGCAGGCTGACCTTCCGGAAACCGTCGGCCAGGCGCAGCGTTTTTTGTTCGGGCAGGTCGTAGAGCTTTGCGAGCTTCTTGTCCACGAAGGTGTGTTGAGAGTCGATGAACTGGGCGACGGAGCCGTTGTTCTTCAGCAGGTCGCGGAAGAAGAGGCGCGCCTCTTCTTTCATGGAGGCGGGCAGGTCCTCGGCGTAGTAGAAGCGCACCACCTCGCGCGGCGGCGGCTGCGAGCCGAGATCGCGAAGGTTCAGCCAGCTGTCGAGGAAGCCGTGGATGAAGCCGTTGATGCGGTCATCGGCGAGCATGCGAAGGATCTGCTTCTTCAGTTCGGCGGACTGCGTCAGGCGGCCGGACCTGGCGGCCGCGAGCAGCTCGTCATCGGGCGGGGCCGTCCAGAGGGCGTAAGAGAGACGGGAGGCGAGGTCGTGGGGTTTGAGCGCCTTCTCCGGCTCGTCGGTGATTTCACTGAGGTAGAGGAAGCTGGGCGAACAAAGAATGAGTTTCAGGGCATCAAGGGCCGCCTGGCGGGGGGAGGCTTTTTCGGCAAGGCGTTTTTCATGCAGGGCGCGAATGGGCTGGCGGTCGGCGTCGGTGAGCGGACGGCGGTAGGCCTTTTCCGCGAAGGCGAAGAGCTGGTCGAGGGCGCGGGCCTCCATGAAGCCGTCCTTTCCAAACACGGCCGCCTCCTCGGCGCTGCCGGGTTTTTCCGGCACGGGGCCGTGGATCTTGATCTCGCTGATGCGGATGTGGGGCAGCTTGCCTTCCAGAAGGATGTGGGCGCGACCGACGCCGGAGGAGCCGACATCGGCCTTGAACTCGTCCTTGTAACGTTTGTTGATGGCGAGCACCGAGGCGCGGGATTCATACGGCCCGTTGGGGAAGATGAAGCGGGGGGTCTGGCCTGCCTCAAGCCAGACACGGAACTTGAACCACTTCGGCTCCTTGTCGGGGACGACGGTGCTGGCGAGCAGGGGTTCGATGGCCTGGGGGTAGTGGATGTGGCCCTTGGTGACGTCGCCGGGCACGATGCCGAGGATGAAGGGTTCGGACAAGTCGATGCCGAAGATGGCGGGGTCGTAGTGGGTGTCGCGATGCATGGCCGTCGCCTCGACCTCGATGTCGTAGAGGCCGGAGACGGGCACTCCCTGCTTGAAGTCCTCGATGTGGCCATAGCCGCCCTGGCGGGTGTCGGTGTTCGGCTGTTCGTAGAGGTTGAGATAGCGGTAGTTGAAGGCGCTTTTGTGCGAGCCCTGGAGCTCCTCGTACTGGACGAAGTGACCGTTGAAGCGCCAGTCCTTCGGTTCCAGGGCGGGCTTGCCGAGGCGGGTTTCGACGAGACGGTTGGCGGCCTGAAAGTACTGGTCGACGAGGAAGCCGGAGGTCACGAGGGACTTGCCGATGGTGTCGATGTGCTCGGCGGTCTTCTCCTTGGGGAAGTCGGCCGTGAGACCGAGCGTGTCCACCCGGCGTCCGAACAGGGTGGCGAGGGTGCTTTCATATTCACGGCTGGAGAGCCGGCGCATGACGGTGCGGCTGCCGGTGCTCTGGAACTTGCCGTAAGCCGCGACGGTGCCGTCGCGCAGCGCACGAATCATGGTGAGACGTTCGTCATCGGAAGGCTGGTCCGCCTTTTTCGGCGGCATCTCCTTGAGCGTGAGCTGGTCGATGATGTCCCGGGCCTCGATGAGCTCGTTCACCGATTTCAGCGGCAGGGTGAACTCATGAAAGGCGCGGTCGCCCTTCTGGACGTCGGCGTCATGGCATTCCAGGCAGTATTTGCCCAGGAACTGCTGGACGACCTTGGGCGGTGCGTCAGCGGCGGAGGCCAGGGAGGCGGCGGCAAGGGCGAGGCTTAGCAATCCTCCCGCTCCGCGAGAGGAGCATGGGGCCTGCAGGGGGGAAGACGTCATCGAACTGGGGAAACGTGAAGGGTTGGCGGGAACGCTGTCATCATCCTGCGGGGCAAGATGACCGTGTTGCCGATGGGCGCGCAAAGTCGCGCGGCTTCAGGCAAAGCGTCCCGTGCTGCTGCCGAACGAATCCGTTTCCACGCCCATCTTCTGGGCGATGTCGACGAACAGGTTGCAGAGCGGCACCTTGTTGACGCCTTCGCGCGGGACCTCGCGGAACTCGCCGTGCTTGTAGCCGCCGCCGGCCAGCAGGATGGGAAGGTCGGAGTTCTTGTGGGAGTTGCCGTCGCCCATGCCGCTGCCGAACAGGACGGTGGTGGAGTCGAGCAGGCTGCGCTCGCCGTCGTTGATCTTGGAAAGACGGGCGACGAACTTGCCGAAGTGCTCGATCTGGTACTTCTCCAGGGTGATGAGGCTGGCGATGGACTCGGGGTCGTTGCCGTGGTGGGAGAGGCCGTGCCAGTCCTTCTTGATGCCGAGGTGCTGGGGCATGAAGTCGCCTCCGATTTCAAGCGTGGCGATGCGGGTGGAGTCGGTCTGAAGGGCGAGGGCGATCAGTTCGTAGAGCAGGGGCAGGTCCTCGACGGCGTTGCGGTTGGCGGGCTTGTCGAAGGGGGCCTTGGGCTTGGGCTGGTCGGTCCAGCGCTGGCGGAGCTCGAGGCGTTTTTCGACGTCGCGGACGGAGGTCAGGTATTCATCGAGCTTGTCCTTGTCCTCCTTGTTGACCTGCCGGGAGAGACGGTTGGCCTCCTCAAGGACGGAGTCGAGGATGGAGGCCTGGACCTTGTTGTCCTGAACGCGGCGGGCGCGGCGCTCCGGGGAGTCGGTGACGAACAATTTTTCAAACAATTCGGCCGGGTTGGTGACGGGGGGCACGCGCACGCCGGACTTGGTCCAGGCGATCTGGCAGCCGCCGTGGATGCCGCCTTCGGAACCGACGGTGAGGGAGGGAAAGCGTGTCTCGAAGCCGACTTCATCGGCGAGGAACTGGTCGATGGTGACATTGCCCTCGGGGCGGTTCTGGGCCTCCGAATGGAGGACGCCTGAGAGGAAGGAATGCACCGCGAAGTGGCCGCCCTTGACGCCGTGGTCGAGGCCGCGAAACACCGTCATCTTGTCACGGATGTCCCACACCGGCTCGAGCAGGGCTGTCTTCTCGTAGCTGCGACCCTGGGTGGTCGGGAAAAGGCTCTTGGTCTGGTAGCCGAGCAGGTTGCCGATGGCGACAAAGCGGCGGGCTCCGATGCCCGCTCCCTTGGCGGCGCGGACGGCGGAGCTGCCGCCTGCGGACTTGGCCATGAGCGAGGACATGCCCGGCAGGGCCAGGGTGGTGCCGAGGGAGCTGAGGAGGAAATGACGACGATTCATGGGGGGTAACAGCTGGTTAACGGGAAAACCGCCGCCTTTGTTGCAGCAGAGAGCGGGCCAGCGCGGGGTCGTTGCGATTGCGGCGGCGTCGTGCATCCAGGATAGGCCGAGGTGCCTTCGGCTTGAAATGCAGGCACGGCCCTTGCGTTATGACCGGGATGCGGCGTCTGCTTGTCCTGTTTTCCCTGCTCTGCCCGGTCCTCCTGGCGGCAAGGCCTAACATGGTCTGGATCATTGCGGATGACATGTCGCCGGACATCGCGGCGCTTGGGGCGAAGGGGGTGCGGACGCCGAACCTGGACCGTCTGGCCGCCGAGGGCAGGCGTTTCACCCGGGCTTATGCCACGGCCCCGGTGTGCAGTTCCTCACGTTCCGCCTTCATTCTCGGCTGCCACCAGACCACCACCGGCCTGCATCCGCATGACACGGAAAACCCGCAGCCCCTGCCGGCGCCCTACGTGCCGCTGCCGACCCTGCTCAGGCAGGCCGGTTACTTCGTCACCAACGCCCCGGCGCCGGACACCATCCGCTCCGGCAAAAAGATCACGAAGGGCAAGACGCACTACAATTTCGCCCACGATGCCAAAACGCTCTTCGACGGCGACGACTGGCGGCGGCGCGGTCCCGGCCAGCCCTTCTTTGCGCAGTTCCAGGTCAGCGAGCCCCACCGGCCGTTTCCGGTGCCGGAGTCCTTTGATGAAGAGGCGCTCAAGGCCATTGAACTGCCGCCGAACTATCCGGATCATCCGCTGATGCGGCGCGACTGGCATGCTTATCAGCGCAGCGTCGAGGTGGTGGACGGCCGCGTGGGAGCGATCCTGGCGCAGCTGGAGACGGAGGGGGTGCTGGAGGAGACGCTGATTGTGTTTTTCGCCGATCACGGCCGCGCCATGCCATGGGGGAAGCAGTGGCTGAGCGTCGAGGGGCTGCAGGTGCCGCTGCTGATGCGCGGGCCGGGCGTGGGCCGGGGCGGCGTGGAGCCGCGTCTGGTGAGCCTGATTGATCTCGCGCCTTCCATGCTGGCCGTCGCGGGGCGGCCCGTGCCGGGCTGGATGGAGGGCCGTGACGTGCTGACGGGGGAGTTTCCCGTGCGTGATTGTTTGTTCGCGGCGCGTGACCGCTGCGGTGATGCGATGGACCGCATCCGCGCCGTCATCACGGAGGACGCCTGGCTGGTGCGGCATTTCAACCCGCGGCTGTCACGGTTGAACTGGTCCAGCTACAAGGAGGAGCAGTATCCGGGAATGCCCCTGATGAGGGTGCTGCAAAGCCGTGGCGAGCTCGACAGCTTTCAGGCCTCCTGGCTGGCGCCGGCACGGCCGGAGGTGGAGTTTTTCGACCTGAAGCTGGACCCGCAGGGCCTGCGCAACCTTGCCGCAGACCCGGCGCAGAAGCCGCGTCTGGAACCCCTGCTCGGCAGGCTGGACGCATGGATCCAGGCCACGCATGACCGGGGGGCGGCCGGGGATCCCGCGACCGAGCCGCCGCTGGCGGAGATCCAGGAGGACAAGCGGAAGACCTATCAAAAAGTCTGGCAGAAACGCCTGCGGAAGCCGGAACCATCCGACGAGGAGCGGCTGGCCTGGTGGATGCGCGAATACCGGCTGAATCCATGAAGCCATCCTGGTTGATCCTGGCCCTCCTGGCCGCGCCGCTTGCCGCCGCGCCGCCCCACCTTGTCGTGCTGCTTGCGGACGATCACAGCGCGGCGGACATGAGCGTTTATGGCGCGGCGGAGATCCCGACGCCGAATCTCGACCGACTGGCGTCGGCGGGTCTGGTGTTTGAGCGTGCGTTTGTGAACTCGCCGAGCTGTGCGCCGAGCCGGGCGGCGCTTTTCACCGGCCTGTACCCGGCCAGGAACGGCGCGGAACCGAACCATGCGAAGCCGCATGCCGGATTGAAGCGACTGCCGGCCTATCTGAAGGAGCTCGGTTATGAGACGGTGAGCTTTGGCAAGACGAGCCATTATGCGCATGTCACCGAGCAGGGCTTTGATCGCGCGGAGAACCATGGCTACCACGATCATGCCGGTGTGCAGGCCTGCGTGGACTTCCTGAAGCAGCGCAAGGGTGGGAAGCCGCTCGCGCTGTTCTTTGGCACGAACTGGCCGCATGTGCCGCTGCCGCCGCCGGAGGGGGTGGATCCGGCGAAGGTGAGCGTTCAGCCGATGCACATCGACACGCCCGAGTTCCGACATTACCGCGCCCGTTACATCAACGCGGTGATGAAGATGGATGAGGAGATTGGAGCGGTTTATGAGGCGGCGAAGCAGAGCCTCGGCACGAGGAACACCCTCTTCCTGCAGACCAGCGACCACGGGGCGCAGCTGCCTTTCGGCAAATGGAACCTCTATGATGAAGGCACGCGCGTGCCGTTGATCGTGCAGTGGCAGGGCAGGGTGGCCGAGGGAGTGCGCACGAGCGCCATGGTGCAGTGGATCGACATCCTGCCCACGCTCATCGAGGCCGGCGGCGGCAGCGCTCCGGCGGGCCTGGACGGCCGGTCCTTCCTGCCGGTGCTCCTGGGAAGGACGGACACACATCGTGAGGCGATCTTCACGACGCACACCGGTGACAACGACATGAACGTGTATCCGAGCCGATCGATGCGCACGCAGCGCTGGAAGTACATCCGCAACCTGCATCCCGAGTTCCGTTTCACCTCGCACATCGACCGCGCCGTGAATGAGGACAGCCTGGCCTACATCGCCTCCTGGGAGAAGGCCGCGAAGACGGACCCGAGGGCGGAATTTCTCGTAAAGCGCCACCGCGAGCGACCGGCCGAGGAGCTTTACGACCTGGATGCCGATCCCTTTGAGCTGAACAACCTTGCCGCCGAAGCCGCTCATGCCGGTCCACTTGCCGAACTACGGCGTGGATTGGACTTCTGGCTGAAAAGCACGAATGACGCGCAGCTTGTGTCGGGCAGGCCGCTGCTGTTGACGGACGAATTCAGTCTTCTGGGAAAAAAGAAAGCAAAGGCCGCCCCATGACCATGATCCAACCCATGATGAAAAAGCTGTCGCTCATGCTGGAGCTTGGGCTGCTGTTTGCCGTTGTTGAACCGGCCGGCCTGGCGCAGGCGAAGCAGGGGCATCCCAACATTGTGATGGTCTTCATCGACGACATGGGGTGGGGGGATTTTGCCTGCTTCGGCAACAAGGACGCGAAGACGCCGAACATCGACCGCATCGCGGCGGAGGGGATCCGGTTTGAAGACTTTCACGTGAACTCGCCCATCTGCTCGCCCTCACGCTGCGCGCTGACCACGGGGCAGTATCCGCAGCGCTGGCGGATCAGCTCCTACCTGGACAACCGGGCGCAGAACGAGAGGCGTGGCGTGGCGCAGTGGCTGGATCCGAAGGCGCCGACGCTGGCGCGGCTGCTGAAGCAGGGTGGTTATGCCACGGGGCACTTTGGCAAATGGCACCTGGGCGGGCAGCGTGACGTCGATGACGCACCGCCGATAAGCGCCTACGGCTTTGACGAGAGCCTGACCAACTTTGAGGGCATGGGCCCCAAGCTGCTGCCGATGACGAGGAAGCCGGGCGACAAGGAGCCCGGCCGCATCTGGGAGGATGCGGAGCGCCTGGGCGGCCCGGTGGTGTGGATGCAGCGCAGCGAGATCACAGGTGGTTTTGTCAATGCGGCGATTCCTTTCATGAAGCGCGCGGCGGCGGCCGGGAGGCCTTTTTACATCAACCTCTGGCCGGATGACGTGCATGGTCCGTGGTGGCCGACGGTGGAGAAGTGGGCGGAGGACAAGCGTGGCAAATACCTGGCCGTGCTGGAGGCGATGGACCGCCAGTTTGGAAGGCTTTTCGAGCACTTGCGCTCCACGCCCGGGCTGCGAGACAACACGCTGCTGCTCATTTGCTCGGACAACGGCCCGGAGCCCGGGGCGGGCAGCGCGGGGCCGTTCCGGGGCTCCAAGACGACGCTCTATGAAGGAGGCACGCGGTCGCCGCTGATCGTGTGGGGGCCGGGTTTGATCGATCCGGCGAAGGTGGGTGGAGTCAACAGGGGGTCGGTCTTCGCCGCGTTTGACCTGGTGCCCTCGCTGCTTGCCGTGGCAGGGGTTGATGCGGGCGGGGTGGTCTTGGATGGTGAAAATCTCGCGCCGGTGCTGCTTGGGAAATCGGAGGCCTCGCGCAGGGCGCCGATTTTCTGGAGGCGTCCGCCGGATCGTAAGACGGTTTCTCCGTCGCTGCCGGAGCGGCTTCCTGACCTGGCGATGCGCGAGGGTTCGTGGAAGCTGCTGTGTGAATACGACGGCACGAAGCCGCAGCTCTATGATTTGAGCAGGGATCGCGGTGAGGCGGGCAACGTGGCTTCGGCGAATGCCGGGCTTGTCGAGCGGATGACACGGGCGCTGCTGGCCTGGCATCAGTCGATGCCGCCGGACAAGGGGCCGGTGCTTGGGGCGGTGCTGCCAACGAAAAAAGAGGTGAAGCGCAAGGCGGGGGCCGAGTCACGCTGAGGGGCCGGTTTCCTGAAGGCTGACGAGGGGTTCGAAGACGAACCACTGGTCCCAGTGCTCCTGAAGATGCTGATGCATCACGGGCAGCCAGAGCCTGCCGATGTCATCGCTGCGCAGGCGGGTGGTGCCGTCGTGGAAGCATTCGCCGAGATGGATTCGGTAGCGGAGGCATCCGGTGCGTTCGAGGAAGATGGGGTAGCAGGGCGCGCGGGAAATTTCCGCCAGCACGAGCGGGCCGCGGGGAAGCTGATAGACACGGCCGCCGCAGGTCATGGCGACGGGGGAGACGGCGGAGAGGACGCGGTCGCCCTGGACGGCGACGGCATCGCCTTCCATGAGGACGCGGCAGAGTTCGAGGCCGAGATGGTTGTCACCGAAGTTGTAGTGCACGCGCAGCCTCGGGTTTTCGTGCTCGGTCTGGCGCAACTCCTTTTCGCGGAGACGCTGGAGCTCCTCGGTTTGCTCGGGGGCGCGGACGGTGTGGAGGCGGCGCCCGAACTCGCGGGCGAAGAGGCTGGCGCCGATGTCATAATTGCCGCTGTGGATGGTGAAGATCAGCACGCCACCGGGGTGGTCGCGCAGGCAGGCGAAGCGCTCGGTGTTGGGCACATCCCAGGTGACTTCCTGGCCGAAGTGCATGGACCACAGGCGGTCGAGGTAGGTGAGGGCGAAGTTGAGGAAGACGCGGTAGCCCGCCCACCAGCGTTCGACCGGGCCGAAGTCGGGGCGGAGGGCGCGGAGGTTGGCCTGGATGGCCTGGCGCTGGGGGGTGGCGAGGAGGTAGATGACCAGGGTGACGGGCCGGACGAGGAGAAGGGCCAATGTTGTCGGCACAAAACGCATGAACCGCAGCAGGCAGCGGGTCCAGAAGGCGCCATGCAGGCCGGTGTTCCGCCGTGGCGGAACTTGCGGGATGGAGTCTTTGGCGGTTATTTCAGGCGTCATCGGCGGACCTTCTGCCCGTATTGTCTGTCCAAGTTCAAGTCGAGTCAAAACATGCACGCCACCGCCAGCCAGAACATCTCCAAAGCGGACTTCGACGTCATCATTCTGGGCGGGGCGTTCAGCGGGGCGGCGGCGGCGCTTTTGCTGAAGCGCGACCTGCCGGAGCTGAAGGTGCTGGTGGTGGAGAGGTCGCGGGAGTTTGACCGGAAGGTGGGCGAGAGCACGTCCGAGGTGGGCGGCTGCTTTTTGACGAGGGTTCTGCACCTGAGCCCCTACCTGAGCGCGCATCATTATCAGAAGCATGGGCTGCGGATGTGGTTCTGCGGCAGGCCGGAGGACCGGGTGGGGGACTGCACGGAGCTTGGGCCGAAGTTTCAAAGCCGCCTGCCGACTTTCCAGCTCGACCGTGCGCTGCTGGACCAGCATGTGCTGGACCTGGCGGTGGAAGCCGGTGCGGAGCTGCTGCGGCCGGCGACGATCCGTGAGGTCGTGCTGGCGGAGGGGGAGGCAAACCACCGGGTGAGCCTGACGACGCAGGAAGGGGAGGCGCGGGCATACACGGCGCGCTGGGTCATCGACGCCACGGGCAGGGCGGCGTTTCTGGCGAAGAAGCTGGGGATTCACCGTCCGCTTGGGGAGGAGCACCCGACGTCCTCCATCTGGTGCCGTTTCAGGAACGTCAATCCGCTCGACAGCTACAAGAGCCGCAAGATGCATCCCTGCCTGAGCCGGAACGTCCGGGCCTCCCGCAGCAGCGCCACGAATCACCTCATGGGGCGCGGCTGGTGGGTCTGGCTGATTCCGCTGTCCAACGGCGACTACAGCGTCGGGGTGGTCTGGGATCGCAGCGTCTTCACCCTGCCCGAGGGGCCGAACCTGACCGAGCGGCTGCGCGCCCATCTGATGACGCATCCGGTGGGGCGTCTGATGTTCGAAGGGGCGGAGCCGGTGGAGGGCGACACCTTTTACTACAAGGGGCTGCCTTATTATTCGGAACAAATGGCCGGCAACCGCTGGGCGATGGTGGGGGATGCGGCCGGGTTCATCGACCCGCTTTACAGCCAGGGTCTGGATTACTGCGGGCACACGGTTTATGCCGTGACCGACATGATCAAGAAGGCGGTCATGGGCAAGGACGTGACGGCCGAGCTGACCTACCTGAAAGGTGCCTACAAGCGCAGCTACCGGCTCTGGTTTGAGAGCCTTTACAAGGGCAAGTATCACTACCTGGGGGACGCCGAATTGGTGCGCATTTCATTCATCATGGACCTGGGCACCTACTTTGTCGGACCGGTGCGGCTGGTTTATGACAGCCCGGATTATGAGTGGACCCGGCTGCCCTATGACGGGCCGGCCGGCAATCTGTTTGCGAAGTTCATGACCTTCTACAACCGGCGCCTGGTGGCGATGGCGAAGAAACGCTGGGCGAAGGGCACCTACGGGGCCTGGAACACGGGCATGGACCTCACGCTTGGCCAGAGCTACTCCCCGAACCTGAGCGCCTTCATGTTCCTGCGCTGGGGGGTGAGGCTGTGGATCATGGCCGAACTGCGGACCTTGTTCAGCAGGAGCAGGCCGAAGCCGGGGCTGTCTGCGGAGACTTCGCCAGTGACGGGCGCGGTCAAGGCGGTCATGTGAGCCCGGGGACGGATCCGGCGGATTGAGGCTTGCGTCATCGCGGGACTCCAGGACATTCAAGGCATTCGGCATCAACCCATGAGACGACTCTTCTCCTTCGGCAGAAAAACCACGCCGCCTGCGCGTGTGCCGTCGGTGTCCGACGGGGTCTCTGGCTGGACGGCACCGACGCCGTATCCCACGCCTCAGGAGCTGACGCAGATGATGCCGGGCGGGATCTACCAGTTTGACCTGATGATCGGGCAGGGCGGCATGGCGGCGGTTTACCGGGGCAGGCAGCTGAACCTGGAGCGCGCCGTGGCGATCAAGATCCTGCATCGGCAGCACGGCACCGACTATGCCTACGGGCAGCGTTTCCGGCGCGAGGCGCAGGCGCTGGCCCAGATGAACCATCCGAACATTGTCAGCGTGCACGATTTCGGGATTGTCGGGGATTACCTGTTTTATGTGATGGAGTACATCGAGGGCATCGACCTGCATCAGTCGATCAGCGCGGGGCCGTTGTCTCCGATGCGTGCCATCGAGGTTTTGGTGAAGGTCTGTGACGCCCTGTCCTATGCGCATTCCAAGGGCATCGTGCACCGCGACATCAAGCCGGCGAACATCCTGCTTTCCATGGACGGCCGCATCAAGGTGGCCGACTTCGGGCTGGCGAAGCGGGTGGACCCCCAGGCGACGATGCTGACCCAGACGAACATGGCGATGGGCACGCCGGATTATGCGGCGCCCGAGCAATACGACGCCAAGTCGGAGATTGACCACCGGGCGGACATTTATGCGCTGGGGGTGATGTTTTACCAGATGCTGACCGGGCAGATCCCCAGGGGGGCCTGGCATCCGCCGTCCTCTCTGGTGTCCTGTGACGCCCGGTTGGACGCGATCATCACCCGCGCCCTGAAGCCGGACCGGAACCAGCGGCAGAGGTCTGCCGACGAGCTGAAGGGTGAACTGCTGGATGCGCTTGCCTCCCCGCCGCAGGCTCCCGCGTCCGCTCCGGCGGCGGTTTTCGGAGCCGGGACGGCGCCGGGGGCAACGTCCGCCATGAAGTCGCCCACGGGTCCTGCGCCTTCCACCAAGCCCTATGCTGGACGCGTGCTGCTGCTGGAGGACGATGTTCTGCTGCGCAACCTGATGGTGCGGACGCTGAAGAAGGAAGGTTATGAGGTCGTCGAGACGGCGGACGGAAGCGACACGGTGAAGGCCTACAGCGAGGCGATGATGGCGCGGCGGCCATTTGACCTCGTGCTGATCGACCTGACGATTCCCCTCGGCATGGGCGGGGCGCGCGCCATGCAGCTTCTGCGGCAGGTGGATCCCGAGGTGGACGCGATTGTCTCCAGCGGCAACCGGTCGGATCCGGCCATGCTCCAGCCAAGCGCCCACGGGTTTGCGGACGTGCTGCCGAAACCCTATGACAGCGAGGATCTGGTGCGTGTGACCAACCAGGTGCTGGAGCGCAGGCAGAGGAGGCTTGCCAAGATGTCCGCATGACCGAGACGACCCCAGTGACCTGTCCGGCCTGCTTTCAGGAGTTCGAGGTGCCGGCGCCTCATTTCACCGAGGCACCCTGCGACGTTGATTATGACTGCGAGGTCTGCTGCCGGCCGATGCGCATCCTGTTTGAGGAGTCGGACGGGGAGGTGGTGGGCACGGCCTTCGGGCTGGGAGACTGAGCACAGGATCATTTTGCTGTTCCCAAGGGCGCTTTTTTCTGGTTTGTATGCATTCCCCCCGCCATGCGACTGCTTTTTCTGATTCTTGCCTGTTTTTGCGCCACCTCCGTTCGGGCGCAGTTTGACATTTCCATCAAGCTGCCCCGCGCCAACTTCATGGCGCTGGAGGCCATCACCGCCACGGTGACCGTCGTCAACCGCACCGGCACGACCGCGGTGCTGGGAGGGCCGGGACGGGCTGACTGGCTCTCGTTTGAAATCACGTCCTCGGACGGCACGCCGCTGGCCCAGATGGAGGTGGACGGTTCGGACATCGTGCAGATGCAGCCCGGGGCCGCCATTCAGCAGAAGGTCACGGTGACCCGTGGTTATGCGCCTGCGGACATGGGCAACTATGCCTTGAAGGCCCGCATTCTGGATTCCCAGTCGGGGGACTACTTTGAAAGCAACCGGGCCAGGTTCAGCATCGTGGACAGCAAGCCCATGTGGGAACGCAGCTTTGGCGTGCCAGAGGGCATGAAGGACGCCGGCAAGCCCCGGCGCTATGCGCTGCACATCTTCAGGGACTTTGACAGCACCTCGCTTTACTTTCGCCTGCTGGATGACAAGAGCGGCGAGCGGCTCAACACCGTGCGTCTGGGGCCCTTGAGCATGGTGCATGATCCGCAGATCACCCTGGACGCCAAAAACCGGCTCCAGGTCCTGTTCATGGCGCAGCCCCATGTCTTTGCGCACGCCGTGGTGAACCCGGAGGGCAACCTGGAGAAGATGTCGTATTACAAGGATGACGGCGGAAGGCCGATGATGGCGCAGACGCCGAAGGGGGAGATCATGATCAGCGGGGGGGTCTATTTCGACCCCTCCAAGCCTGAGGGGAACATGAAGAAAAAAGGCGGTCGCAAGGTTTCCGAGATGCCCCCGGGCATTGACGCCCCCTGATCAGGCATGTCTGGCGGCTTCAGTTGAGGCCGGGTGGCTTGATGCCGGGCAGTTCGATTTTCATGCAGGGCAGGACGGGGCCGGACGGTACGCTCATGGTCAGGGCGCTTTCCAGGAGCAGCACCACCTTGAAGGCCTGGGAGCCGTCGGGACGGCGTTCACGGGTGCATTCAACCACAAAGCCCCGCACGTTGGCCCAGGGATCCTCGGGCGGGCCCGAGGGTGCCAGGCCCGGCGGGAGGGAGGCCCTTTTCAGCCGCAACATGAGCTCGGTGCCGATTTGAAAACGTCTTCGGGACCAGAAGATGACGCCGCCGCCGGTCAGTGCGCAGAGCTCAACGACGGCTTGTCCTCCTCCGCCGCCTGATGCGGAGCTGTCCTGCTTGTACTGGCCGTAGTTTGCCATGAGAACAGGTGCGGGATGCCGGTGCAGCCCCACGGAAAAGAGGGGCTGGGGAAGAAGGCACGCGGCAAGGCGTAGTCAAGAAGCAGACTTGGGGCCGGTCGGCCTTCCGTTACTGGGTGGCGAACTTGGTGAGCAGGCCGCGTTTGCGGGTCAGGTTCAGGATCCAGAGGAAGAGCCAGCCGGCGAGCGCCAGGTAAACGAGGTTCAGGCCGGCCGAGATCCAGAGATAGTTCCAGTTCATGGAGCCGGTCTTCATGACATCGCGCATGCCTTCAAAGATGTAGGTCGGCGGGAAGCACCAGGCGATGGGCTGGGACCAGGAGGGCATGTCCTCGACCCGATAGAAGACGGCCACGGCGGGCTGGAAGAAGAACGGGATGGCCCAGGCGAGAGATTCGGCGGCCTGGCCCCAGCGCAGGATGAGGGCGGTGGAGATCATGCCCAGGGACCAGCCGAAGAGCATGAGGTTGGCGAAGAAGGGGATGAGCCACCAGCTCAGGGAGAAGACATTGAAGGTGTAGCCAAACCAGGAGATGAGGCTGAGGACGATGGCGGTGACGATGATGCGCAGGAGGCCGACGATGAAGGTGGCGCTGACGTACTCCGTGGTCCGGACCGGGGCGACGAAGATGTTCAGCAGGTTGCGGGTCCAGACGTCCTCCAGAAAGGAGATGGCGACGCCCTGCTGAGCGCGGAACATGATGTCCCAGAGGATCATGCCGCCGAGGAAGAAGAGCACGAAGCTGCCGAACTCGGGGTTGGTGTTCTTCTGGATGAATACGGTGACGTTGCCCCAGACCACAAGGTCAACCACGGGCCAGAAGACGAGCTCCACCATGCGCATCGGGGTGCGGGTGTAGAGGAAGAGGTAGCGCAGGACGAGGGCGCTGATGGTGCTGAAGTTCATGGTTCGTCGACAATCTCTCCGTCGCGGGCGATCTTGATGAAAACATCCTCAAGCGAGGCGCTGCTGGAGCGCGAGAGGATCTCGGAAGGCGTGCCTTCACAGACGATGCGGCCCTTGTGGAGGAAGATGACCCGGTCGCAGACCTCCTCGATGTCACGCATGTTGTGGGAGGTGTAGAGGATGCCGATGCTGCGCTCGCGCTGCACCCTGCGGACCACCTTGCGGACCTTGTCGGCGATGTCGGGGTCAAGGCTGGCGGTGGGTTCGTCCAGCATGAGCAGCTCGGGGTCGTTCAGGAAGGCCTTCACCAGGTTCACGCGGGTGGACTCACCGGCGGAGAGCTGGCCGGTGACACGTTTCGCCAGGTGGGAGATCTCCAGCAGCTCCATGAGCTCGGCGATTTTTTGCCGCGGATCCTTCACGCCGTAGATTTTGGCGAAGACGAGCAGGTTCTGGCCGACCAGCAGGTTGCCGGGCAGGGCGGTGTAGGCGGAGGAGAAGTTGGCGCGCTGGAGGATCTCGATGCGGTGCTGGTGCAGGGCCAGGCCGAAGGCGAAGAGGTCGCCGCTGGTGGGCAGGGTGAGGCCGAGCAGGCAGTTCATGGCGGTCGTCTTGCCGGCGCCGTTGGCACCGAGCAGGCCCAGCACCTCGCCACGATGGAGCTTGAAGGAGAAGCGGTCCAGGGCCTTCACGCCGTCGAACTCACGGGTGAGTTCGCGGGCTTCCAGGATGACCTCGCGCGTGTCAGGGGGGGCGGACATGGGCGCGGAGGATGGACGATGCCCCCGGGAATGCAAGGAGCAGACGGCCCGGCGGCCTAACCAGGGGTCTGAGGCTCGCCCGCCTTGCATGTCCGCGTCGGCATGGTTGAATGCGCGCCCATCATGAGAGACGACCCCACCGTGCCCAGCGACGCCCGTTTTGAAACGCGCGCCATCCACGTCGGCCAGGATTACCGGAGCGAGACCGGCGCGGTGATCCCGCCGATCTACATGACCTCGACCTTTGAGACGGGCAACCCGGGCAGCTTTGACTACACCCGCAGCGGCAGCCCCAACTTCAGGAACCTGCAGACCACGCTGGCGAGCCTGGAGAACGCCCGGCACTGCACGGTGTTTGCCAGCGGTGTTTCCGCCATCACCGCCATCGCCTTCGGCCTGAAGGCCGGTGACACGATCGTCTCCGAGCAGAACATCTACGGCTGCACCTACCGGCTGTTTGAGCGGGTGCTGCGCAAGTTCGGGGTGAACATCCACTACGTGAACCTCGCCGACCCGTCCAACCACGGTGAAGTGGCGCGCCTGAAGCCCGCGCTGCTCTGGCTGGAATCACCCACAAACCCGCTGCTCAAGGTGCTCGACATCCGGGCGCTTTCCGACGTGGCGCACAGCGTGGGCGCCTCGGTGGTGGTGGACAACACCTTCGCCTCCAGCCTTCTGCAGAAGCCGCTCGACCTGGGGGCCGACCTGTCGCTGCTGAGCACGACGAAGTACACCAACGGCCACTCCGACGCCCTCGGCGGCGCGGTTTGCAGCAACACGGATGAATGGCAGGAGAAGATGATCTTCGCCCAGAAGGCGCTGGGCCTGCAGCCAAGCCCGTTTGACACCTGGCTGACCTCGCGCGGCGTCAAGACCGAGGCCCTGCGCATGGAGCGCCACAACGCCAACGCCCTCGAGCTGGCGACGCGGCTGGAGGCCCATCCGCGGGTGAAGTCGGTGCGCTATCCCTTCCTGCCCAGCCATCCGCAGCATGAGCTGGCGAAGCGCCAGATGACCGGCGGCAGCGGCATGATGCTGGCGGACTTCGGCCACAGTCAGGAGGCGGCCCTGGCATTCATCCGCAGGCTGCACCTCTTCACGCAGGCGGAGAGCCTGGGCGGAATCGAAAGCCTCGTCTGTCATCCGGCGACGATGACGCACGCCTCCGTTCCCAGGGAGGTGCGCGAGGCGGCGGGCATCACCGACGGCCTGATCCGATTCTCCGTCGGCATCGAGCACGTCGAGGACCTGTGGGCCGACATCGAGCGCGCCCTGGCGGCGGGCTGAGCGAGGCGACACCGCACGGTGCTCAGCAGAAGTGGGCGCCGCGGGTGTTCACGTGAAGCGAGAACAGGCTCTGGCTGGCGGTCATGAAGAGACGGTTCCGTTTCGGGCCGCCGAAGCACAGGTTGCTGACGGTCTCCGGCAGGCGGATGAAGCCGATCAGGAGGCCTTCAGGATTGAAGACATGCACGCCGTCATAGCCTTCGCCGATCCAGCCGGCGCTGGCCCAGACGTTGCCTTCGACATCGCAGCGCACGCCATCGGAGTTGCCCTTGCCGGCCTTGTCGGCGAGCAGGCCCTTGTTGGGCGTGAACTCGCGGCCCTTGCCCAGCTTCACGCCGTCCTCGACGTCATGGACGCGGATGTTCTTCGGCGTGCCGGTGTCGACGATGTAGAGCCTGCGGTAGTCCGGGCTGAAGCAAAGGCCGTTAGGCTTGACGAGGTCGTCGGTGACCTTGGCGATTTTGCCCGAGGGGTCGATGCGATAGACGGCCTCCTTGATGAGCAGCTCACCCTTGTTGCCCTCGTAGTCCATCATGCTGCCGTAGCCGGGGTCGGTGAACCAGACGCCCCCGTCGGGGTGCACCACGGCGTCGTTCGGGGCGTTGAGGGGCCTGCCCTCAAACTCCGAGGCGAGCACGGTGACCTTGCCGTCGAGCTCATAGCGGACGACCCGGCGGTTGGCGTGTTCGCAGGAGATCTGGCGGCCCTGCCAGTCGAAGGTGTTGCCGTTGCTGTTGCCGGAGTTGTTGCGCAGCACGGAGACGTGGCCGTCCTCGGGGAGGTAGCGCATCTGGGCGTTGTTGGGGATGTCGCTCCAGACCAGGTAGTTGCCGGTGCCGTTCCAGGCGGGGCCCTCCGCCCAGAGCATGCCGGTGTGCAGGCGGCGGATGGGGGAGTTGCCCTGGATGAGCTTTTCAAAGGAGGGGTCGATAGCGATGACGTCCGGGTCGGGATAACGCTCGGGATTCCTGCCGCTCCAGTCGCGTCCGAAGGCGCTGGCGGCCGTGGCTGAGGCAAGGGCGGTGAGGAAGGAGCGGCGGTCGGTGGTCATGATGAGGCGGTGCTTCTAATGAAACGCGCCGCGGCATGCAAGCCTTCCGAACCGGGCTTCAGGAATGCGGGCCGCGTTCGCGGTGCAGGCCGGTCATCTGGCGGATCGCGGCGAACAGGTCGCCGAGCCGGCCCCAGTAGGGCCTGCGGGGCGTCAGCACGGTGACGTCCGCCTGGGGGAAACGGGAGCGCAGGCGGCGGCTGGGATGAACGAGCACGCGGTTGCCGACGAACTCGAGCAGGGGGATGTCCGCGGCGCTGTCGCTGTAGGACCAGCAGTGGAAGCGCTCCTCGTCACTGAGGGCGGCGACGCCGGGCAGGCGGTTTTTCATGGCGACGATCTTGGCCTCGCGCTTGTTGTTGGTGCCGATGATGGCCGGGCGCAGCGGCACGAGGGTCCCGGTCAGCTGGAACTGGGTGGCGATGCAGTGGTCAAAGCCGAGCACCTCGGCGATGTCGTGGGCGTAGAAGTCGGGGCTGGCGGTGTTCAGCACAAGCTTCCGGTGCTGGTGCTTGTGGCGGAGGATCTCCGCGCGCAGCTCGGGGTAGATCCAGGTGTCCACGCAGTCGTGGGCGAAGTCGCGGGCGAGGCGGCGGAGGTGGGCGCGCTTCATGCCGGCGAGGTAGGAGAGGAAGGCGCGCTTGGCGGTGGCGGTGCTGACGAGGCCCAGGGCGCGGCCGAGGGCGAAGGGGACGAACCAAAGATGCAGGAGAATGCGCCAGGGATGCCGCCGGATCACGAAGTTGCAGAACAGCGCCTGGGTGTCGAACGGCAGCAGGGTGTGGTCGAGGTCGAAGAAGGCGTAGCGCATGGGGCGGGAGTCCGGCGAACAGAACGCTCAGGGCAGGCATTCCTTTAAAATCTGCTCCTGAAGGCGGGTCATCTGCGCCGCCTCGGCGGGCTCATGGTCGTCCCAGCCGCCCAGGTGCATGAGGCCGTGGACGATGTAGAGCGCGGTTTCACGGGCGATGTCCTGGCCGTGCTCATTCCCCTGCCGTGCGGCGGTGTCGGTGCTGACAAGGATTTCACCGTGATGGAAGGTGATGACGTCCGTGGGCGTCGGGTCGTTGAGGAACTCGCCATGGACACGGGCGATGTCGTCGTCACTGACCAGGGAGACCTCGACCTCCTGCAGGTGAAGCAGGGGGGCTTCGGCGGAGCATGCAGCCTTCTGGCAGCGGGGGATGGCGGCCTGGGCCACCTGCTTGAGCCAGCGCAGCGGCAGCTTCCGCCCGGGGTGGTGATTGTGCAGGTGCAGCTTGGGGCGGGGACGGGGAGGGCCGGCGGACATCTCAGGCGGCGGAGGCGGGCGGCTTGCGTGGCGCGCGTTTTTTCCTCTCCGAGGGCGGCGTCTCGCTGCTGGTGATGTAAGGAGACTCCATGGCGACGGTGCGACCGTCATGAACCTGGGGCTGTGCCGCGGCGGTCATGTCCCTGGGGCCGATGATGCTGGTGGCGGCCTGGGGTTCGTTGGCCTTCTGATACTTCACCCGGCTGTGCATCATGCTCAGGAGGGTCTTGATGAAGCTGGCCTTCACGCGGGCGAGCTCGGCGATGGTGAGGTCGCATTCGTCAAGCTGGCCGTCCGCCATGCGGCTCTGGACGATTTCATCCACCAGGGCCTCGACGCGTGCGGGGTTGGGCTTTTCGAGGGAGCGGGAGGCGCTTTCGATGGCGTCCGCGAGGGAGATGATGGCGGCCTCCTTGAACTGCGGCCTTGGACCCGGGTAGCGGAAGACGTCCTCCGAGACCTGCGGCACGTCATCCTCCTTGGACTTGCCCTGCTCGACGAGACGGATCATCTCGGCTTTCTGATCAAGCGCGCGCTTGTAGAAGTACCAGGCCAGGGTGGTTCCGTGATGCTGCTCGATGACGTCGATGATGCTGCAGTTGAGCTTGTGCTTGATGGCCAGGTCCACGCCATCCTTGACGTGGGCGATGAGGATGAGGGCGCTCATGCGTGCCGTCAGGTCCTCATGGGGGTTGTTGGCCGGGTCCATGTTCTCGATGAAGTACTCCGGCTTGGTGAGCTTGCCGATGTCGTGGAAGTAGGCGCAGACACGGGTCATGGCGGCGTTGGCGCCGACGGCCTCGGCGGCGGCCTCGGCGATGTTGGCGACGATGAGGCTGTGGTGGTAGGTGCCGGGGGCCTCGATGCTCAGGCGGCGCATGAGCGGGTGGTTGAGGTCGGCCTGCTCCAGCCAGGTGACCTCGGTGGTGACGCCGAACAAGCTTTCGATCATCGGCATGGCGCCTCCGACGGCAAGGCCGGTGAGGATGCCGACCAGGAGGGGGATGCCCATGACGCGGCCCAGGGAGGCGGGCTCGACAGCGCCGGCGGCGTGGTGCATGATGAGGGAGAAGGCGGCGGCCACGGCCCCGATGTAGAGGCCGGCGACGAGCAGCCGGTTGCGGCGGCGGACGCGGTTGGTGAACAGCACGACCAGGAAGCCGATCAGCGCCGAGCAGGCCAGGTAGGTGACCACGTTCACCGACATGAAGATGATGGCGCCAAGCAGGCTGGAGTAGATGGCGCCAAAGAGGCCGATCTTCCTGCCCAGGGCCACGGACAGCACCATCGGGCCGAGGGCGTGGGGGAGGGCCAGGATGGGCAGCGCGCCCGTCCATCCTTTTTGGTAGGCAAAGTCGATCATGCCCACGCTGGCGAGGAACTGCAGGAGCAGGGTGCCCAGGACGAGGGCCAGCTCGGTGTTGTCGGCCACCTCCTCGCGCAGGGCGACCAGCAGGTGGATGACCATGGCCCCTCCGACGGCGGCGGCGCAAAGGTAGGCGGTGAGCTGTGGCTGGATGGTGCCCGGCACGGCGGCGGCGGCCACCCTCATGAGCAGGCCGATGCCGGCAAAGAAAAGCAGGTAGACCAGGGCCGTTGCCACCGGATGGGTCCGCAGCTCGTCCACAAGATCACCATCCTGATGCTTCCGGCGGACTTTTCCGCAGGACAGGCCTTCTCGTTGCAAGCGGGCACGCCGGAGAGATTCGAACATGGGGGTGGGAGGGAAAGGCTACCACAACCGGGACGGTGGACAACAGGTGTTTTGATCCTGGACGGGCCCCGATGCGTTCATTTGAAAGCATGGGCCGCTCCGCTCTGTAGAGTGGACATGCCCTCCCTTCGTCTGGTGTTCCTCGCCCTCGGCGCGGCGGCCCTGTCTGCAATCCCCGGTGTCCTGGCCAAGGACGACGGTCCCCGGCCCGTGCCCTGGTCCTTCGCCCCCCTGCGCCGGGTGGAACCGCCGCCCGTGAAGGACGTCGCCTGGCCGAAAACCCGGATTGACCGCTATCTGCTGGCCCGCATGGAGGCCGCCGGGCTGAAGCCCTCTCCCAGGGCGGACGAACGAACTTTGCAACGTCGACTGGCCCTGGCCCTGACCGGCCTGCCGCCGGCCCGGACGTGGAACGCGGCTCCGGATTCCCAGCAGGCGCGGGTTGAGCACTACCTGGCCTCGCCCCACTACGGGGAGCGCTGGGCGCGGCACTGGCTGGACCTGGCGCGCTACACCGACCAGGTGCCCGACTGGCTGGACTCGACGAAGTACGCCTATTTGTACCGTGACTGGGTGGTGCAGTCGCTGAACACGGACATGCCGTATGACCAGTTCGTGATCCGGCAGCTTGCCGCGGACCACCTGCCGGGAACGGGCCCGAAGGACCGGGTGGCGCTGGGTTTCATCGGCCTCAGCCCAACCTACTTCAAGGAACTGCAGCTGCCGCCCGAGATCATCCGGACGACGGTGGCTGACGAATGGGAGGAGCATGTCGACGCCGTCGGCCGCACGTTTCTGGGGCTGACCCTGGCCTGCGCCCGCTGCCATGACCACAAGTCCGACCCCGTGACCGCGCAGGACTACTACGCCCTGGCGGGGATCTTTGCGTCCGTGAAGCAGACGGAGCTGCCGACGATGGATGACCGCTTCTGGAAGCCGGTGGAAAAGGCCCGCGCCGAGGTTGCCGCCCTGGAGAAGCAGGCCGGTGAGCTGAAAAAGAAGAAGCCCAAGGACCTGGCGGAGCAGACCCGTGCGATCCAGGCGAAGATCGACGCCATCAAGGCCGGCACGCCGCATTATCAGATGGAGATGGCGAATGCCGTGGTCGATGCGGCGCTCTATGTCGTCGAGGCTGACAACAAGAAGGGCACGAAGCTCGACTACAAGATGGGCATGTCGCGCAGCCTGGAACTGCAGCGGCGCGGCAATCCGAATGACCTGGGCGAGCTTGTGCCCCGCCGGTTTTTGTCGGCCTTTCCCTCCAAAAGCGGCCGTCCTCGTCAGTTCAGCACGGGCAGCGGCCGGCTGGAGCTGGCCCAGGCCATCGTTGAGGATGCCGCCCCCCTGACGGCCCGGGTGATCGTCAACCGGGTTTGGAAGCATCACTTCGGCCGCGGTCTGGTGGACACCCCCAGCGAGTTTGGCAACCTGGGCGAGCCGCCGACGCATCCGGATCTGCTGGATGACCTGGCGGGCAGGTTCATGGAAAACGGCTGGTCCCTGAAATGGCTGCACCGGGAGATCCTCAACTCCGCCGCCTGGCAGCAGGCCAGCATCGCTCCTGAAAACGAAAGGCTGGATCCGGAAAACAAACTTTTCGCCCGCATGACCCGGCGTCGGCTCGACTGGGAGTCCTGGCGTGATGCGATCCTCACCTCGACCGGGGAGATCGACCTCCGCCTGGGAGGGCCTGCGGCGTCCGTTGGCGACTCAAAAAACCTGCGGCGGTCGCTTTATGGGGCCTCGGACCGTCAGGACATGGACCCGATGCTGCGCATTCACGACGTGCCTGATCCTGGCGCACACAATCCCTGGCGCACGGAGACGACCACGCCGCTGCAGGGCTTGTTCGCCCTGAACTCCCCCTTCATGCAGTCGCGGGCCGATGTTCTCGGAAAATGGATTCAATCGCAGGGAGGAGGCTGGCTGGAAGGCGCTTATGGCAGGCTGTTTCTGCGTTTGCCGTCGCCTCTGGAGGCCTCCGCCGCGCGCCGCTTCATGGCCGGGCATGAATCCGAACCGGCGGCCTGGTCGCAGTATGCCCAGGTGCTGCTGGCTTCAAACGAACTGCTGTTTGTGGATTGAACGCGGCGGTCCTGGTTAGCGATAATCCTCGCCATTCAGGCTGCGGGCGACACTTTCCAGCCAGTTTTCCAGCGCCTCCTGCATCTGTGGCACGCGGTCGGGCTGTTCGGCAAAGAGCACGCGGCTTTCCTCGGGGTCGGCGCTGAGGTCGTAAAGCTCCCACTCCACGTCGCCGATCTTTTTGTCCTCGATGCGATGCAGTTTCCAGGGCCAGTCGAGCCAGGCGGCATGACCGGGGAACTTGTTCAGCGGCAACGGGTCGCCGATCTTGCCGGCATCGGCGGCGAGGCGAAGCGGATCGGTGGGTTCTTCACCCTTCTTCTGGGCTTCCAGGAGGTCGCGCATCCAGGTGTCCGAAGGGGTGCCGATGCCTTTGGCGCCGATGTCCCAGAAACCGATTGGTTGGCTGCGTTTGCGTGCTTCACCCTTGATCAGCGGCAGAAGGCTGACGCCATCCATGGGCGGCGTCTTCTCAAGTTTCACGTCGGCGATGTCGAGGACGGTGGGCAGGATGTCGGAGGTGACGCAGGGGGTGGAGATGACCCTGGCCTCTGGAAACTGCGCAGGCCATTCCAGCAGGGCGGGCACGAGCAGGCCGCCTTCGTAGATCTTGCCCTTGTGGCCCCGGCGGCCGCCGCTGGAGCCGATCTTCGGCAGCGCGCCGTTGTCGCTGCAATACCAGAGTATGGTGTCCTGCTCGATGTCCAGGGAGCGGAGTTCGTCACGCAGCCTGCCGAAGGCGCGGTCCATCGCGGTGATCTCGCCATAAAAGTTTTTCTCCGCCTTCGTCAGCCCTTCATAAAGGGTGGCGTCCTTCTCCAGGGCCTGATGCGGGCTGTGGGGCGAGCCAAACCAGACGACCGCCAGGAAGGGCTTCTTGTCCCGGGCGCATTCACGGATGAACTGGACGGCGACCTCGGCGGTGACATCGGAGCTGTCTCCCTTGAAGGCGGTGGCCCGGCCCTTGACGCTCAGGATCGGATCCAGGTCGAAGAAGTTCGGTGCGGAGACCCACTCGTCAAAACCGCACGCACCCGGGCTGACCGGGCTGGCGGCCTGAACGGAGCCGAGGTGCCATTTGCCGAAGTGGCCGGTGCGGTAGCCCGCCGTTTTGAGAGCTTCGGCGATCGTGATTTCCTGAGGCCGGATGGGGTGCCCCCAGGAGAAGACCCCATATCGGTTCGGGCTGCGGCCCGTCATCACGCTGCCGCGGGTGGGGGAGCAAACGGGGGCGGCGGCATGAAACTGGTCGAAACGGATGGCGGACTTCGCCATGCTGTCGAAGCTGGGTGTGCGCACCTTGGGGTGGCCGTTGTAAGCCATGTCCCCCCAGCCCTGGTCGTCCGCCATGACGAGCACGATGTTAGGCGGTGCGGTGGTGACGGCCCGTGCGTGAAGGGCTGCCAGGGCGAGGAGTGCGATGAGGGATTTCATGCGTCCGGCATGTTCCTGCTCCGCAGGCTGGCTTGAAAGAAAAAACTGCGCGCGGGGATGGCGCTCGTCAGCGTGCGGCCAGCCAGTCAAGCCGGCGCTGCAGCCGCTGACGGCGTACTTCATCAGGCTGCGGATACAGGATGGGATACCAGGCGGTCATCACGGCGGCGCGCGCGGTCATGCAGTGTTCCAGAAGCGCGTTGTCGATCCGGCCGCCCGCCTCACGGTAGGCGTCGAGGATCTGCCGCACGGTGGCATGATCCTCCTCGAGAACCCGTGCGTTCCAGATGATGGAGGCGAGGTCCCATTCCACCGGACCGGCGAAGGTGTCCTCCCAGTCAGTCCAGAGCAGGCCCTGCGTGGTGTTCATGAGGTTGCCCATGTGGGCGTCGCCGTGCAGCGGCTGCAGGTCGCGGCCGTCGAGCAGCTCAAGCGACTTTTGAAGCTGATCACGCAGCATCTGCTGCCGGGCCGCAGAAAAAAGGGGGCGTTGCCGGAGGATGTCGAGGCTTTCGCGGATGATCGCCAGCTTCGGCAGGGGCTGGGGAAACCCGCGCATGATGCTGTGGCAGAGAAGCAGGGTGCGGCCGATTTCCGAGGGCGCGGGTTCGGCGTTCACACGGGTGACGAACTGCCAGAAGTTCAGCGGATAGCCCAGGTGTTCGTGCGGTCCGGGCGGAAGGTCCGGGTGCAGCGGTATGACCGGCGCGCCATGGTTTGTCAGGTGCTGCGCGATGGCGTTCTCGCGGGCAAACCATTCCGTGCCCTGCCGGGGACCCTCGCGGTCTTGAACGACACGAGCGACGAGCGTTTCGGTGAGGCGCAGCACCAGCGTGCTGCCGTTTTGCAGGATGTCGCAGCGGTCCGGGCGGATGCCGTGGGCCATGGCGGTTTCCGTGGCGGCGCGAACGGGCAGGTCAATGTCATGCATGAGGTTTTCATGATCCGCCGCCGAGCATTTCGCAAGTCTTCCACGGACTGCCGCCGGCTTGAGGCTGCTGCCCAACAAAAAGCCCGGAGACGTGATGCTCCGGGCTTGAAATTGGTAGCGGGGGTTGGATTTGAACCAACGACCTTCAGGTTATGAGCCTGACGAGCTACCGGGCTGCTCCACCCCGCGATTTGAGCCTTCACCTATCGTTCATGGTTCACCGATGGCAAACGGTTTTTGGGAGGATCCTTTTTGTAATGACCCTTCAATTCCGTTTCTTTGTCGGGGTTGATGCCGTCGGCCTGCACGATTTTTGCTCTGTCCATCGACAAAGATTCATGCACACTCGGCCCATGCGCAGCTTTCCGGCCCTCAGCCTTTGTTTCGCCGCGGCATTGTCCTCGGGCGCGGCCGCGCCTGCACCGTCGGCGGCCCCCAAGACCGCGGTTCCCGCCGCCAGCCCTGCCGCGCCGGTCAAGGAGGAGCCACCCCCTGATGCGTCTGACAAGTCCACCAAGGCCGCGCCCATGTCCGCCAAGACTCCGCCGGAGGATGCCTATCGGCAGATGGAGCTGCTGACGCGGGCGATGGAAACCATCCGGCAGAGCTATGTGGATGAATCCCAGGTCACCTATGAGACGCTGGTCGAGGGAGCCCTTGAGGGGATGCTGAGAAAGCTGGATCCGCACTGTGAATACATGGGGCACGGCCTTTTCGAGGAGATGAAGCGCGAGCAGTCGGATGAATCCGAAGGCGTGGGCATCAGCGTGGCCCTGCGCGAGGGTGCGCTGACCATCATCAGCGTGCGTGAGGACGGCCCGGCCGCGCGTGCGGGGGTGGTGGCGGGAGACCAGATGGTGCGCATCAATGAGATCCTGACGGACAGCGTTGGCGTGGCCGAGGCCGTCCAGCTCCTTTCGGGCAAGGCGGGAGAGTCCTTGAAGCTGACCGTGCGCAGGCCCTCGACGCGGCAGTTCCTGGAGTTTTCCATGGTGCGTGAAACGCTGAGTGAAACCTCCGTGCATGACGCGATGCTGTTCACGCCGAAGCTGGCCGGGGAGTTCAAGATCGGTTATGCGAGGATCTCCCAGTTCACGCAGGCGACCGCCAGGGACCTGGGGCGTGCGCTGGACGGGCTGGAGAAGCAGGGCATGCAGGCCTTTGTGCTCGACCTGCGCAACAACCCCGGCGGCCTGCTGGACAGCGCCGTGGCGGTTTGTGGCGAGTTTCTTCCCGAGGGAACCGTGGTGGTGACGACCGAAGGCCGGGCGGCCGCGCAGAACCCGCCGCCCTATCGCACGCCTTCCCGGGACGGTCAGCGGCAGCGGCGCTATCCGATGTCGGTCATCATCAACCATGCCAGCGCCAGCGCCGCGGAAATCACGGCGGGCGCCCTGCAGGATCTCAGGCGCGCCATCGTGGTCGGCACGACCAGCTTCGGCAAGGGCAGCGTGCAGAGCATCATTCCGATGAAAAACGGAGCCGCCATGCGGATGACCATCGCGAAATATTACACCCCGAGCCACCGGACCATTCACGAGCACGGGGTCGAGCCGGACATTGTCTCGACGCTCAGCATTGAAGAGGAGATCCGTGTCGCCAAATGGCGGGCCGTCCATGGCACGGGAGAGGCGGCGGCGATCGAGATCGGCAACCTGGGGGACAGGCAGCTGGAGCGTGCCGTCGATGCCCTGAAGGGGGTGTTGATCTTCGAATCCTTCAGGCCGAAGGAGGAGTCCGCACCCAAGCCGATCAAGGTTCCCCCGCCTGACGTCCCCAAGGCAAGACCCCTCGAGGAGGCGCCGGTGAAGAAACCCTGAAAGGCTCCAGGGATCTCAGTGTCCGCAGCCGCCGCCGTCGTCCGCCGGGTCGGTGTCCTGGATGTCGGCGGAGGCCTTCAGTTGTTCAATGAATTCATTGAACCTGACGTCCTTGAACTCCTCGATCATGCGCTGGCGGACGGCGTCCTTCACCAGCTCAAAGGGCAGTGGCTCGGAAGGCTTGCGCTCCAAGACGGTGCAGACGTGGAAGCCGAGCTGGGTGTTGAAGACGGGGCTGATCTCGCCCTCCCTCATGGAGAAGGCGATGGTTTCAAACTCCTCCATGAACTCGCCACGCTTGAACCAGCCGAGGTCGATCATCTGCTGGTCGTCGGTGCGGTGCTGCTCGGCCAGCTTCATGAAGTCCTCGCCAGCAAGCAGCTCCTGCCGGAGCTGGCGCATGAGGTTGAAGATCTCCTGCCTGCTTTTGGCGCCCTGCAGCCCCTTGGTGATGTGGGCGGCGTGAATCATCTCCTCGCTCATGTAGCTGTCGAGGTTCTGTTCATAAAAGGCGCGCATCTCGGCCTCGGTGGGTTCGGGTTCCGCGCCATAGACCTGGGCCAGCATCTGGTCGAGACGCACGCCTCCGGCGACGTTTTCACGCACGAGCTTCTCATCCTTGTAAGGCATGCCGATGCGCATGTAAAACTGCGTTTCGCCGCCGGCCTCCTCGATGAGTTTTTCAAGCCTGGCGGTGATGGACGCCTCGTCCACCTCGGGTATGCGCTTCAACGACTCCTGGTTCAGCAGCACCCGGGAGATGATGTTGTCCTTGGCATAGCCCCGGAACTCGGGGTCGCGCTCGCAACACGCCACCTGCAGCAGGCGTTCGTACTGCCCCTTGACGTTGCGAAACTCAGATTCGATGACCTCGTCGTCGACCTCCTCGCCATTGATGATCAGTGCCATGTTCGACCGGAAGGCGGGCGGCCTGCGCGCGCAAGGTGAAAGTGTCCGGCTTTTGAGCGGCTTGACGTTGCCCGGGTCCAGGGGCAGGAAACCCGGTCTTGTTCATTGTCATTCCACCTTTTGCCAGGTCAATCCGGCTTCTGTTCAGCCGGGGGGCGTCCGTGCTCGGGCTGGGGTTGCTGATGCTGGGCGCCCGCGTCCTGGCGGCCGATCCTGACGGCTTTTATCGCGCACCCCGGAGCTACAGCACAACCCGCGATCCTGACCTGCCGAAGTATGCCCGCCATGCTCAGGAAACCAACTGGGGCCTGCTGCGGAACGCCGGCTGGCTTGATGTCGGTCTCGATTATCGTTTTCGTCATGAATACCGGGACGATGACATTCGACGAGCCCAGGCGGGGCTGGATCAGCCTTTTCTTCATCGCACCCGGGCCTATCTGGCTGTTCACGACATCCTGGATCCGTTCCGGTTTGCCGTCGAAATGCAGGACTCCCGCCGGTATCATGGCGACTATCCGCGCGACACGCGTGATGTGAACGAGTTCGAGTTCATCCGCCTTTATGGCGAGCTGCACTTTGCCGAAGCCATGGGGCGTGATTCACTGGGCAACGCGCGCCCGTTCAGCCTGCGGTACGGCATTCACAACTTTGAATTCCTGGATCGTCGCCTGATCGGCAACAACCAGTGGCGCAACACCGCGAACACCTTTCAAGGCTTTCAGGCGGCCCTTGGTCAGGAAAAGAACGACTGGCAGCTGGACCTGCTCGCCGTGCAGCCGCTGCTCCGCGACAAGTATCGCTGGGACCAGCCCGTGGAGCAGCAGTGGATGTACGCCCTCATCGGGCACTGGCGACGCTGGTCGGACGTGGTGACGTTTGAGCCGTTTTACCTGGCCCTCAACCAGTCCGCGCATGATGCCGTGCCCGAGCGGCTGGTCCACTCGCCGGGCCTTCGCGCCTACGGCGTGCTGCCCGGAACCGGGCTCGACTTCGACCTGAGCGTCATTTACCAGACCGGACGGAGCGGCGACCGGGACATGCAGGCCTGTGGCGGCGTCTTTGAAGTCGGCCACACCTGGAAGGATCATCCCTGGCG
>Ga0315900_10001810_pt1 | contig 33768 bp, 59 predicted proteins | sample LakEriMetagenome_FD_203521 | JGI IMG/M metagenome (GOLD analysis project Ga0315900, IMG submission 203521) | Freshwater fungal communities from buoy surface, Lake Erie, Ohio, United States - Buoy 12 MA114 | ecosystem: Environmental > Aquatic > Freshwater > Lake > Lake biofilm | place: USA: Lake...
CTGATTCTGCCGTGCCAACCAAATTTGAAGGTTATGTGCCGTTTGGCTTTTACAAAGATTTGTTTGGCATTGTCAAATCTAAAATGTTTTATCCTGTATTCATTACTGGTTTATCAGGCAACGGCAAAACCTTGATGGTTGAGCAAGTGTGTGCTGAACTCAAGCGTGAATGTATTCGTGTAAACATTTCTATTGAGACCGATGAAACCGACCTGCTTGGTGGTCCTACTCTTATCAATGGCAATGTGGTCAATCGTGATGGTCCTGTTCTTCAAGCAATGAAGAAAGGCGCCGTGCTGTTGATTGACGAAGTTGACCGTGGTTCAAACAAACTAATGTGCTTGCAAGGTATTCTTGAAGGCAAACCATACTACAACAAAAAGACTGGCGAAGTTGTATCACCAGCCAATGGTTTCACCGTGATTGCCACCGCCAACACCAAAGGTCGTGGTAGTGAAGAAGGTCGTTATCTATCACAAGTGCTTGATGATGCCTTCTTAGAACGATTCCCAATCACAGTAGAACAGGAATATCCTGATGCTAAAACTGAGCGTAAGATTCTTACACCATTGATTGCTGACAAAGAATTCGTTGAGAATCTATGCCAATGGGCAGATGTGGTACGCCAATCGTTTGACCAAGGTGCTACTGACGAGATTATTTCCACTCGCCGTTTGGTACATATTGCCAAGGCATTTGGTATATTCAAAGACCGCATGAAAGCAATTGAGCTTTGTGTGAATCGATTTGATGCCGAAACTAAAATGGCATTCTTAGATTTGTATTCAAAAGTGGATAACACCGTTGAATCACCAGCGAATACAAGTACCATTTCTACCACAACCGAGGTTGCCAACCAACCACAGGTGTGATACAATGGTTCATGTAGTAGGTATTTTATATTATGTTTAATTTGAAAGAAGGAGTATTACAATGGCTTTAACAGTTCGCAAAGGCAAAATCAATCGTCATGAGAAAATTACCCAAGTATTGTTGAGTGGTAAACCAGTATCACCTGATGAGATTGCTGCCGTATTCAAAGGCACTAACCAAGAGAAGGTGCTGTACCGACTCTCTACCAACATCTATAACATTCGTAAAGATGGTGGTATTGTGAAAGTAATCAAAGATGGCCGTAAAGTAAAGGCATATCAATTGGTTAACTTCACCGAGTTTGATGCAAACGGCCGTTACACTGGTAAGGTAGCTGCACCTGCAGCCAAACCTGTCGCAGTTGTAAAACCCGTAGCACAACCTGTTACAGCGTAAGTAGTAGAATATGGCCCCTCGGGAGAGGCCGCCATATTGAAGTGTATTCGTTGAGTATGCTTCAATATGGTTAGGAGTTTATCATGGGTTGGATCTTAATATTCTATTTGAACACACCACATAATTATCAGGTGCATTCGCAGTATGATATGAAAGTGGATTGTTCTGTCAAAGAATCGTATTACAATAATGTTTTCAAAGAGGTTGGTACTAAACTTGTTGCCTCTTGCAAACCAAAAGAGTTTGTGAAGTATGCAAAGCAACAGGGAAATTTAATATATAAACAATATGAGTTGAGATAACATGAGAAGTATTTGGCATTATAAAGATTATAGTTATTGGTTTAGCATTGAAGAAGAGGAAGATAATTGTAAAATCTTCCATTATGCCTATGGTATGAATGGTTCAAAGATGTTGAATTATTCTCCTTATGAGAAAATGACCGAAGAAGAATTTAGAAAAATTGTGGATGAATTAACAAAATGAAAATTGCTATCAATGTTGACTTTGGTGGTTTTGGCCTCTCTGATAAGGCCTTTGAATCTCTTTTGGAGAAAAAAGGTATTCGCTTTGAAAAAGCTAAGGCAGTATTTGGTTGTTCAAATTACTATGTTAAAGGCCATGCTGGTGAGGACAAGTATTTCATTTCACAATATGATTATTACACACCACGAAATGATCCAGATTTAATTTCTGTAATTGAATATTTTGGTGATGATGCCAATGGTTGGGCATCTACACTTAGAATTGTGGAAATTCCTGATGGTGTAGAGTGGCAAATTGAAGAATATGATGGCCGTGAGCACATTGCCGAAAAACATAGAATATGGCCATAAATGTCGGTTATTCTTTTAATCTTTGCATTGTTTTGTGCTTTTGCCGCTGGCATAGAATTCTCGTGTAGAAATACACTAGACTTCTCACCAGAAGCGCTTGGAGGTCTCATATTCTGTGCCATAGCACTAGGGCTCATAGTCATAGGTCTACTCTCACCAGAGGCGCTCCTAATCGACTGAAAATTGTTGTATCCACACAACAGATGGCTTGATTATCTCCGTGGTTATGTTATAATGGTAGTTCAAATTGACAAGGAGCTTTCGTTATGAAAAAATCGTTACAAAAATCAATTAAAGATATTTTTCCAGGTATTATGGTTTTGGATTCTGAGCCAGTTCGTGTTGAGAATCCATTTAGTGGTGAGAGTGTAATGCTCACACCTGATGAAGTAGCAGTATATGATTACCTCAAAGGTTGTGAGTTGATGGGGGATTATAAAGGTGTTCGCAAAGGCCTTGATTGGTTTATGGAGAACAATTGTGAAGCGTATATGACTTTATTGGATTAATTATGACTATTGATAAAAGTGAAATGTTTGAATACTTGGACACCTTGCGTGAATCGGGTGTAACCAATATGTTTGGTGCTGGTCCTTATTTGGAACAGGCATTTGATATTGACCGCAGAGAAGCAAAAGCCATTCTGTTGGAATGGATGAAGCAGTATTCACCGCAATGATATATTGGGCAAGCGGTAAAGTTGGAGAGTTACGGCAGACTGTAAATCTGTTGCCTACGGCTGAGTTGGTTCGAATCCATCCTTGCCCACCACTATTAAGGAATAATAATGAGTGATAGATTTGATTTTGAACAACAGATTATAAAGTGTTGGAATGTTGTTGATGACCTCAAAGAGCTTGATGAAGGCCTATTTGAAGGTTGGTTAGAATTTACCAGAGAAGATGTTTCAAATCATATTCTTGGTACGGCCAATACATATGAAATTAAATTTAATAAATTGTGGAATTTATTTGAAGATGTAATGATGGCAGAAGTTCGTAAAAACAAAATGCTTGAAGAAGAATGTGCTGCCTTGCGTGAGCAATTAGAGAAAGCAGAGAAGAAAAATGCCAAACGATAAACCAGAATACAGTAAGTATATTTCATCCAATGGAAAAACCAGGTATGGCAAAGTGTATGCAATGCCACAAAAACCTGTTCGTATTCAAATAGGTCGTGCTGACATTCCTAAATTTCTATCAATGTTGCATGAAACACAATTCAATCTAATTGAAGCGGCAGTTGAAAGTCGAGAGAAACAAGGATTTCCTGAAGCAAATGCACTAATCAAATCTATTATGGAAAAGAAATAATGGACGATGAAATGTTGGAACAGTTGTCAATGGATGTGGATACCGAAATATTAAAATGGTTGACCACATTTGAAATTCATCCATTGAATCTGACTGCCGTTATATTAGCACGATTAACATGGTTGGCCAAAGAGGCCAATGTAGAACAAGATTATTTAAAACTATTAGAATCACCAAAAGATATTATTGGTGATAATGAACAAGAAAGAAAACAGGTACATTAATGAAGATTGCGTTAGCATCCGATATTCACTTGGAATTCGGTGACCTCTTTTTAAAAAATGAGGAGAATGCTGACGTTCTCGTTTTGAGTGGTGACATTTGTACCGCCAGTCAATTTAAGAATAAGCCAAAAGAAAGAATGAAGGTCAAAGATTTCTTTAAGCGGTGTTCATTCCAATTTCCTCAGGTTGTATATGTGATGGGCAACCACGAGCATTATGATTTTGATATTGCTAAGACATATGATAGACTGAAAGCAGAGTTGGCCGATTTGCCTAATATTCATGTGTTAGAAAAAGAAACATGGGAACATAATGATGTGACCTTTGTTGCTGGTACATTATGGACTGATATGAACAAAGGCGATCCATTGACCTTGTGGCATTGCAGCAAAGGCATGAGTGATTTTCAAGTAATTAAAAATAGCAATCGCATGGTTCAACATAAAAGAAATGTTTACCATGAAAATGAGCGTAACGAAGATGGTACTTTGATTGTTAAAAGTGTGGATCATTATCAGTCACCTTCAAAGTGGTCACCAGAAGATTCTGTGGAAGACCATAAGAAAATGATGAACTACATAAAGATTACTACTGAAAATAAAACAAAACAGTATGTTGTGGTAACACACCATGCACCATCACCAATTAGTATTGCTAATTGTTATAGGCATGATACACTAATGAATGGTGCGTTTGCATCTGATTTGTCCGAGTTTATTCTAGATAGGCCACAAATCAAACTGTGGACTCATGGTCATATGCACAATGTATCTGATTATATGGTTGGTGACACTAGAGTGGTTTGTAATCCTCGTGGTTATATTGGTCATGAGCAAAGAGCAAAAGAATTTAAATTGAGATATTTGGAGGTTTAAATGGGAATGTTTGATTACATACATTATGAAGGACAGGAGTATCAAACCAAAGATACTCCTGCTCAAGCGTGTGATAACTATAAGATTGAGAATAATATTCTTTGGTATGAAAACTATGATGCCGAATGGATAGATGACGATGATGGTATTTTAGGTGGTTATCTAAGAAAGTTCAATGAACGCTGGGATATGTGTGATAAGTTTGATGGACTGGTCCGATTCTACCGTGAAGATAAAGAGAATGGTGGTTGGAAGGATGATAACTGGATAGAATACAAAGCTCTATTCATGGATGGTAAAATATTGAAGATTGAAAAAGTAGATGAGTGATTATACGCCTGATAGATGGGTTGTTGTGAAGATTACAACCGACAAAGAAACTTTATATAAAGTATTCGCCTGCTGGTATGGTGGCTATGCTGGCTCCGATTCATGGCAGATGAATAGTGGTATCAAAAGTGTAGGAGAAGATGAATCATATTTTATGTTCAATGGATACTCTGGTAGTGTATATCGTTGTCATAAAATGTCATACGGCACCAACGGATATGGCGGCAGTGTATTGGCCAATTTCATTGATAAGGCCGAATACAAAATTGAAATAATGCCTGAGAATACAAATTGGAAGGAATTAAATTATGCCTGTGAGGTATAGTACCAACTGGATGGGCGTGGCCAATCTACAATGGTATAGAGACCGTGGACTCACCGAAAGAGTGAGTAGAACATTAACCGAAGATTCACAATTAACTGGCCGAAAAGCTGGTGATGTATTTGAATATGACAATATTACACAAGAATATTCCTGTGGCCGTATTGATTGTCGTGGTGAAGATTTAGGTCAATTTGGTGATGAGATTGGTGTACCGCCAATGAAGGCAGAAGATTGGCACCGATTTGGTAAATGGTTGAATACATTTGAAACTGATTTTATGTGGACATTAGAAGAATTGGTTGAATTGTATGAAAGAGCAAATCCTAAAATTGAATGGTGGACTGGTGATTGATTTTATTGATTAGGAACATATAAAAATATCATTAGACAAAACCATATAATTGAGTTAAACTATGAATACATATTATTGTTAGTTTTTAACTATTAAAGGAGATAATATGGAATTGCAGTATATTTGTTTAGTTTGTGGCCATGTCCACGATGATGAAAAAGAAGGCAAGTTTGAGGAGTTATCTGACCTCTTTACTTGTCCAGAATGTGGTTGTTTTAAAGATGAATATTATTCAACAGTAAAGGAGAAATAGTATGGCAAAATCAGTAAAAGGTACTCGTACCGAAGCAGCATTGAAAGAAGCATTTGCAGGTGAATCACAAGCAAATCGCCGTTATTTGTATTTTGCAAACATGGCCGATGTGGCAGGCTCACCAGATGTAGCCGCTGTGTTCCGTTCTACCGCTGAAGGTGAAACAGGTCATGCACATGGACACATGGAATATCTATTGACTGGTGGTGCTGGAGATCCAGGTACTGGTCTATCGGCTGCAACCGTAGCAGAAGCATTAGAGTCTGCAATTCACGGTGAAACTCATGAATACAGCGATATGTATCCTGGTATGGCAAAGACCGCTCGTGATGAAGGCTTTGATGAGATTGCTGATTGGTTTGAAACATTAGCCAAAGCAGAGCGTAGTCATGCCAATAAGTTCCGTAAAACATTAGAAGCACATAAAGCAGAACAAGCTTAATGAAAAAAGTATTGATAACCGGTAGTTCTGGTTATATTGGCCAACACCTTGTAAAGCTCCTCAAAAAGGAAGGATACGAGGTGTTTGGTACTGATATTAAACCATGTTTGAATGATTATTTGTTACCCAAACAATTTCTTCAATATGATATTACAAATGATTATCAATTATGTTATTCTGATGAGTTTGATACTGTGGTTCATTTGGCCGCATTGGTCAAAGTAAATGAATCAGTATTAAAACCATATGAGTATTATGATACCAATATTAATGGTACACATAATGTATTAACGAATTTAAATTACAAGAATTTTGTGTTTGCATCGACAGGCACAGCCGCTAATCCCATCAACCCATATGCCTTGAGTAAGCGTTGTGCTGAAGATATAGTAGGAAGATATTGCATTGAAAATACAAAGACTTTCACTTCATTCAGATTTTATAATGTGATTGGGTCTGATGGGATTGCACCCACCAATATGGATGGGTTGATGTATAACTTAATGAAAGCAAAAGAAACAGGTTCATTCAATTTATATGGTGGTGATTACAATACACCAGATGGCACACCTGTTAGAGATTATGTTCATGTGAATGAAATATGCCATTCTATTCAAAAAGCAATTGAAACACCTGCCAATTCATTAGAAAACCTAGGACATGGTAAAGGTCATACTGTTAGACAAATGGTAGATACCTTTAAACTGGTAAACAATTGCAATTTTCAAATAAACTATTGCCAAAGACGAGAAGGTGATTTAGAATGTAGTGTATTGGATAATCCATCATCATACATGGAATCCACTTATACACTATCACAATTACTGAAAGTATAGTATGCGATACGAATATGATTATGAACGATTTGAAGAATTACTACAACATCATTTGAATGCCATGTACCACGATTCTGATGAAGGATCGGAGATTGGTGAGAATGTTTCAAGTGTTGAAGAAATGAAAATTATTTTTGATGGTTATGGTGACCTTGAAACGGATGAAGAATACATTGAAGGTGGCAATAAGAACATGGAATCTTTTGCCGTCTTTATTCACAAAGATGCCTTGACCGAAGGCTTTGTATTTCCTGAACATGAATTCACACCATGGTGCCTGATACATAGACCAAAAGAAGAAGTTTGTATTTGGGTGTGGCATGATGTAGAAAACGATGAGTGGGAAATTTTAGATTTAGAAGAACGATTAGAAGATACAGAATTAAATACCGAACAAGTGATGACTATCATGGAAGAATTGCATGATAGATATTTTAAACCAATTGAATTTGATGGCGAACTGGCACCGTCTAGTTGGCCATTCCCAACAGGAGATAAAAAGTGAAAGTTTATTTAAGTGGCTATCGTAGCCATTGGATTTCTCCATATACTATTCTAGAATATATCTTTTTCTGGACAGATTGGAGTAAATGTGGTCGTAATAAAGGTGTGATTGCAGATGAAGATTATGTGGATCATCCTGTATGGGTTGAGAAATGCACAAAGTATATTAAACCTATTTGTGAAGTGATTCAATCTGTATTAGACTTTATTCACCCACCAATTAAGTATGTAAAGATTGACCGATATGATACATGGTCAATGGATTACACCTTGTCTTATATCATTCTACCAATGCTCAAACAATTGAGAGAAGAATCACATGGTTCGCCATGGATTGATGATGAAGATGTGCCTGCTGAGTTGCGTAGTCCAAAAAGAAAAACAAAATCAAAACGCCATTCTAATCCTGATATTCAAATGTTGGATATGGATGAAGATACACTCATTCATAAACGCTGGGCATGGGTGCTTGATGAAATGATTTGGGCATTTGAACAGAAAGTTCAGGATGATCCTGAGTCCAAGTTCTTTGATTACACCGATTGTGGTGATAAATTGCCTTGGGACGAGAACTATGTTGGACCTAAGGTTGATTGGGATGGACTAAATGCACACAATGATAGAAAGCGTAACGCATTTAGATTGTTTGGTAAGTATTACGAGAACCTTTGGGACTAATATGTTAGCCTATTACTATCTGTATGTAGCAAAATTACGATTGGCCAATGCCAAGAAAACCATAGAGTTAATGGGTGGTGAGAATGAATGCCAACCTATGTTACTTGGTCAGCGTGATATGTTGGAGTTAGAAGTGGAATATTACCAAAAAGTATCTTGGTTCTTTACCATTGGACTATTGACATTTGCTGTGGCTTTTGTTATACTATATCTATTATATGTGAATGGAGTTTTTAATGTTTGATAAATTGTATGCATGGGTAGGCAAACACGCCATTGGTTTATTTGTGTTTGCTTTGATTGTGACCTGTTTAGGTTCATTGTATTCTTTGGTTGATGTGGTACGAAAACCACCAACGATTGCCGTAATAGAAGGTAGTATTCAACACCATTTGGTGTGGTCAATCAAAGGAGAATGTTTCTTTGTTCGTCCATACTCCGATGAAACTGTTTATCTCATTCGTGTAAAAGACTGTGATAGATCCGATACAACCATCAAGGCAATTAAATGAAACCAAATAAAGATTTTAAATTAAGTAAATCAGCAAAACGAGTATTGGCTACCATGACGCCAGACAAAAGAAGTTTATGGAAAAAATCATATATTGAAGCTGAACTATCTGAGAAGATGGCTAAGTTTGCAAAGATTCGTGAACCCAAAGGAGAAGAAGCATGACCATGTTAATTGAAGTGAATTCGTTAGATAAGAAGTGTCCTGTAATTATCAATCTAGAGGCAGTCGTTGAGATTGCACCATTGGTTGGTGGTGGTTGTGCATTGTTTATGGCTGATGGCCATGGTGGTGCTGTATCAATGAAAGTTTCAAATGATTATGCTGAGTTTAAGCAATTCGTCTTGCAAACTGTATCAGCGGCCGACATTGAAAAGAAATTTGGTAAAACAAAAGCAAAAGACCTTTCATTGGATATTCCAAAACTATGAGTAAGTTTACATTTGTTCAAGAACAAAATTATAACAATTCAAAAACTACCTTTGAATTTGAAGCAGTTCGATTGGAAGATGTATTGGAACAATTTCAATATTTCTTACAAGGCTGTGGATATAATTTGGACGAAGGTCATTTAGAAGTTGTTGATAATGAAGAATGGAATTCAATGACTGAATCTAAAGAAGATGATTTGGATGATTTAGATTCTATCTTCAATGGTAAGAAAAGTCTGATTCGCTCTGATGAGTGTTGATGAACGATTTATTTTATAATCTCTTTGATTGGATTCGTGATGACTGGCGAAGTGGTCGTTTCCGTTTTATTGTTGAGTTGTTGGCTTGGGCTATTAGTATTGGTTGCTCTATTACTATGGCACTTACCGTTCCGAACCCACCGTTACTTGTTTTATATCCTGTTTGGATTCTTGGCTGTGCTATGTATGCTTGGGCTAGTTACACTAGGAAATCATTTGGGATGCTTGCTAACTACATCTTGTTAACTACTATTGATACAATCGGTTTAATTAGAATGCTATGAATATATTTTATCTTGATAATGATCCTGTGAAGTGTGCTGAAATGCACGTTGACCGCCATGTTTGTAAAATGGTGATTGAGTATGCTCAGTTACTCTCTACTGCACACCGTGTGCTTGATGGTGAGATGTACCTTGGTAAAACAACCAATAATCGTAATATTAAACGGTGGCGACTACCAGATGAGCGTGAAGAACGATTGATGAAACCCACAATGATGAATCATCCATCAGCCATATGGGTTCGCCAAAGCAAAGCAAACTATACTTGGCTCTATAATATGTGGTGTGAATTACTCAAAGAGTTTACATATCGTTATGGTAAGGTTCATGCCACGGCACGATTGATACCTGACTTGGCTCGGGTACCAGATAATTGTCCAGTTGGTTCGTTTACTGGTCCTACACCTGCCATGCCAGATGACTGTAAAGTACCAGGCAATTCATTACAATCTTACCATAACTATTATCGTATGAATAAATCACACCTTTGGTCATGGAAAGGTAAGATAAATAAAAGAGAAGTGCCAGTCTTTATGAAAGAATGGTTCCGAAAAATGAATGAATCACTTGCCCATGAGTATAGTTAATGCCAACCTATGATTTTTTGAATAAAGAAACCAAACAAATTGAAGAACACCGTATGTCTTACACGGTGTTAGACGAATTCATACAAAATAATCCACATTTACAACGATACCACTCAGCCGAGAACCTACCAGTTTTCGGTGATGTTGGTCGTATGTCTGTACCAGGTACCAAGACTGCCGATTCTGCCTTTGAGAAAGGTGTCATACAAAGAATCAAAGATACAGTACCAGGAAATACCTTACACAAATCACACAAGACAAAGTTGCCTAGAGAATGGTAGTATTCAATACTCAAACCCCTATTCTATTAACCAAACGGCGAGGTGTCAATGATAAAATTGTCCCCATAGTAAAAGCTCAGCGTGTCCGAAAATATAATAAAGACCAAAGGAGAACGGATGAGCAAGAAGCGAATGATGTCAAAACAACAGCGGCTATACTACGAATCAGCCAACAAGGAAAGAGTAAGGCAAGAATTGGCTGAATACAGTAAACAAACAATAGAACATGAAAAAGTAACAAGATATATACAATCATTAAAAACAAATTGGAATTGAAATGATATTTGAAATACACTCTGAACGAAGTGCAAACGATAAAAAAATATTTTATTATGATAATGAAACAAACATACTAAAGAGTGAAGATGGAATTACCTTTCAATTTCCTGAAGGCACAATTCACGACCACAATCTCACACCATATCGTCCATTCGACAAAGACCACCCACTTAAAAAATCTAAACAGGTTCAAATACTCAAAATTCAAATGGGTTTGAGTTGTAATTACTCATGCGATTATTGTTCACAGAAGTTTGTTGAACGTATGCCTGAAACATCTAAGAAAGACATTGATGCTTTCATGGAAATGTTTGATACATTAGAGTTTGATGAAAAGAAAGGACTCTCAATTGAGTTTTGGGGTGGTGAACCATTTGTTTATTGGAAAACCATGAAACCATTGGCAGAGACCATTCGTGACCGATTTGAACATTGGGAAAATAAACCACGATTCTCTGTAATTACTAATGGTTCTATTCTTACACCAGATATTTGTGATTGGTTGATGATGATGGATTTTTCTGTATCAATCTCACATGATGGACCTGGTCAATCAGTTCGTGGTCCTGATCCGTTTGATGATCCAGACCAAAAGAAAATCATTTTAGATTTCTATCGTGCTATGTCCCGTTTGGGTAAAGGTATCAGTTTTAATCCAATGATGAATTCTAAAAACAAATCTCGTAAAGAAATCTATGAGTGGTTCGTCAATCTTACCGGTGATCCTGATATTAAACTTGGTGAAGGTGGTATTGTAGATAGTTATGATGAAGATGGTATGCAGAATAGTTTACAGACCAAAGCTGAACACTTTGATTACCGCAAAACAGCCTTCTCAGACATTTATGTAACCAATGGTCAAATTGGTTTCTTTGGTCAATTAGGTAAGATAGATGGTTTTACTCAGGCAGTTCTATCTCACTCAGAATCAAAATATCTTGGACAAAAATGTGGCATGGATGATGAACACGTTATGGCAGTTGATTTGCGTGGTAATGTAATGACCTGTCAGAACGTAAGTGCTCTAGAGATAGGTAAAAATGGTGAATCACATCATGGTGGTAATCTAAAAGAATTCGATAAGGTTGAGATTAAAACCTCAACCCATTGGTCAAATCGTAAAGAATGTCCTAAATGTCCTGTATTGCACCTGTGTAAAGGTGCCTGTATGTTCTTAGATAAAAAGTTTTGGGATATATCATGTGCCAACTCCTATTCAGACAATGTGGCTCTCTTTGCTGTAGCTCTGGCTCGTATGACAGGTTATATTCCTGTATTAATCAAACATCCAGAATTACCATTGGAACGCCAAGATATTTGGGGTACCGTATATGAACACAAAGAAGAACCAAAGAAAAAGATTATACCAATCAAAGTAGTAAGTGAAAAAATTGGCGAGATTGAAGGTGTGGAAGTCTACGGAAAGTCACGATTGGCCGATGGTATAAATACAGAAGTAACCAATTAAAGAGTAATAACCATGACATTACCATCATCTGGAACAATTAGTTTTGCTGACGTAAATAGTGAGATAGGTCAAGCACCTACCTTCTCATCCAGCCTACAATTTCTAAACGACCAGATTGTACCTACTCAACGGCCAGCCACACCGGCCATGAATAATTTTTATAATTTAAATTTCTTTCAGAATAACACACAAGGCAATTGCAACAATGGTAACTGCACAAGTAACTGTAACTGTGGTAATATCCAGTGTAATAACTGCCTCATTTCAGGTTCTGTAAACTGTACCAACTGTGATACACAAAACTGGTTACAAACAAACTGTAATTGTGTAACAACACCTTACAATTGTACCACATCAGAAACATCATATAATTGTAATTGTGCTTGCAACTGCTCTAAAATTATTTGCACAAAATTACATCAATTTGGAATGATGCCATATTCAATATTTGCTGCTGACCAACAATATGGTGAATGGTTAAAGAAAAATGATAAAGTAGTATATCGTGGTTACATACGCTGGGCAAAAACTGTAACTGCTTGGATGGATGGCACAGGTCCTAACTTTATGTTTTGGGTTAATAAAGAAGAACGAAACCAAAAACAAAAAGAAGCAACAACAAAATGGGCTTATAAAATAGCTACACCTTGGTCGGAACACATGGCATATCTTATGGGTGCTGTTAAGAATGACAATGAAGTTGGTAAAATATTAATGAATATCGGCCGACCAATTTGTAAATTTGTGTTTAGTTTACCTAAGAAATATAAATTAGGTTTATTTGGATCATGGATGATGTGGTTCTTGTGTTTAGGTAGTTATTTTTACGCCACAACATACGTTAAAACAACTAATAAATTAAATAAAATTAAAATGTATGTAAAAACAAAATTTGTTCAAGGATTTGCTAAATGACAGACATTAACATTAACTTAAAAGATATCGACCTCAATGCTGATGGTGTGGCTGATGCTGATTTAAATCGTGATGGTACAGTAACCGAAGAAGAACTCAATGCTTATAGAAAACACATTGTTCATTACTTTGATAATCAATTAGGTAATGACATATTGAATTTATCACCAGAAGATAAAGTTCAATTCTTTCAAATGATTGAACAGTATGCTGATATTTTAGAAAAAATACTACATCCTGGTATCGATATCATTGAACACGTCCAAGGTAAACGCTTTGCAGCAGCCAATGCCAATCCACACGAAGGCATTAATTGGGATTATGATTGCCCAATTATTCGTGCCTATGAAGAATGGAAAGCCTCTAAGGCTTAGTATATTATGATTCGTCATGTTCTTAAAACTAAAAAACAAATTCAATCCAAAACCATTTGATATAACTGGTTCTCGCATACAATTTGGTGAACAGGTAGACGGCCAATTTAAAGGCATCGAATACTTCAACATCAACTACTCAAATACTGATTCTCTCTTTAGTTTGGTACCTAACCAATATCGAGAGAACTTTTGCTTGACATTAATGAAAATTAATACTATAATACCTCCACATACCGATACAGGTATTATGGTAACAATTAATTTTTATATTGAAACAAGTAACTGTACCACACACTTTTATAAATTTAAAGGTGAACCTAAAAAATATCAGATAGAAAATCAAAAAGAAGGTTTTATATTTGATGAAATAGATTTAGTGCCAGCTGGCAGTTTTATTGCCAACCAATATGATGCATGGGTGCTTGATGTAAGTCAACCACACAGCGTAAAACCAATTGGTGATATTACAGAACGATTAGGATTGTCTTTGGCAACGAATACATATAATTATGATGATGTATGTAATATGTTACACGAAACAGGAAACTTATGATGTGGATTGAAAAATTAGATTTCAAAGTAGATATTGACCGACTACGAAAAGAAGTAGAAGAAAAAGTATTTACACTTGGTAAACAACAAATACAAGGTGAAGAATTTGAAACTGTAGAATATCATGGCTTTGGTGGTTGGACATTATTATCTCGTACCGGTGATTGGCGAGATGGTTGGGAAGTATATCACTCAGATGATAAAGAAACAAATGATATGTTTTTTCCTAATGGCCAATACAACTATAGAGCCATGAAGTACCTCAATGTATCTCACGCATTTGAACATAAAAACCCAACACAAGGTTGCACAGGTTATATTAAAGAAGTATTGAACCAATTAGAAGAATTGGGATTCTATCCACGCCGAGCAAGAGTTTCATGCCTACAAGCACATTCTAAATCTTTGGTACACAAAGATGCAGCCACAAATAATTACATGGCTCGTATTCACATTCCATTAATCACTAATAAGAAAAGTGTGCATATCTGCCAAGGCAAATCATTACATCTGCCTGCTGACGGTTCTGTGTATATTATGTGGGTAAATTTGTGGCACCAGATTCGTAATGATTCGGATGAGGATCGTTATCACATCATTATGGATGCCTACGATACAAAACAAATTACAAATCATTTTAAGTATACTGGTAATATACAATTAATGGAACAAGATGCCATTACATATCGTAAGAATATGGATGAAGTAACTCTTACACCAGATGAGATTGCATACTTTGATAAGATTAAAGAGAAGTTTGTTACAAAGAAAGAATAATGGATATTGTAAAAAGTAATTGGTGGGTGTCACCATATTGGGCAGTTCAAACAGGCCTCAATAGTCAATTCAATTGGGAACTAGAAGAAGAACTTTATTGGATTGCCAAAGATATTGCAACAGGTCGTGATGGCAATCCCAAAGATAGTTTATGGGAATATGACCGACCACATTTAAATTATCTAAAGAGTATTATAAATTTGGCCGTCAAGAAGCACGTATTCTCTTTAATATCAGAAGCACAACAACTTAATATAGAACCAGATTATGTGATGGCATGGGCCAATATCAAAGAACCAGGTGAAAGTATTGAAGCACACGCACACAATGATGCATCACTCACAGCCACCTATTATATTCGTGCAAAAGAAAATTCTGGTGACCTAGTATTACTCAGCACAGAAAATATTATTGATGATAAAGGTGCATTTGCTCATAATGATAAATCAGAATTAAAACATATACACATTGAACCTGAAGAAGGGATGTTGATATTTTTTCCAGCATATATTGTTCATGAAGTTCAATCAAATAAATCAAATGATTTGCGTATTTCATTATCAACCGATATAAAACAAAAGATAGATAGAAATGCACCAAATGCCATGGTGTTAAAAAGTTGGACTAATAGTTTTTTAAAAATGAGAGAAAATGTTTAATTACTGCCCACCAAAACAATTACAAGACCTGAAATCAGAAACATTTCCTGATGGCCGAAGATTCTATAAACTGCCTGATGGTACAAAACTACCATCGGTTACTACAGTAATTGGTGCCCAAAAGAAACATATCTTTCAAGCATGGCGTAATAAAGTGGGTGAAGATGTTGCCAATGCCATTACAAAGAAAGCAACCTCTCGTGGCACCAATGTGCATACTTTGTGTGAAAAATATTTAAACAATGAATCATTGGGTAATATAATGCCTGATGCACATGAAATGTTTTTATCAATCAAACCACATCTCAATCGTATCAACAACATTCATTATCAAGAACAGGCGTTATGGTCTACACAATTAAAGATGGCGGGTCGTGTGGATTGTATTGCTGAGTTTGATGGTGTGCTTTCGGTAATCGATTTTAAAACATCCAAAAAGATTAAGAGCCACGAAGATATCGAAGATTACTTCTGGCAAACATCTGCCTATGCCTTGATGTATGAGGAGTTGATTGGTGAACCTATCCATGACTTGGTTATCGTCATGGCCGTTGAGGATTCAAGTCCTATCGTGTTCAAACAAAAGACTGAGGACCACATAACAGGCCTAGTCAATGCCATTTCATATTATGAGAAAAATGGTAAACATTGAGTGAATGGCTTGACTAAATAAGTATAAACACTTATAATAGGACTCTATGAATAAGCATTGGAAAAAACTCTGCACTCCCGAGCAGAACGAAAGACAATTGGGAGCTTTAAAAATATTGGCTGGTGGTTTAAGTTTTCTTTTTGTTATTTGGTTACTAGAAAGGATCCTGTAATGCCTAGCAAAGATTGTGTAAGACAAGTTAAAGTAAAAAGTTTTGCATTTTATACTGGTGCCTGTGCTTTTGCATTGGCTGTGTTTGCAATGCTTTTTGTATTGAAGTAATTCGTAGAAGTTGTTTCAAAGTTGTTGTGGACGTGGGTGCGATTCCCACCACCTCCACCAAAAGTATATTGACAAACCGAGTTATCGGTAGCAAACACACATTATAGTTGTGGCAATATACTTCTGATGGGGGTGCCTAGATTCGACATGGCAATAATTAGAACAATGGAGAATCGCCAGAGAAGGCGTAATCACTAATTAAATTAAACGCTAACGATAATAAGTTTGCACTTGCTGCCTGATAGGTAAGCGGAGTTTCACCAGGTGAACTTAGCAACAGAATCACCTGGATAAATAATATATCAGCAACACACAAACCGCTGATACATTACACACATTAACACACACAGGAGTGAAAGTATGACACCATATGAAATTCGCCTAGAATTATTAAAAATGGCACAAGGTTTAGTATCTGATGAGTATTCATATAACAGAAGCGCTAAACTAGAACAATGGCACACACAGGTTGAGGCAGCAAAAATTGCCGGTTTAGAATCACCTGATATCCCCGAATTGCCACCATTCCCCACAGAAACAGATATAGTTAAGAAGGCAGAAGCCCTCAATCTATTCGTTTCTCAAACCCCTCCACAACCTGAAGTTAAAATAAAATCGAAAACTAATTCGTAATTGGAGACCAAGGCGGTCAGAAGTTTGGCCGCCGTAATCAATAAGGAAGAAAAATGTATTTCAACCGTAAAGTAACAAATAAATTTTTAATTGCAATCTCAACAGCTCTTATTGCAGTTAATCTACTAATTCCCGTAGCCAAGGCACAAGCAAACAAAGTAACTGTTTCAAACCTTGGCAATCATTTCAGTAATGAGGTACAATGCCTTGCTGAAAACATTTATTATGAATCTGCTAGTGAGTCCTTTGAAGGTAAACTGGCAGTAGCACAAGTAACACTCAATCGTGTAAACTCTGGCAAATTTCCAAAGACCGTTTGTGGTGTTGTAAAACAAAAAGATGAAGTGAATGGTAGAATGGTCTGCCAGTTCTCTTGGTTCTGTAATCAGGCATACAGTATGATTCGTAACCCATACCAATGGGAAGAATCGGTACTTGTTGCAAAGAAAGCCTTGACATCTGAAGTTGCTCATGTTACACTACACAAAGAGAAGGCCATGTATTATCATGCCAATTATGTGAAGCCTAATTGGAATTTACCAAAAATTACACAGATTGGTAACCACATTTTTTATAAAGAGAGAAGTAAAATATAATATGCCAACAAAAGGTGAGATTAAAGAATTTAGTATGATGATTGAGGAGTTGGCATCCAAATTGAAATGTAATCACATGGATGCCATTCTACACCATTGCAAAGAAACAGGATTAGAAGTTGAAGTGGCATCCACTTTAATTTCTTCCGCTCTCAAAGCAAAGATTAAAGAAGAAGCACAAGAATTAAATTTGATTAAAAAGAGTTCAAAGTTACCTCTTTAAATTGTTATGATTGAAAATTCAGGTTTTGCCGCTTACGCATTATTTCATGCGTTAAAGTTGCATTTCACATCCGATAGTTACGACTATATCAAATACAATGGTAAGACTAATGTTACCAAAACCACATTCTCTACCAGAAAAGACAAGTATTCATTCTACCGTTTATCTCGTAAATTTGGATTGACAGAATTAAAAGATTATTATCTTGCCAACTTTTTGGTAAGCGATATTCAATGGGTCGGTGATATAATAGGACCTGATTCTGAAGAAAATTATAAGAAGTGGCAGAAAAGAATACAAAGCTTGACTTATACCTTTGAGTCTGATATAATTAAACTGTTAGATAGAGTTGATGTACCAAATGAATTATTAATGGTTAGAAAGAATGAATTTCCATTATTAATGCAATGTGCTCAACAAGGTGATATTACAATTGAAACACTTATCATTTTAGATGATATTATGAATTTCTTTCCGATGTGGGAAAAACAAATCTATGATGATATTGTGTGGCCAAATTTTAAAATGAAATGCCAAAAGTATAAAGCATTTCTACATTATGATAAAGAAAAGTTTAAACAGATTTTAAAAGAAAAGATTAAAGAATATGCGTAGAGTTACCAAGATATACTTGGACATGGATGGTGTGATTGCTGACTTTGACAAACAATACAGACAGTTGTATAGAATGTCACCAAAAGAAGCGGACGACAAGAAAGAGTTTTATAAATTGTTTGATAACTTCATTGAAACAGGACAATTTGCCAAACTAGACATGACCCAAGATGCAAAATTATTGTTACAATTTTTAGATAGCACAGGTATTCCTGTTGAGATTTTATCTTCAACAGCTTCTGAAAAAAGACATGATGCGATTGCACCACAAAAGACAGAATGGTTACTGAAACATGGTATTCATTATCCAATTAATTTAGTACCAGGCAAAAGGTTAAAACGAACCTATGCCAAACCAGACCATCTATTGATTGATGATACAGGCGTAAACATTGACCAATGGAGAGTAGATGGTGGTATTGGTATACTTCACACAGATGCCTTAACTACCATCGGTATTTTGAAAATGTATACTTGACATTGGATAAATATTCTTATATAATGAGAAGTATGTGGACAAGCCGTTTTTTTATACACCGTTAATAATCCGTTTATACGAAAGGAAGTAAATTATGAGTTCATTTGCGAACCTCAAACGCCAATCTGGCAACCTCGACAAACTATCTAAAGCAATCGAGGCACTCAATACCTCATCCGAGGGCAACGATAAATCCGATAACTACTGGCGACCAGAAGTAGACAAAGCTGGCAACGGCATGGCTACGATTCGTTTTCTGCCTGCTTCGGCAGCAGATGGTGAAGATGGTTTACCATGGGTTAAAATCTTCTCACATGGATTTCAAGGTCCAGGTGGTTGGTTAATCGATAATTGTTTGACAACCAAAGATGAAAAATGTCCTGTTTGTGAACATAATTCTGCATTGTGGAATTCTGGTATTGAAGCAAATAAAGATATTGTCCGTAAGCAAAAACGTAAACTAAATTACATTGCCAACGTTTATATTGTATCAGACCCAAAACATCCTGAAAATGAAGGTCAGGTCAAATTGTTTAAGTTTGGTAAGAAAATCTTTGATAAGATTTCAGAAGCCATGAATCCTCAGTTTGAAGATGAACAGGCAATCAATCCATTTGATTTATGGAAAGGTGCCAACTTCAAGTTAAAGATTCGTAAGGTTGAAGGTTATCAGAACTATGATAAGTCTGAATTTGAATCACCAGCACCTTTGTTGAGTGATGATGATGAGTTAGAGAAGATTTGGAAGTCTGAACATTCTCTACAGGAACTATTAAAAGCTGGTGAGTTCAAGTCATATGATGCTTTGAAGCAACGTTTAGACAAAGTTCTCGGTCTCAATGGTGAAGCACCACGCACAACCGTAGAACAAGCCAAAGCAAAGCCTGCACCTAAGGCAGTAGCAGAAGATTCTCCATTTAAAGATGATTCTGAAGATGATGATATGGCTTACTTCAGCAAGTTAGCTGAAGAAGATTGATAATGAGTTGTTTGTGATTTTTTAACTTTGATTGAAAGGAAGTAAAATGAAGTATCTTACCGCACTCGTAGCTTCTATGTTCGCTGTTGCAGCATTTGCTCAGGCACCTGCTAAGAAAGAAGAACCAAAGAAAGAAGCACCTAAAGCAGAAGTTAAGAAAGACGAAAAGAAGAAGTAATCTTTTCTCACTTAAAAGAAACCCACCTTTACGGTGGGTTTTTTATTGGTTATTATACAACTCTGGTACTGTATAATATCATATCTTGAAATGTTGGTTCTTGATTTCTCACCGCAGGCATTGGAATCTTTCCGCCACCCTCTGCATAACTTTTAACTGAATTGTTATTGATAATAGAAGATGGATCTTCTTTACTTTCGGGTATATTGAGATTCATATTTTCACTTTGAACTTGGCTGAGTTTTGCACCTGCGGCCGGTTCAGTAGCTGGTACTTCACTCGCTGGTGAAGATGTTGGTGTCATACTTTCAGTAGCTGGCGGTGATGCTGGTGTAACCATCTCAGGTGTTTCACCTACAATCTTCTGATACTTATCACGAGCCACTTTATAATCTTCAACAGCCTCTAAGGCACCTGGTCCTCTTTTACCAAATCCTTCTAGTTGTTTGTTGGTTAATTTCTCACCTTCATTTTGATATGTTTCAAAATCTTTTATCTCTGCCATAGTTCTATCATACTCTGGCATTGCTTTGCGTTTTTCTCTTTCATCAGCAACACCAGCCAATCCACCAACTGATTCTGCTTGTTTTATGCCTTTGGCTTCTTGTTCTGCTTCATAACTAGGTTCTTCTTTTAATGCTTTGTATATGAAATACCCAAATCCTCCAATAGCGGCTGCGGCAAGCAATGGTAATCCAACAGGACCAACAGCAAATGTAGCCAATTTACCTAAACCACTCAATGCAGATTTAGCAATCTTTGCTAAACCTAAACTTGACAAAACATCATCAACTATACCACCACCTCCAGGTGATTCAGGATTTTGTATTTTTGCAGCTGTTTTACCGGTGTATTTTTGGCCTGTAATGGCTTCAATCAGTTCTTTGTGGCGTCTTTCTTTTTCAGATGCATTTTCTTCTGCAAACTGATTGGCTTTATCTCGTCTTGCTTTTTCAGCTGCATTGATACTTTGCATAAAGTTCAACATTTTACCTAAAATATCATTCAGGCCATCACCAGATTCTACTGGTTTTATTTTTGATGCAGTATCATACTGTTTTTTACCAGTAAAAAATTTAATATCTTTTTCTTTTCTACCAGTCAAACGACCTAACATCGCAGGCGCTAAATTAGAACCACCAGTTACAAACTTAGCAATGTTTAATGGGTCAAACTTTTGTTTAAGGCCAGTCATAGCCGCTGATGATTTTTGTGAAATGCCTTTACCAATAGAAGAAGTAATGCTACCACCACCAGTGATTTCATTGGCAATTAAATCAGATAAACCTGTTTTACGAATCGATTGTGCTTTATAGTAATCCATTTAGTTTACTTTCTTTGCATATGCGGATCTATCATCACCTGCAGGTGGTGGCATAGGTGTTTGTTTCTTTGTTTGAGTTGTATTGTTATTATTTACAATAACTGGAGCCGGTGCAGAATCCGTCATATTCTTTTTCAGTTCTCTATTTTCAGTAGAAGATGCACTGAGTTGATTACCAGTATTTAACTCAGCGGCATATGCAACAGCCAGTTTTTTTCTATCTTCTCTTGACTGCACACTAGCAGATCCTACCGCTTTGTTCACTGCATCAATATTTTCTAAATCTTCTGGTTTCTTTAATCGTAACTTAAAGAATGCCGGTACAATTTTTGCAGCAACTTCGGGATCATTGGCTAAATCAGGATTGTTTACTAAATCAACACCAATCAATTTACCAACTTTGTCATAGTTTTCTTTACCTGTAATCTGTATGAAACCACGGCCACGATATTTAAAACCATCACCTGGTTTATCATTACCCATACGACCACCATAGATAACATCACCTACAGCTTCAGGTCCTTTACTCACAACCGCCTGTGCTTCACTCATAGATTGAAATCGAACTTTATTTTTACCATCGGCTGGCTGGCCATCTGGTACACCAGGAGGTCCATATAACTTGAATAATGTTTTTGCTGAGTATTTACCAAGTTCTTCACTTCTTGGTTTGAAATTTGATTCTTTATCCACATTGGCCATTACATTGGCCTGTGCTTGTTTAGAATAACCGGCAGCAACTAAAGCACCCAAAACTAAACCTTTTGTACCACTCACCACTACAGGTGGAATCTTTGCGGCTGTTGGAGGTTTGACAGCTGGTGGTGCTTCTGGCTTTGCAGTAGGTTTAGGTTTTACTTCTTTTGGTGGAACAATTTCAGGCTTTTTTTCTTCAGCCTTCTTAATTGTTTCTTTTTTAACTTCTTGTTCTTTTTTTACTTCTTTTTCTTTTTTCTTTTCTTGACCTTCTTGTTTTTTCTCGGTCTTTTTTTGTGTCTGCTCTTGTTTCTGTTCGGTGTTTTTTTGTTCTTGTTCTTGTTTCTTTTCTTCTTTGGCACGTTTCTTTGGTTTCATTCGTGCAGTTAATGCTTTGATTAATACTTTATTTCGGTCATCTTCTTCTTTTTGCTCTGTTTTTTGTTTACGAGCATTATTTTTTTCATCTTGTTTTTTTTCTTCTTCTATTTTTACCATGAGAGCATAAATGGAACCAAGAGTTTCGGTGGCACCTTGTAAATCTTCAGAACTGATACCAGATGACATTTGTTTTTTCTTTGGATCGCCAGCAAAATATCGAATGGCTTCTGGACTTCTACCAGTTAAACGACCAAGAATGGCAGGTGCAACACGAGAACCACCTGTGAGTGCTTTGACTATGTTTAGTGGGTCAAATTTTTCTTTGATACCAGTAGCACGAGCCTTACTTCTTTCTGACATTGACTGGCGAATGGACGACATAACTCCTTCACCACCAACAATCTTATCGGTGATGAGAGAGCTAAGAGATTTGCCTCTTATTTCTTTGGCCTTTTGATAATCCATCTATCGCTTCTTTTGTCTTTCTTTTATCTTTTGATTTTCATCTTCAATATATTGTATCAAAAGAGAGATATAGATATCTCTTTCCCAAGGCATCATGTTTTCAAGTTCGGTCAAGCTATACTTATGGTGCTGCATCAACGAAAAATTCGTTTTATAATAATTACTCAGATTGTCATGACGAAATATTAACCGAAAAAATTCTCTAACCCTTCCACCTCTATCGTGTGGTGATATCCACACTTACCACAGGTGATATTAACATTTTCTTTTAGTTTTGGTAAATTCTCAAAGAATTCTTCAATTTTCTTAAACTGTTCAGCATTAAGACTTTCAACAAACTGTAACATTTCTTCTGGTGATGTTTCATGACCATAGTAGAACTGTTCGCCATCATAGATGTATTCAATACTACTTGCAATCATGTTAAAGGTCACTTGATTAATATCGTCATACTTTAATGAATCTTTGACAACACCAAACTCTGGATACTTCAGTTTGATAGTAATCTTAGGTGTTACCTTAATCTCAGGATCAATTGACTTATCTTGTAATACTTTAATATTCTGTAGATTGATATTTGTTTCCATAACATTATTACACTCAGTATCATTGACAATATTGTTGCAACGATAACGAGTTTCTACAACCTCACCAACTGATTTGGCACGAAGGTTGATAAAATAATATTCAATATCGATAATGGGTAACTTATCAATATCAACATTCTCAGTCAATGTGCAATTGTTAAGAATATCACGAATGTTTTGTTGAACGGTGCTGGTCTCATTTGATTCCAATGCCATTAACAGATTACGCTGTTCTTTTACAAGAAACGGCCGAAATTTTATTTTCTTTTTAGAAATTGGTAATTCAATTTCATAGGTTGGTATATCAAGTTTTGGTAAAGCCATAGTGTTTTCACTCCATTTTAAAAATTATCTACGGAAAGTAGAAGCTACATCATTTATAACATTATTAATTCCTGTGCCAGCAGCACCAACGGCATTGCCACCAAGTCCACCCACAATATTGTTTACTGCGTTGATACCTGCATCGACCAATTCCATACCAAGTGCTTGTAGAGAATTGTTCTGCCAGTAAGTATAGGCAAATGTTACATTGAGTTTATGATAACCATCAGATGACCAATCTAAGTCCATTTGATTCATAGAAATAGGATAGGCATCATATAGATTACACGAATATGATATTTGATTAGTCACATCATATTGGTTGACTGTAATGACTGTTGAATAATCACCTTTATAACGCATATTGTTATTGTATAAAGGATTGATAAAGTTTAACCATGCGTCAAAGAAAATCTTTTGACTCATATCATCATCAATAATAAAAGTCATATCAATATCGGTGTATGTGTTGAGATATGGATACTTTTCAATTGGTCCATATGTCTTTTGTTCAGCCGTAGCAAATGTTCTTCCTGGTAATTGTGCATTTTCACAACGATAGGTGAGAGATTTTGCAGATTTAATATAAGGTATCAATGTCAAAGGAATAGGAATATTCACATCAAATTTATGTGGGCGTGATAAATCTTTTTGAAAACTTGCCTTAAAGTCGTTAATATTACCAGGCATTTTGATTCCTTATCGTATCTGTTCTAATGATTCTTGCCACACTTTGGTGGCGCTAGCTTTCCTAAACTGTTGTATTGGCAAGAATGCCGCAATATCCCACTCATTTGGCTGCACGGCAAGTATTTTTGACTGGACATGGCTCATCAAATACTTTTTGAAGCATGGTTTAAACTCTTTAAACCGTCTGGAGGCGTTTAATATATCATAGGTGACATTCATACGCTGTATGTCTTTATTGCCGTCAACCACCGCAAAATCCATCAATTTATCCAAAAAGGCGACTCGATACTGAATTGGTAAATAATGTAGGTTCAGACCAGTGAAACCATCTGATTCAATGTTTAATACCAATACCAATGGGAATCGGTCATAATATGGTAAGTCTGCTTTTGTTTTTGGATCATAATAGAAGAAATACAGGCCACCATTATGAAAATGATTACCTCTATTTTCTTGTGCAATCGTAGAAGCAATGCCTGTAATATTACCAAGTTGACTAATCTTCTTGGTCATCCAACGATAAGCATCTCGGCCCATCGTTTGAAGTTCCGAAGCAGTCTTTTGTCTTGCGAGTTGAGTTAGTTTAGATGCCATCTACTATTTAGTTACAGTCCAAGATGGTCTTCCGTGAGAACCTGAAATTCCCAACCACGGTCTAAACAGAATTCGGTTGCGGCTTTCCATTTAGATTGATTGACACCCCATGTGGCCACCTCTTGAATATATTTCTTAGTGATTCTTTTCTGTGGTTCTGGTGGTTGTGATTGTTTCTTTGGTTTGACCTCTATCATCATTGTTTTGAGTTTACCATCTCTGGTTCTCATCTTTACAATAAAGTCTGGAAAGTAACGATGCCAACGGCCATCAACTGGTGAGAGATAAGGAACATTCAATTCTTCAGATGCCCACGAGATAATACTTGGATTCTTGTCAAGCCAGTTCATCACCTTTGCTTCCCATGATGAGCGGTAGATGATATTGTTATAATCCCCAATGTATTTTTGAGGGTTAGAGGGTGTAAATCGTCCAGAATATGCCATAAATAATATGTATATTCTTTTTTAGGACAACCTAATGGCTATCATTTCAATACCAACATCCATCGGTGGTGTATCAATTCCAGGTAATATCATTAATGGTCCTCTTGGAGCATTGTTTGGTAATAAATTTGGTCTAAACAGTTTACAGTATCCTAGAGATTTAGGTTCAGCTACAAAAGGTCATATTGTTCAGTTTTCAGTCAATGAGATTGAACCTATTACTTATGAAGAAGCCAAAAAGTTCATTGCAAAATCAAGTTCATTAGAAGGTATCAAAGAACAATTTAGTTCCGTTAAAAACTTTTTTTCTGGTGATGCACAAAAGACTTTAAATTTCAAACCAAAAAAGAAACGAAAAGTTGCAACAATATCATTATATATTCCAGATACCTTAAACTTTCAATACAATGCTGGTTATGGTAATTTATCTTTGATGGATGTGGCCAAAGAAGCCACAGGTGCTTTTACATCTGCCACTTCTGGATTAAATAAAAACGGTGAACGTAAACATCCTATTTTAAATACTTTAGGTAGAATGGGTAGTTTAGGTTTAACAGTTGCACAATCTAATGCAGCCAAGTTGGCATTATCAACACAAGGCCTTGCCATTAATCCTCAGCAACAATTATTATTTGAAGGTATTGATTTTCGTACCTATCAGATGGCATTCACTTTCACACCATATTCTCGTCAAGAGGCTGAAACTGTAAAAGAAATTATCAAACTGTTTCGTTTTCATGCCGCACCACAAATTACAACGGCTGCAGCTGGTATGTTCTTTGTACCTCCATCAACATTTGATTTAGATTTTCTTTTCAATGGCCAACGAAATGGTAATGTGACACGAGTGGCTGAAAGTGTTATTGAAAGTATTGATGTAAACTATGCACCAAATGGTTGGGCTGCATATGATAATGGCGCACCAGTTCAGACAACACTAACGATGAACTTTAAAGAAATCGAACTCATTGACAAAGATAAGATTAAGGCAGGTTATTAATGCAATACTTTGATACATTACCTAAAATAATTCAAACCGATAATGTCGGTATCTCTCGTGTATTTACTAATCTTTTAGCACGAGCCAGTATTATACCTGATGTATTAAAGAATCCTCTTGTTTATTACTCATATGATATACAAGAAGGTGACACACCAGAAACGATTGCATACAAATATTATGGTGATTCATATCGGTATTGGATTGTTTTATTTGCCAATGAACTACTAGACCCACAATGGTCATGGCCAATGGACTCTACAGTATTTGATGCTTACATGGCAGAAAAGTATCCGTCAGGTAATACAACAACCACAGTTTATAGTTACGAAAAGAAACTAACTCAAACAGATAATTCTACCAATACAATAACAATTAATACGATTGATGTAAATCAAACAGAATATAACAGCATTATTGAAAATACACAGACATATACAATTGGTAACTCTACTGTAACTGTTGCAACCACAAAAAGAATCGTTACTATCTATGATTATGAATTAGAATTAAACGAATCAAAAAGAAAAATTAACATACTCAATTCAATCTACGTTGACCAATTAGAATCACAATTTAAATCATTGATGTCACAATAATATGGAAAATAATCAACAAGTTCCAGTAGTTGAATCTCCTGGTGCATATTACCCTCAAGACTTTTCGATACAGACACTCAATCTGTTGACCGCAAGTGGCCAACGGTTTGAGTTGAAAAAGTTATTGGTTGAAATGTCTTATTATGAGGACATTTATAGTTTTGCAGCTTCAGGATATATTACACTCGTAGATGCACAAGGATTCTTGGAGTTGTTTCAATTAAGTGGTAATGAATTTATTGAGGTCAATTTTGGTAAAATACGGACTGGTTCAAACTCAACCGACCAGTTGTTTAGAGTATATAAGACAAGTGATAGAAAACCTAGTGGTAACATGAATAGTGAAGTTTTTACACTTTACTTTTGTTCTGAAGAATTATTGTTATCCGAACAAATCAAAATTAGTAAATCGTATTCTATGAAAATCTCTGAGATAGTCAAAGACATTCTTGTAGATAAATTAAAAGTTAAAGAAAAAAATACTAGAATAGAAGAAACAACAGGTATCTACAACTTTATAGTACCTCGTTTAAAACCATTTGAAGCTATCAGCTGGATATCACAGTATGCCAGACCCAAACTAACTGGTACAGTTGGTGCTGATATGTTATTTTTTGAAACTAAAGATGGTTTTAATTTTAGGTCTTTGCAATCTATGTTTAAAGACCCAATCTATGGTACATATCGTTATCAGGCCAAAAACATTGAAGATACGATTCAAGATTTTCAAGAAAAAACAGTCACCGTGTTGGATTATGAATTTGCTAAAACCTATGATGCACTTAAAGATATTAATGCTGGTACATTTGCAAACAAGTTAATTACAATTGATACATTGACACGAACATATAAAACAACTGATTTTAATTATAAAGATTACTTTGAGAAAAAGAAAACATCTTCTCTTAATAAGAATGACGTATTGGTGCCATTAAAGAATCGTGTAGGTAAAACTCAAAATGAAGCGTATGAATCTAGAATTAAGGTTATGACTTCTAATGCAACACAAAATGATTTGGCATATGTTAAAGAAAGACCTGGTTCAGTTGCAAAAGATGTAGGCGTTGAGAATTATATACCACTTCGAACTGCACAACTTGGTCTAGCAAACTACACAGTAGTAAAGATTACAATACCTGGAGATCCTGGTATCACGGCTGGTCGAACAATTGATTTTAATTTACTAACATTAAAGCCATCAACAAGTAAAAAAGAGTTGGATAGATATTATTCGGGAACATACTTGATAACAGCAGTAAGACATATTATTACATCTGGTGGTGCATATCAAACAGTTTTAGAAATTACAAAAGATAGTTCACCAACAGCATACTCACAAATTGACAATAATAGTCCTGAGTTTAGAGAAGCAATCAATGGATAATTTTTTAGGTAAAGACGGATTCACATGGTGGTATGGTGTCGTTGAAGATACAAACGACCCATTAAAAGCTGGTCGTGTTCGTGTGCGTGTATTTGGTTGGCATACTGATAATCTACAAGAGTTACCAACTAAAGATTTACCATGGGCTCAACCAGGTTTATCACCAAGTAATTCTAAATCATTTAGTCCACCAAGACTAGGTGATTATGTAATGGGTTTCTTCTCTGATGGTGAATCAGCACAGGCGCCAGTATTACTATCAGTATTTCCTGGTTTTGAAGCATCATACGATAAATCAAAAGGTTTCTCACCACAGAGTTCATTAAAACCTGCCACACCACCGTCAGGTCAAATACAGTATCAAGTTGGTCAACCAACATTGGCACCATTGGCACGAGGTGTGGTTGCAAATACAGCCATCTCACAAGCAAACTCTAATCTGGCTCATGTGTGTGATATACCTGCCGGCATTAAGTTTGAGATTGCAAAACTAACAATATCAGTAAGTGGATTGATTAATACATTACGAACAACAATTGAAGGCCTATGGGCTTCTACAGCTTCTTCACCTTTTGCAGATGAGATTCGTAATGCCATCAAAACAATCAAAGCAAAAGTAAAACAAATACAAAAGTTTATTCGTGACCAATTAGAGCCATTAAAAGATATACAGGCATTTATACAATCACTACAAGAATTAATACAGTATATTGCCACATTACCTGCTCGTATTGCAAAGTTTTTAAGTGAATGTTTAAGTGCTGCTACACAAGGTATTTCTGATGCAATTAATGTTGGTAAAGATATTGCCAAAGAAGTTGAAGGTATACGACAAGACCAATTAGCGATTGCTCAAGATGCACAGTTAGTTATTGAAAATGAAATTGTACCAGCAGTGAATACTTTTGAGAGACCTTGATGACAATATACGCATGGACTGAACCTGAATCAGCAGCTAATACCGATTATCAACCGATATATCCGTATAATACAATTCAGCAAACTGAAGGTGGTCATTCATTTGAGATGGATGATACACCAACTCGTGAACGGGTTCGACTACAACACCGTTCTGGTTCGTTTATTGAGATGCATCCAAATGGTGATGAGGTACATAAGATTATTGGTAAAGGTTATGAAATCATTGCCTCAGATAAAAATGTATTAATTAAAGGTGTCTGTAACATTACAATTGAAGGTGATTCTGTTTTGAATGTAAAAGGTGATGCCTATACACAGATTGATGGTGACGCTTACGAAAACATTAAAGGTAGTGTTAAACAGGTCGTGCAAGGCGATTCACGCCTGATTGTAAATGGTGACATTGATATCGATTCATCTGGTGACATTAATCTTGGTGCCTCAACAGTCAATATCAATGCAGACTTAATGGTTCGTGGTGATATTGGTTGTTCACAGTCAATACAGGCTGATGGTAATATTACCGCTAAGATTTCATTGTCGGCCACCAAATCAGTTGAAACGATTGGTTATATGATTGCTGGTACTACGATTAATGCAGGTGTTTCTATGTTTGCACCAATGGTATCTGATATGTTTGGTTCAGTAGAAATGTTCCGCATGAAAGTCAATACTCATGTGCATATTGGTAATAGAGGTTTCCCAACCTCACCACCAACCAAACCAATGGAAATTTAAGATGAGTATATACGCTAGATTAGGTTTTAATTTTGATACTGCCAAATTTGATGGTGCAGATACTCTTTCACCTGGAGTTTTAAATTTTCTTGGAAATACATCAATCAATTTATCTCAATGGCAAATTGATGATATCTCATCAAATACAGTTTACGGATATTTTCAAAATCCACATAACGATAATTTGGGAGTAATTTCTGTATTTGTAACCGGTATTGCTTCATATGCAAACACAATAAATTACAATTATAATAATACAGATTTGGCCAATACGATGGCCAATGTCGCTTTATCTACCTACAGTTCACTACAAAATTTTGCAAATCATACCAATAATCTTTCTGGTGTAACTGTTTCTACTGATGCAACTTTATATCCTGATTTAAATCTAGCTTTAGCTGTTGGTCGTCAAATGTTGAACATTACAAACAAGAGTGATGGTGTTCAAAATAACGTTCCTATTCTTGGTAATTTTACAAGTTTGTATATTGGTCCAGATTTGTCTGCACAGGCAAATGTTTTGGCCAATGATTATATTGTTTTAAGTAATTCTTTTTCTGGTGCAAATAGTAATGTTTCAAATGCCACAATGAATACAATCATTTTTGATATACAAACACTTCAGACATTAATTGATGATAGAAGAAATGGTGATATTACTTTTTACACCAATTCAAACGAAATAATGCAAGAATATTTTACTGTATTACAATTCTCAAATCTTGGTGCTACACAAAACTCATTGATTGAGTTAATAGGCACAGATAAATTAAAAGAAGATTTATCATGAGTTACACAATATCTGTTCCTGCCGAATCAATACAAAAAGCAAATCAATATAGTCCTACCATTGTTATAGTTAGTGGTGGTGTTAGTTTTGCTAATGGTGTTTCTTTAACATCATACTACACACCATATCCTAGCGGTAGTAATAGTGGAGGAGGAAACGGCGCAACTGGTGCCACAGGCCCAACTGGACCAACAGGTCCGACAGGACCAGCAGGACCGGCCGGCGGTGCTACTGGTTCAACCGGTCCATTAGGTGCAACTGGTTCCACAGGACCAACAGGACCTACAGGTCCTGCAGGTGGTGCCACAGGTATACAAGGTGCAACAGGACCAACAGGCCCAACTGGACCTACAGGACCAACTGGTGCAACTGGAACACAATATACAACTGCATCAAATGTTCAATTAAATTCTTTGGGTATTGGCACACCTGCATCAGGCACAACTGGTGAGATTCGTGCAACAAATGAGGTGACTGCTTATTATTCTTCTGATGAACGACTTAAAGAAAACATTAAAGAAATTGGTGCAGCTCTTTACAAACTACGCAAAGTTCGTGGTGTTATGTTTGACTGGAAAGATGAAGTCATTGAAAAACGAGGTGGTGAAGATAAGTATTTTGTTCGCAAACACGATACAGGCGTAATTGCACAAGAAATTGAACAGATATTACCTGAAGTGGTTGCAGTTAGAGAAGATGGATACAAAGCAGTTCGTTATGAAAAACTTGCAGGTATTATTATTCAAGCAATTAACGAATTAGCTGATGATGTAGAAGAAATAAAAAAAAGGTTGAAGTAAAATGGCATTACCGGCAAATGGCGCAATACGGATGAGCGCTGATATTGGTGTTGAATTAGGTAATACAGCAACATCAATGATATCGATAGGTGCTACAGCACCACGAGCATTGGCTGGAGTACCTTCAGGTGCAATTCGTGTTGCTGCTGATTTTTATGGTAAATCAAGTTTGTTTTCTTTTACTATTTCAGCGAATCAACAAGAAGCCAATTTAAGAACATTGGCATTGGCTGCTGGATGGAACGGTATATCATCTGTTACTGCAACAGTTAATGCTGGTGTTTATATTTGGTCAGATAATACAAGCACAGCCGCACTGACAATTAACGGTTCTTGGCCAGGTGGTATAACATTAATTAATAATGGATACATTATTGGAAAAGGTGGTTCAGGTGGAGTAGGAAGATACAACACTTCTGGCTCATCATTGTCTGGTAATGCAGGCGGCGCCGCAATCAGCTTAGGCGTCAACACCACAATCACAAATAATTCAGGCGCATTTATAGCTGGTGGTGGCGGTGGTGGTGCAGCTACAAGTTTTGGAGGCCAAGGTGGCGCAGGTGGTGGTGGAGCTGGAGGTGGTGCAGGTGGTAATCTAATAATTTTTGACGGTCGCACTACTGCTGGAGGATCAGGAGGTGGTTTAGGATCGTCAGGATCCAATGGAGCAGAAGGTCCAGGAGCAGTTGCCGGTTCAGGTGGAGGAGGTGGAAGAATTCTTCCAGGAACAGGAGGAAATGGTGGTAGCACCTTTAGTGCTTTTGGTCGAGGTGGTGGATCAGGTGGCGGTGGTGCAGTTGGTGGTACATACTATGAATTCGGTAATGGTGGGGCTGGAGGAAGTGCAGGTTCAGTTGGTGGCAATGGTTCAGGTGCTTTAGAAGGTGGTTGTGCTGGTGGTGGCGGAGGTTGGGGTGCTAGTGGAGGAACTGGAACCATAGGTGGTGGTAGCGCAGGTTCAGGTGGACGAGCAATTACATTAAATGGATTTACAGCAACAAGAAGCGGTTCAGGTACAACATATGGAGCGGTAAGTTAATGGAAAAATATGGCGTTTTTAATAATAACACAGGTGAGTATACTTTTGTAGAAACTAAAGAAGAAGCATTACAATTGTTTTGGTCAAATGTTGTAGAGGTTGCTCGCACACATTTTCATGGCACAGCTTATGTAACAATTAGACAAAATGAAGATAATACTGAAACATGGATAAATGATTCTGATGAAGAAATTGAAAAACCTAAGACACCAGAAGAAATAGAAGCTTTAATCAAGAAAAAACCACCTGTTGAGGTATTACCATAATGTTGGGTCATATGAACCACATGGGTTATTTTGGTAATGTTTGGGTTCGCCAAAATATATTAGAAAAAGTTGGTGATACTAATGGTGGTGGTCATAAACACAAGTTTGACCATGTATCGTTATTGACACAAGGCAAACTAAAGGTAGAAATTGATGGTTATTCACCCAAAGAATTTACTGCGCCTACTTTCATTGTGGTGCGAAAAGAACATAATCACAAGTTTACAGCATTAGAAGATGATACAATCTGGTATTGTATTTTTGCGTTACGGGACTTGGATGGTGAACCAATAGAAGAATTGTTTGATCCAGAGAAACATGATCCTATGTGCCACATGGCGGTATCAAACGATTATTGGGAGCAAGCAGAAAAACTAGAAAACAGAACGGTTGATGAAAAATAGAAAATTCGATTTTTTTCATTCCGGCCCTAAATTTTTTTGACACGAATTCAAATACTAAAAAAGCGA
>Ga0315900_10001811_pt1 | contig 33766 bp, 25 predicted proteins | sample LakEriMetagenome_FD_203521 | JGI IMG/M metagenome (GOLD analysis project Ga0315900, IMG submission 203521) | Freshwater fungal communities from buoy surface, Lake Erie, Ohio, United States - Buoy 12 MA114 | ecosystem: Environmental > Aquatic > Freshwater > Lake > Lake biofilm | place: USA: Lake...
TGCTAAAACAATGCACACTTCGTTCTTCATTTATGGATTTGGAGATATTTGGATGAAAGACCCATCTAAATTCGTAATGATGGAATTAGAAAAACCAGCACGTAAAGGATACAAATAATAAAAAAACACCTCCCTCGCCTAACCAACGGGGGAGGTTAATTAAAAACACCAAGAAATAGAAATGGCAACTAAAAAAGCAACAGTTACGATAGCTAACACAGAAATAGTTATTCCAGAAGGTATTTATGAAGTTACTCCAAAACTTGATAGAAGCGCACCAAATGGAATGGTTAAAGAAGGTACAACAAAGTTCTTACACGTAGGAAATAAAGAAGTTAGAGCAGTACCTTATGATGAATCAAGACGAGCATTTGATACAGGATTTTATGCACAAAGTGCTTGTAATATTGACATCCCCGAAAACAAATTAAAAGAATACTTAGCTGATTACAATGCTATACGAAGAAAGTACGAAGCGGCTTTTAATGTAGATTGTTCAGAAACAAATTTAGAATTTTGGGACACGTATAGATATGAAATTTATACAAACAAAACATTTGACACAAGTGACCCAAAAGATGCTTTCGATTTATTCCACGCCTTAAAACAAGGAAAACTTTGTAATAAAGACGAAAAAGACCCCACATTACAAAAAGCAAACTACAACATCACTAACAAGCAAGCAGTAAAAACGCAAGCAGAAGAAAGAGCTAAAGTAAAATCAGACGCTATTGTCACTTTAAATTACTTAGCAACTAAAAAACAAGACAAACTTACAGATATTATCGAGTATATGGGTCTTGGTTCTACTAAAGGAAGTGAGATAGAAGTTGTACTACCTATGATAACTCAACAGATTTTCAACGAACAAGTTGGGTATGATTTTTCTAAGAAGTTTATAGAAACCTCTACGTTATACGACACTAAAACAGGACTTGAAAAAATCAAGTTTTTTAACGAACTTCAAAAATTGTTAGCCAAAGGAAAGATTGAAAGAAAAGCAGGGGCTATCTACCATGAAGGAGAACTTTTAGGAAACAACATTAGAGAGGTTACAGAAAAAATCATCAAAGATGTTACAGAAGATGGATTTAGAAATCGAATGGAATCTTTGATTGAAAAATACAACAAATAATGCAAGCAGAAAGAGCCTATCAAAAATACTTAATTGAAAAGGAAGCAAATGGAGTCAACGACGGAATCAGCACCGATAAAGGGAGATTTGTTGTTGACTTCAACAGGGCTCAAAATAGATACTTAGCTTTACTACTACAAGCACCAGGGTCTGACGATATTAGATGGGTGCAGAAATTCCTCGTTACGGGGAAAAAATTAACAGAGAAATCGAAAACAAAATACAAATACGATTTCGCTATACCAAAAGACTTCTTCGACTTAGCAAACGCTAAAGCAATCGCCAAAAAAGATTCTTGTAAAGACAGTTTATTTCTCTACGAAATAAAAATACAAAACTTAAATGAAGTGTTACAAGATGAATATTTAAAACCTTCCTTCCCTTGGCGAGAAGCCCCCTTTACAATTTCCTCGGATAATGTAACAGTTTATATTGATGATTTTGAAATCGAGTCCATCTTGTTAGACTATTACCGCTATCCAAAACAGATTAAACTTATAGATGAAACAAACCCAGAATCTAATTTCGCAAATATAGAAATAGAATGGGATGAAAAAGCATTAAATGACATCATAACTTTAACTGTTGTAAACACAGACATTAACGAAAACAATAACAGATTTCAAGCAAATTTAACAAAAATAAGTAAATAACAAAAAATGGCAATTCACAATCCAATTTCTAAAGCCTTGTTTACATTAAACGGGGCAGTAAAAACATCAGGAGGTACAAAAAATCTTGCTAAAGGACAGTTTGCAATTGTAGCAGATGAAATTGTAAAAGGAGAAGGTTTAAGAGCCTTGTCTGATTTCGCAGGTATATCCTCAGACGCAAATTTAAAGTTACGTTTAGGACTACATAAAGTAGACCAACGTTCTAAGGTGGTAAAAGTAGCTGAGAGTTCTTTCTTCAAACCAAAGGACATCGTAAGCTTAAAAGCTAACTTCCCTAAAGTACATGTTCAAAAATTTGACGAGTATATTGTAGGGTATGATGGTATTAATGCTAACACAGCTATCGAACTTGAAGAAGGACAAAACACCGTATTTGACATTGAAATTTCAGGTACACCAGTTGAAATTCACACAGGAAAATCTAAATACGTTGTTAAGCAACAATTTGGACGTTTAGCGGGCGAAACTAATCAAGAAGCAGTATTGCGTTTAGTAGAGCGTTTGAAAGAGTTTAAACTTCCCTATGGAACTCCTCTTTCTGAACTTTTAGACATTAAACCTGTTGACAACTCCAACCCAACTTTGTCAGGAACAGAATATGTTTTCAAAACATTAACTCTTGCTGATTCAGGAAATTCTAACTCTTTAGCAGAAGTGCAAGCACAATATGCTTTCCCTGTTGTACGTACAGATTTTAATGGAAATGAGTCTACTTATACAGTAGTAGTTCCCGTAACCACTTCTGTTGCTGATTTCTCTAAAACAACTGTAAAAGCATACATCAAAGGATGTGCCGCTTGTGTTGCAGGATATACAGGAGTTACAGGTGGTGTTGTTTATTCTATTTCTATTGAAGATGACGGAACTGATTTGTCAACCACAGTTGATAATCTTCCAGGATTTGTTTCAGGAACAGTTATTCGTCACGGAGTAGTTAATGGAAAAGGACTTTACACTGTTGTATTGGACGACGAGTTAACTGCCGCTGAAAAAGCAACATTCTTAGCAACTAATGCCACCACTTCAACCGCAGAGTTTAAATTCTTAGGAGCTGTTGAAGACGCTTGTGAGGACAGTGACACTGTAACAACTGCATGGGTGAATGGAGACACTTGTTTCGCTTCTGTTGAATCTTGGGAAATCCAATTGGCAGATAATGAATGTGGACAGTCTCGTTTGACTGAATTACAAGCCGCATACCCCTCATTGACAATCGAAGCAGGAGATTCAGCAGGCACAGCAAGACAAACAGTTACTTTATCAGGTTCTTCTGGTAATGCTGTTATAACAGTTGCTGGCACTAATTACACCACTGCTTTCGACACTAGTTTAACTGTAACTGCCGCTAACTTTGTAACTTCTCATGCCGCTGCTATTTTAGCTGCAACAGGATTAGTAGTAACTTCCAATACCGCTGTAATCACATTTACAGGAAACGCAACAGGATTCCCACTAATTGAAGCTAACGCTGGTGGATTAACAGAAACTGTTAGTTCTATTGACTATATCACTACCGCTGTAACAGGAGGTTGTCAACGCAAATATTCTACACAAGTTCTTACAAATGTAGTTTGCGAAGAGTGTGATAAGATTTTCGTAGATAAATTCAAATCATTAGTTGCTCCCGAACCATTTGAAGGAACACATTGGGAAAAAGTAGCTTCTGCCGCTGACGCTGATGCTTTAATGGGTATTAAGATTAAAGGAAAACCCTTTATTATGAAACCTACCAAGTCTGATGATTACGATGAATATCCATTCTACGAAACATCAACTTGCATTGAATCTATTTCAGGAGGTTATGCTCAGAATCGTAATGAAAACTTTGCGCCTGTATTTGACAATATTTTCAATGTAAAACGTCTTTCTAAAAAACAAGACCGAGACGCTTTAGGTGCTCACTTTGTAGGAATGGAAGAAGAATCTCGTGTACACTATGCTGGTCACAAACGCCACAGAGGACATGACTTCGCCATCCGAGTTTATGGTGAGGAGTCTGTTTTGGAGTTGGACAAACAATATGTAACTTACGAACTTACTTGGAAAGACACAAAATTCTCACAAGGAATGGGGTCTTCTTCAAATATGGCTCACACTGAGATTATTGTAGTTGAATTTGGTTATCACGATGCTATTGAAACATTGTTGAACAAATTAGCTGCTAAGGCAGGTGTTGACGGAGTTAATCCAACAGCTAACTAACAATAAATAGAGTACAATAGAGGCAGAGGGAGTTTTGAGAATAAGCTCCCTCAATGCTTCTAAATTTTCAGTGTTACATGGAACAACAAGCTAGTTATGAATTGCGTTCGCGCATAGAGAGAATAGAACACCATATAGAAAAAATCAAAAAAAACGCTGAAGATGAGGATATAAGAAAAAGAGACATGGAGAATAAGATTAATCAAATCCACCACGCCTTAATAGATAATCCCCTTAACGCAAACTCAGGGTATCTGTCACGGCAAGAAAAAGTGGAGCAAGAAGTAAAAAAACACAGTTTATACTTTAATCTAATCTTCACTCTTATTGTTTTATCTGGTGCTTTAGGAGCGTTTTTCAAATTTGTAGTCCATGCTTAAAATACTAAGAGACACCTTAATAAAACCGAACGGGAATTTTGATAAACAAGCACTTTCATTTTTTGTATGCTTTGTTATTTCAATTATATTAGGGGGCACTAACACATATCTTAGTTGGACTATGCAGATATACGACAACAGAATTGCTATGGAAATCTTTGACTCCTTTATGATTTTAACAGGAGCATTCTCAGGAGTAAACGTAGCAAACAAATATGTTGATATAGTAAAAGCTAAAAACCAAAATAACCAAACTAATGAGTTTAACCAGAGCGGAGGTTCTTACTAGAAAGTATAGAACACTACTTAACAGATACGGAATTAACACTCCTTTAAGGCTTGCACATTTTTGGGGAAATTGTTTTCACGAAAGTCGCTTAGAATTAGTTAGAGAGAATATGAATTATTCCGCAAAAAGACTAATAGAAGTATTTAAGAGACGACTCGACAGAAATAGAGACGGTTTTTTAAGCGAGCAAGAAAAACAGAAAGTTAGAGAAATAGTAGGAAACCCCATAAAAATAGCCAACTTTGTTTATGGAAACAGAATGGGTAATGGAGGAGAAAACACCAATGATGGGTGGAATTTCCGAGCAGGAGGTTTTATGGGACTAACATTCAGAAATAATTACGAAGCTTTATCGAGAGATACTAAAATAGATTTTATATCAAACCCAGATATTATAAACCAAGAAGCAAATGCAATATTATCTGCCGCATGGTTTTGGCACACAAATAATTTAAACAGATGGGCTGATAGAGATGATACTGATGGAGTAGCAGACGTTATAAACATCGGGCGAAAAACAAACACAATAGGCGATGCTAATGGGTACGCCGACAGAAAAAAACACGTAGACCACTACAAAAAAATATTTAAATAAATGAATTGTAAACTTATGTGGTATAACTTAAAAAATAAAGTTGTTGAGGATGTAGTAACACCACTTAAATCCTTAATGACTGAACAAGAATTTGAAAAGTTCTCAAATATTCAATATTTTGACATGCCTAACAGCGCACAAGAACTTTTTGATTTTCTTAGACAAAAACAACAAACGTTATTAAACGTTCAAACCCCTTACATTGACATGGAGTGGTTTGACCTACCAAATAAAATAGAAGCTATTTGTCAAATGAGAAACGCACTTTCTCCGTTTGTATCAGCTCCTTTAATTAAGAGGTTGGATATTGGAGTATTAGTTTGTGCAGAAAGTGGAGATGAATTTACAATAGAAGGGGAAAACTTCTTAGGAGTTACAGACGTATTAGTTGACGGAGAATCTGTTCAAAGTTTTACAATTGTAGATGACAATCACATTGAAGTGGTTAATCACAATTTAATTACAGGAATTGATTCACTCATAAGAGAAGTTGTAGTAGTAAAAGACACACAACTTTCACCACCTATTAATTTTTCAGTTTTTACAGAGTGGGAAATGCCTCACGAAATAACAGTAAATTTAGATGAATACTTACCAGGGTCAACACTAACAATATGTCAAAATAATGTAAGCAATGCAATATCTATTGGTACAGCACAAACATCTTTTAAATCCTCTGATGAAAATATTTTTACAATAGAAGATTTTTATATAATACCTCAATCAGCAGGAGAGGCTTATTTAATCGTAGATGTTATAGACGGAGATGGATTGAATAATGGATTTTGCGGAAGAAAATATATAAAAGTAGTTGTTCAACCTGAAATAAACATCACATCCCAACCTAAAAACACTTCAAAAGTAGAAGGTTCTACGGCTCATTTTGGTGTAGGTGTTGAAAATTACAGTTCTATTCAGTGGAAAGTTTCAACAGATGGTGGATTTAACTTCACTAATGTTACAAATGGCGCGCAATATTCAGGAGCAACCTCAAGAAACTTATTTATAAACAACGTAACATCGGCATTAGATGGAAATGTATATTATGCTGAGATAACTTCTTTAGGAGAATGTCAAGATGTAGATACCCAAACTGTACTGTTAGAAGTTAACGATATAGTTGACATAGTAAATCCTATTGAAGATGTGTTTGGCGAAATTGGAGATGTTGTTAATATATCTGTAAATGCAACTGGGGCTAACTTAACTTATCAGTGGTTTTATAGCGACGGTATTGATTCTGATTTACAAGTAGTGAATAATGCTACATTTTCAGGAGCGCAGACAGCAACACTTTCAATAAATTATAATGAAGAAATGATAGGTTGGTCTTATTATGTAGTAGTTACAAGTGGCTCTGATACAGCAAAATCTAATGAAATAATAATTCAATATTAAAATGACAGTTAATATAGATTTTCTACTTACTGATTTTGAAGACCCCAAAAGAATTGTCGTATTAGATTCTTCTGTTTGGGGAGTAGCTGAAAATCAGCCAGCTTATTTAAAGGTTACACCGCCTGGCGCAAAAAAGTCAATAAACTTGAATTTTAAGAAAAAATCAATAACAGTGTTGAACAGCTTAAACTTAGGATTAAGCTGTTTAATCGACACTTGTGATGAGCAAAATCTTATAGAACTTCCCGATGGTGTTTGGGAATTTTGTTTATTATCGAGCTTTGAAAACTTAGATAAGAAAAGACTGTTTTTAAAAGATACTTCTCTACGTTTAGAACTTGATAAGATATATGTAAAAGCAGGTATTCCTTTTGACACTAAAAAGTCTGTAATAGAAGAATTAGAAAAAGCAGAATTAGCATTAAAATATGCTAAAATCAGTATTAAAAAAGGAGACATTGTTGAAAGTAAAAAAGGCTTTGATGAAGCCGTAAGAATAAAAAACAAATACGCAAATTGTAACAACTGTTTCTAATGGAAAAATATACAAATTACACTTTTGAAAAATTAGTAAAAAACTTAAATTACTTTGATTTAATAAATAAATTAAAAGAGTTTTTTAATAGACTCAATAATAGATTTTCTGAAATAGATAGTAGTATTGAAAATGTAACTGAGAGTGTAACAAATCTTTCTCAAGCAACTCAGTCTGCTATACCTTATAAAGAATATTATTTTAGAGGAGAGGGACAAGGAGTGCAGCCAACAGTGGTTTTTGTAAACACTTTTGACAATCCTGTTGTTTTTTCTTCTGCTAGTTCTGGAACATCAAGAATACAAAGTATAGGAGCTTTTCCAAATTTATCTAAGGTAATTATAGATACTGGTTCTACTGTTGGTACGCCAAACTTAGCGTTTAATCCAACACAAAACGAGATATTCTTAACGACAGGAACAAACAGTTTTATAAACATTAAAGTTTATGATTAATGTCACAATACAGTTTAGAAATATTAAACAAGCATAAATATATAAAAGAGTTTGAAGAAACTATTGAATACAATTTTCAAAATATGTTTATGTTTAATCATTTCAGAGTTTCAAAAGAACCCGATATGCAAGAGGTGAAGAACAGTCTCCTCTATCTTTCTATATTAGAAAAAGACGTTTGCGAATTAGAACAATTCATTAACAAAAAACTCGCAGGAGAATTAGAAGGAATGAATTGCAAAATAAAACCAACAGACAGATTTGCGCAATTAATACACGAGTTCAATAGAATAAGTAAAAAAGAAGAAAGCATTATTTTAAATGCAACTATGAACTGGGAAAATGTAATGTGGTAGTATGAAAAAAGAAATAAAACTATATAAGGTTGACAACATACTTTATGCAACAGAGCCTGATTCTGTTTTCTTTGTAAAGAAGCCGTCCTCTAATGTAGTTGAAACTTACATTACAACAATATCAGGACAAGCTGTTCCTCTTAAAGATTTACAAGGAGGTGGAAGCGGAGGTTCTGGAATTACAAGTTTATTAAGTGCAGATGGTAGTGTAGAAATTACAGGAACTTCAACATCAAAAAATTTACAAGTTTCTTCTGCATTACAAGCATTAATAAATTCAGCCTTACAAGCAAATGACGCTATTTCTTCTTTGTTGAATGATGCTGGATATATAACATTATCAGACGTTCCTACATTCAATCCCGCAGACTACGACCTAACCGATTTTACAAATAATGATGCTGACCCGTTTGCAAGAATGTCAGACATTCCAGTAGACAGCGGAATACAAAGTGTTGTGGCGGGAGATAGAGTGACAGTTGATGTAACAAACCCTCTCAATCCCGTAGTTAGTGCAGATTTACAAACAGACAACAATTTTACAGACGCTTTAAAAACTAAGCTTGATGGAATTGAAGCGGGCGCAGAAGTAAACAATATATCTGACACAAACGTAACAGACTTAACAGACGGAACAGATACAACACTTCACACACACGACGGAAGATATTACACAGAAACAGAAGTTGACAGTTTATTAGATGATAAAGTAGACAAGGTGGTGGGAAAACAACTTTCCACAGAAGACTACACAACATCTGAAAAAAGTAAATTAGCTGGAATAGAAGCAGGAGCAGAAGTAAATGTAAATGCAGATTGGAGTGCTACAAGTGGAGATGCGCAGATATTAAACAAACCAATTATTCCCGATGTATCAGGATTTGTACCCTACACAGGAGCAACACAAAATGCAGACTTAGGGGAATATCAACTTAAAGTAGGACAATTAGAATTTGACCAAACGCCAACAGGAACTGCGGGCGTAGGAAAAATGCGTTGGAATAACACAGATGGAACAGTTGATTTAGGGCTTAAAGGAGGAAATGTTACACTACAATTAGGACAAGAACAAGTAGCGATGGTAGTAAATAAAACTTCTCCACTAATAAATTTATTAGAGGTTAATTATCAAGTTGTAAAAGTTGTAGGAGCAACAGGACAAAGACTTTCAGTAGTATTAGCACAAGCTGATTCTTCTTTAAACTCTGCCGTTACATTAGGAGTTGTAACAGAAACAATAAACGCCAATCAAGAGGGATTTGTAACAACAAACGGACAAGTTAAAGAAATTAATACAACGGGGTCATTACAAGGGGAAACTTGGGCGGATGGAGATGTATTATACTTAAGTCCAACAGTGGCGGGACAATTAACAAAAAACAGACCATCAGCTCCAAATAAAGCAGTGGTGGTTGGATTTGTAGAATACGCTCACGCAAATCACGGAAAAATATATGTAAAAGTTGACACAGGACTTTCTTTAAATGAAGTTGATGACGTAACACTAACAACTCCCGCAAATAATGACGTTTTAGCTTATAACAGCGCAACACAAGTTTGGGAAAACAAAACAGTTAAAAACGCATTAGGCCAATCAACAACAAGTACAGACGGGTGGCTTAGTTCAACAGATTGGAATACATTTAATAATAAAAAAGACGCATTTATAGTTAGAGACCGTTCACTAACATCAACAATAGTAGGCTTGTCTACATTTACAACCAGAAGAATAACTGAAATTGATTGTGGGTCTTTTGTAATTGTTGATTTTGACATTGATGGAACAGGTAATGCTACTACTTTTACCTTTACTTTATCGTTTAATGCATCAGTAAGGAATAGAGGGTTTATTGCAAGAAGAAATAATAATGCAACATTCGTTCAAGGTGCTGTTAGCAGTACAGCAGGTAGTAATGTTATTACACTTTTCGTAGATATGAATAGCTCAGCTTGGACAGCTTCTAGTAATAGAACGGCTGTCGGTCAATTAATAGTTTTTAAGTAATATGCAAACATTCTATATATTTTCAAAACAAACAGGAGATTTCATTGGTACTCGTGGCATTGCTCCCGATACCGACAACGAAATCGGTATTGAAGCCACTCCCGAAGCGGTGGAATTTATGACTACGGCGGTTGTACCTATGTTGGTAGGTGGTCAGTTAAAAGAAATGGCTACCCCTGAGCAAATAGCCGAGGCGCAAAACCCGATGACAACCCCGATTTCACGAATGCGATTTTGGCTAAATGTATGGCGAATTTTAAGGCTTACAGAAAAGCAAATAGTTTCAATGATTGAACAGATGGAAGAAAGCGATAAAAGACAAGAACTGTTGATAATGGTTGAAACAGCAACAGAATTTGAAAGATATAATGAAAGTCTTTTATATATGGCTAACGAAATGAACATATCAGATGAAGTTTTAAATCAAATTTTTACGTAATATGAGAAAAAGAAACGTGTCAAACATTGTAATTCATGAATTTAAGCCTATTGACTATATATAACTATAACAAGAAACAAATACAAACAAATAGAAGATGAAATTAATACAAAATATAATTAAATCAAAATACCACATACACCTATTAATAGGCTATGTAATAGGACACTTACTCTATCCAACCTATGTAGGAATGGATTTAGGCTCTAAACTATTTTTTCAAATATTTTGCCTAACTGTTTTAGGTGTTTTTTGGGAAGGAGTCGGAAAGCTAATTGATAAAGGAAATAAGTTTGATTGGATTGATGTAGCTTCTGGTGTTTTAGGAGGACTTTTAGTTTTCTTACTGCCATCGAAAGACTTTTTAGCTTATGGTATATACGCTTCCGTAATTTCAATAGTAATTAATATTTTAGCTAAAAATGTGTACAAAAGTAAAAAATAGATGTGGGCAACTTCAATATGCTACATGTGTAAAGTATGAAGGAAATATTCCTGAGTGGTCTGATTTGTATGATGAAAGAGATTGCGCTTCGGTAGAAGAAACAGTTGAGGATTTATACAATATAGCGGAGCAGATAAAAGAAGACCTAGATTTAACAAGTTTAGACAATGAATGCTTAACTTTCGACCCCGCAGAAATAAAACCAAACACTTTATTTCAAATCCTAATAACAAAAATCTGCGCATTAGAAGAAACAATTCAAGAACAAGCAAGCACAATACAACAGTTAGAAGAAACAATAACCGAAATACAAAATAACCAATGCCCTTAACTTGTCAAAACGGAACAGACATCCCAACATTACAATCAGAACCTTGTAATGGAGAATATACATCAACTAATTGCGTTACCATTCCCGAAGCACTTTCTTATTTAAACCTTCCCGCAAACGCAACAGTTACACAAGTGTTTAATGCTTTAGTATTAGCATTGCAATTCAAAGACCAACAGATTCAAGAACTTCAAGACCAAATAGGAGGATAGTAAAAATGACAGACGTAATTCTAGGGCGTAAAGCCACAGAACAAGAACAAGAATTAATTAACGAATTTAACACCAAGTTAGCGGAATTAGGATTAGAAATATACGCTATTGGTGCTCCAAATCCTAAAAAGAAAACGTAATGATTTTCCTCCTATATCTCTATAATTTAATAATGCTTCCATTCGCACAATCTGAGTGGTATGTACAGCCAATAGAGGTGTTAGGAATACAGACAAAGGTGTGTTCTTTAATTGATTTTTTAGACACACCTTTCTACATTATTTCCGCAATAACAGTAGTAGTAAAAAGAAAAACCCTTTCTAAATTCAATAAGATAATAACATTAAGTGTCTTTTTAAGTATAGTTTTTAAACTTTTAGACCTAACTTATTTTAATACAGATTTTGAAAGCTACGTCTTTTTCAACATTTTAATTTTAATAATACTTCCAACAATTTTAATAATAGAACATGTCACAGAATAACTGCGGATGCACAGAACAAACACCAACACCATGTACAAAACCAACAGTTTGTGAATGTAAAGTGTTTCTAAAATCAGATTGTATAAACAACGTCACTTCAGTTTTTGAGTGTTTAGATGTGGAATCAGGACTTTCTTTAACAGAAACTCTTGAAGCTATTGACCAAGCAATTTGTGATAAGTTTGCAACAGTTACCAACTTCTTTACATTAATTAACACAGGAACTGGCTCTGAAATATCAAATGGTGTAAACAACTTAGGACAAAAGAAAATCCGCAAAATAAACAACGGAACAAGTAACCTAATTGTTGTAACACAAAATACAGATGATATTTCAATTACAATAAATACAAACAATTTAATAACTTTTATTCAAGCTAATCAAAGGACTTATAGTGCAAGTTCTTTAGGAGACGGAGTAGGAATATACAAACAACAAACTACATCCTCAAACAACACAAACTTTGAAATTAGAAGTTTAAAAGTAGAGAATCAAGGGGATGAAGGAGTTTCACCTATAAGAGACGTACAAGTTAATACAAACGACTTAACTATCCGCGCAAAGAAAATAAAGTCAAACACTTTATTCATAACAGAAGACGACGAAACAATAGAAATAAACACTCCCACAGCAGGAACAGTTGGAGGAATGTATGTAAACAACAGTTACATCCCCTCTTACTCTGATTGGGTTAATGCAGGAGGAAACTTAATATCAAACCCAACATTCTTATACAAAGGAGAGGGGTCGTTAGCAAAACCTTATACAGAGTCTATTCGTTATACAAGTTCAATAGCATTTACAAGAACATTAAATACAGCTATTCAAAATGCTTTAGACGCTTATAGTGGAGATGGGCAATTAATAACAATACAAAACAGCGGAATAAATTACGAATTTGCTGGTAATTTTAATTACACAGAACTTAATATTAAAATAGAAACAGGAGCTTACGTAGAATCTACAACAACTGGATTCTTAATAGACATGACTGATTCTGATTTTAATACACTTTCCGACATTGTTACAATAGCAGTAGATGAAGGAGCAATATTAGAAATAACAGGAAACGGATTTAACAATCCAGGAAACACGGAAGCAGGTATAACTTACGCAACAGGAAAATTAGTGTATTTAAAAGGAGACGGACTAATATATTCCCGAAACAACAACATAAACAAATACCTTATTAATTCCGACACTGCAAATATAGGGAACAATAATGATGGTAACTTAACTTTTCAAGTGGAGTGTGAATTAAGAGCAGATTTTCAAGGAATATATAATGTAGGAGGTAATTCAAGAGTTGACTTTTATGGAAAACTAACATCTGGACGTATAACGTCAACTGTTGACACCAATTTAAAAGCATTTAATCAAACAGGAGGACAAGTTAGACTTTTCAACATAGAAATTTTTTTTACAGGAAGCGGTAGAGATTCTGCATTCACTTTCACCCCCGATGCAAGCTACACACCTATACTTATAGTTAGAGGAGGGTCTTTTAGAGGTATAGCTACTAATTTATTTGAGAAGTTAAACAATGACGATGTAGACTTAGAAGTGTCAGGGTCTCAAAGCGCATACGACCTTAATGTTACAAATGTATTTGAAAGCCCTAATTTATGGGAGGTGTTTTTCTCTAACAACACAATAGCCTTTGGAACAATAAACCCAACAAAAGCTGACTTAACTAAAGGAAACACTATAAATGCCACAAACTTTGTAAACGGATTTTTAGTAGAGTCTTTAAGAAGTTTTGTCAGCAAAGAAAGTGCAAGACTTTCACTTCTTCCAATTGGAGCAGCATACTTGTTAGTAAGAAATGTAAATGCAACCAATTTACAACCTAACGTAGAGTATAAAATTATAACTTCTGGTAGCCCCTCTTTAGGAACGACAGGTACATACTTTGTAGCTACGGGTTCTGAAACAGGTACAGGAGTAGCAGCACTCATAGAGCGTTGCGTAATGGTTTAAAATGGAGTGGTTTCCATTTATTTCTTGGTGAGGGAGTGGGAGAGAAATTCTTCCACTCTTTTTTAATTATAGGAACTTTTAAGGTTTTTGGTAGGAATAAAAACATTTTGTAACTTTGCGCAATTATGAAAAATATCGAATTTGTATCTAAGGTACACAACATATTAAAATTAAACAACAAGGACGAGCATACGTCAAGACGCTTTATTTTGAAAGTGGGGAGAGACGTAGCAAAACAACTTATTGCTCAAAAGCTGATTGATAAAACAATTCTTTCTGAGAATAATTTATATACAAATATTCCATGTATAGAATTTGAAAAGGTAGATGCTAAAAAGTGTAATATAGCTTCTTTTCGTCTTTGTAGAACATTAATGAAATCTAAAAACCCTCTCCCCGAATTAGTGTTTGGTAGAGGAAGTTCAATACGAGACGTGATTTCATTAGATGGTGATTACAGATTTAATTTTGTAGATGAAAATCAGTATCGGCGCAATAAAGCAAGACAACATCAAATAAAAAATGAAGTGTCGATTTATTTAGGAACAGATAATCATTTATATATCCCCGACGAAGAAATTTACAGTGTAGATTTAAATGTAATTACACTTAAAACAGAGGAAGCAGATAAAACATCAAGTTGCGCAGAAGACAGTTGTAAATCAAATTGGGAGTATGATTTTATATGCCCCGACAAACTAATAGAGACAGTTACAATGGCAACTTTGCAATCTTTAGGAATAACCCGCCAAATAAGAGAAGACCAAAATCCAAACAATGTACAAGGAAACTGATAATACACATTTTTTAGAGCAATTAGTATCAAGAGAGTTCTACGAATATTACAGAAAGAATAGAATCAGAGTTAGTAAGGGCTTAAATAAATACCAATCTTTTGAAAGGTATGTAAGAGGAATGTTCGAGGATATAAAGAAGTGTATTATAAAAAATAGAGCAGGTGTTTATTTAAGAGGTATAGGGTATTTTGGTTTTGAAATAAGGGAAACACATTATTCAAAAAAAGACAACTTTTTTTCAAAGTTAAAACCTTTTAAAAAAACTTACATAACTTTTCGTGCGGGCTTAGAACCCTCAATAAACAGCGATTTCATTTTAGTGCAGACAAAAATAAAAAGAAAGAAGTCGCTTAGACGAGATGATTACATATACAATCCCGCGCTAATAGAAGTGAAGAAAAACATTGACAAGGCTATAAGAGCCATGAACAGATTAACCGTAGAAAACAGAACCTTAGACGACAATGACACTTACACAGATTATAGCTGAAACAGAAAACAGTTTAAGTATATATGCCGACTCAAATGACGTAGACAGACAAACTATTAAAAACAGTGTCATAATATGTCTTAGACAAATGGGGAAAAATATAACTGTCCCTTTTGAAGAAATTGTTACAATTGTAAACTCAAAAGCACTTCTTCCAGAGAATTTTAAATCTTTGAATTTAGCCCTTAAATTAGAAGCAGACGCACATAGTTTAAATTGTGATAGAAAAGTGGCTGATAACAGCTATATTTATCGTCAAAGAATAGAAAACCCCGCTTTTTACAATCAAGTTACACACGAATACGAAACAACGTGTAACGCTAAGATAATTACAGAGCGAATTTTATTAGACAATTCAGGGAACTACGCTAATTTTTATTACAAACCTGTATGGCTTTCTGTAACAAAGGGAGGGAAAAACGAAGCTATTGACAGCAAGTCTTTAAACATAAGTCCCGAAGTAAGAAACGCCGCAGATTACCAAATAAGTATAACAAACCGAAACCTAATAACCAACTTTAGAAACGGAAGTATTTACATACAATACAACGGATTCCCAACAGATGAAGATGGAGACTTATTAATTCCCGAATTTACAACGGGTGATTTAGTGGAGTATTGTAAAACACACGCTAAAGTGGCATTAGCAGAACAGTTAGTTTTAGCAGAAAAAGCACAGCCTGGACTTAGACAACTATATCCTGTGTGGAAACAAGAAATCCCTTTATTGAAAGGGCTTGCATTAAAAGAATGTGCTTTTGCAAATTTAGACAAAAATTGGAGTAAAAAAATGAAAGCGTTGAATAAATCGGAAATAACACGATTCAACCTACCACACTATGCAAAGTAAGAAAAAATCAATATCTGCAATAAAAAAAGGAATGAATAGAGATACTCATGTTTCGCAAGTAGGGAACATAGAGTATTTCTTCGTTTATAATGGGAACACTTCGGGAGAGAGTGGTGAGGGGCTTAATGTAACCAACGAGCCTTCAAATAGACTTGCTGTAATTTTTCCCGAAGGATTCAAAGTTATCCATAATAAAACAGACTATTTAAAAAATAGAACTTATTTCTTTTTAACAAACCCCACTACTAAAAAAAGTAAATTAGGGTATGTAGATGTACAACTATTAGATTTTGAAAATAATGATGAACTTTCACAATGTGATGACTGTTCTCAATATAACGAACTTCCACAGGGGCTTGAAGAAGTGAATCAAACCCCGCACTTTGAATTTGTTGAATTACTAAATGACGAATGTTTAGATGTTGGCGAGGGTTTTAATTTTGATATTAATTTTCCTATCAAGAAATCGGAATTAAAGCAAGAGAAACTTGGCACTTTTATTTATTTCAATGACTATAAAAATCCCCCAAGATATTTAAATCTTTCCGCATTAGAAGAAAACACAGAGGAAAACTACTTATTCCAAAATAACATTCCTTGTGACGACATTACATATTCAGATTGTTGGAATCCTGATAGATTATTAATTTTTCCAAAGCACAATAGACTTATTGTACGGGCTGAAAAAGAAGAAATCGGCGGGAATTTAAAAATGGGAAGCTATGAATTTTATGTAGCTTATTGTGATTTATTAGGAAATGAAATGGTGGAGTATTCCACTCCTACACAACCTATTAAAATATTTGACGAAAACAACAACATCCTGTCCGAAACAGAAACAGACAGTTTTACAAATTTCGCAATACGCTTAAAAGTAGAAGGACTGTCTCCAGAGTATTTTGATTATTATAAAGTGGTGTGTGTTGAAAGAAACAACGTAAACACAACACAATCTCCTTTTGTAGTAGGAGTGTATCCAACTACTGATGACACTATTTTATTTACACATTCTGGTTCTTACAGTGATGAATTATATTTACGTAGAGGGAATGTAAGTATTCCAAAACGTATTGACTTTTCTACATTATCAGCTATCAAACCTACATACGAAAAAGCTAAAGGTACAATGCAAAGTGGTTCAAGACTTTGGCATTATGGACTTAAAGCTAAAGAGGAAATGAATTTACAGCCTGTCGTGAATTTATTTGGTAGTTTATTGAAGTGGCAAACAGCCGTCGCAAAAGAAGACTTATACAAAAGTTCAATAGCTACATCAAAATACGTGGGGTGGAGACGAGATGAAGTAGAACCTTTTTCAATCCGTTTTATTTTAGAAGAGGGTGGATATACAGCCAACTTCCCTTTAATAAATAGACCTTTAAGAGAAGAAACCGTTGTTATAAACGAAAACATAACTTTAATAGAAGATGACACTATAATTGACGACGAAAATCAAGCCTCTGTTTCTCAATTATCTTCTTGTCAGGGGAGCGAAAGAAACAAAAGATGGCAGATATTTAACACTGCCTCTGTTTTAGGGAGTTGCTCCACAGTAGACGAAGGCACAACAATAGAACAGACAGTTACAGAATTATGTGAAGTGGGTATTGTAGATGTAATCCCCGCAGGTACAACAACACTAACTATTGAGCAATCGGAAACATATACAGATTTAAAAACATTTGTAAATGAAAATCCAGAGCTTAACATCCCTGAAATAACTCCTTATTTAACTGACACTTACGAACAAACTTGCACTCCTAATTTTAACGGGCAGTGTGAGGATGTTAACTTATTGTTTGCTGAAAACTATATTGATTTAGTACAAGAGGAGCAGTCTTCTTTTAATTATAGAAATTTATCTGATTATTCGCGCACAAATAAGCCAGCAAGTAATTTTTGTAATGTATACAAAGTTGACCAAACCACAGGACAAAGACTTGTAGACACCCTATTTCAATTACAATACATGGGGTGTGATGACGACGAAAGAGAAACGGTTTTTATAAGAGAAGGAGATTTTCAAAACGAAAATTGTACTTACGCTGTTGACTTAACTAATAGAACACAACAGAATCAAATATCCACCCCAATATACCATAATTATTATGGAGGTTTAACTATATCAAGTTTACAACAAACATTTGATGTAGAGCCGACAGCGGTAGACACAAATTTTACAAATAAATTACACAAAGGCGCATTATTCTTTAAAGGGTACAAAAACAATAGAGAAAAAGTTATCTTAGAAGCCACACAAAATTCAATTTGTAATGCTTTAGATGATATCGGGCTTTCTGTATTGAAATTAAGATATACAGTGTACGATAATTGTAATGATATGAATGTCATTACGGGAGGCATATTTAATGTATCGTCTGGGTTTATAATTGAATTAGATGGTAGTTTATTAGACTCTGAATTTATTGTAGCTCTTGACGCACCTATAATAGAAGAAGACATACAAGTAGAACCTTGTAATATGGTGTTCAATCCCCCTGTAACAGAGCCAACATTAGAAACAGTTTATAGAGTAGAACCTCCTTGTGGGTGTTTGTATATGTTTACAAGAGATGCAGAGTTTTCTTCTGTAACAGTTTCTTGGGATAGTATTGCAATAGCTAAAAGAGAAACGTATGAAGCCACTTGTGAATTTGTTATTCCTAAAGTGGACGAGTGTAACCCGCAACCTTACCAAGTAGGAGAATTTGGCTATTGGGAATCAAATGTAGAATACCCAAACAATAAACAGTTGTATGATAGTTCTGAATTAGTGATAACAGAGGACGACCTCTCACTATTAATGCCCGTGGATAAAGAACTGTTTGAAAATTATTATACAGATGGTACAACTAATGGAAACTACAATTTAGTAGGTGCTGATTTTAGATGTCAAAAAATACGTCACTTTAAGTTTCCTGATAATAGAATTGCACCATTTACATTATCGGATATAAATGTAGTTAGTCATTCCGATGCTATTATATTTCCATTAGGAATAAATTTAGATTCAAATATTGTTAAAACTATTTTAATTGTTGCTTTAAATAACAATTTAATTACACAAAAAGAGTTTGACAGTATTCAAGGGTATGAAATAATGAAAGGAGACAACTCCATCCACAAAAGCGTTATGGCAAGTGGACTTGGGTTTGACATGTATAGATACCAAAAAGATAATAAAGATTGGTGGTATTCAAATTTTCCTTTTAACGATTTAGGAAAAGACAAGGTACATTTAACACAAGATGGTGGGGCTTTAATAGACCACCCTTTTGGTGGAGAAAGTAATCACATGTTTTCTTTCTTGTCGCCCGACCTACTTTTAACAAAACCTTCTATTCCAACAGAAGTGTCGCTACAAGGATTTTTGGCAGGAAATTCAAAAGGAAGATTTGCGGAAGTAGAAGAACACCCTAAATGGACAGTTTTAGGAGACCGCGCAAGAAAAACAGCCACTACACTTGCTGTGGCAGAATTTGCATTAGAAACAGCAACTAAAGTGTCAGAACTTGTTATGAACAGTGGGTTAGGTCACAGTTGGTTTATTGCAGGACTTTCTTCAGGGACTAATGCAGTGGGGTCAGGTGTTTCCGCAGGAGCATTAGCAACATACATTGGAGCAACACTTGTAAATAACTTTGTAAAAATAGGACAGTATCGTTATCAATGGCTTAGAACTTTTAGAGATTTAGGTATTGCTGATAACTTAGCAAGTTACTATGTCGCGGAAGGAAAATACAACAGATTTATAACAAACACAAACACCGCAGACTACCTAAGAGGACTCGCCGTAAAAAAATATTTAAAAGACGATTTATACAAAACAGTTGATGAATTTACAGGAGAAGAAATAAATATTAACAACTGGGTTAGAGAATACTCAACACTATTATCAACAGGAGAAAACTATCCATTCTTCTACGATTCTAATTATTATTCAATTGATAATAATAATCTCTCTCCTAATAACAGTAGTAAAGTGATTGCTTCTGAGATAGGGTGTCAAGAGCATATAGATGTCTTTAGAAACATAGCCTCTCCTTATTTCACTTTAAAAAATTACATTCCCGACCAATGGGGAACAGTAGATTCTATTAAATGGCTTTCAACTAATAACATATTTTATTTAGACGAAAATACCACTTGCACTCCTATGTTTGGAGGAAGTACTTACATTTCAAGATTTTCTTGGAAGCGTAAACAACCTATATTTAGAACAACAGCAATGGGGCTTGCAGATAAACTTCCATTCAACTATTCTAAATATACTAACGTAGGGTTTCCAAGATTTTTCTGTGATTATGAGACAGGAGGACTTTGGACAGACTACTTTGTACCATTCCCCGATATAACGTCAAATCATAAATTTGATTGTGAAACAGGTAGAACAAGTTTTTACTTGAAACAGCCTTCTAAAATCTATTTGTACTATTACGGTATTGTAGACTTTTTAGTAGAGTCGGAAATAAACTGTAATTTTAGATATGGTAAGCCTGAGAAGAAAGACCAATTCTATCCGCAAGTAGGAGATACAATTGATTGGACGCAAGAAAAAAACACGCCAATATCAACACCAAATACATTCTACTACAATAACATCTATTCACAAGGAGTGTCTAACACCCCTTACAAGTTCTTAGATTTCACTTACGACAAAGAAATTTGGAAAAAAAGAACAGATTTAAGAAATGGAGTTATTTATTCTGAAATGGATAATAATGAAAATTCTATTGTAGACAATTGGTTAGTGTATAAGCCTCTAAACTTTTATGAGTTTAAAAGTGTGTTTGGGGAATTAGTAGATTTGAAGGATATTGAGAGTAATCAATTCTTAGCGCGTTTTGAAGATAAACTTGTAATGCACAACGCTATTGATAATTTGGTAGATAAAATCACGCCACAAAACAAAGACGTTGGAACAGCAGGAATATTCTCAGTAAGACCTTTAGAATTTAAATCAACAGATTTAGGGTTTGCAGGAACACAACATACAGATATGTGTTCTACACCTTATGGACATTTTTCGGTGGACGCTAAAAGAGGAAGAATTTTCCAAATTGACCAAAACGGAAAGGATATGCAAATAATTTCCGAGTCTGTTGGAGGTCAACCTACAAACATGAAAGAGTGGTTTAGAGAACACCTACCAATGAAAATATTAAGAGATATTCCTAATTTAGATGTAGACAGTAAGTACAAAGGAATAGGATTTAATATTTGGTATGACGACAGATTCTCCCGCGTATTCTTTACAAAAAGAGATTATAAAGTTAAAGTGGGGGTTACTAAAAGTTTATTCTCATTCAACGAAGAAACAAAACAGTTGTTTTATAACGGACAAGAAGTGTTTTTTAACGACGAAGAATTATTTGAAGACGTTTCTTTCACAATAGCCTATAAACCAACTGAAGGAACTTGGAACAGTTATTTTAGCTTTACACCTGATTACTCAGCACAATATGGAGACTTTTTCCAAGTGGGATATAACAATTCTGAAACATTGTGGAGTCACTTCTTAGATAATAGTTCATTCCAAGTTTTTCAAGGGCAATTAGAGCCGTTTATAGTGGAATACCCAGTAGCTAATGAAAATGTAGATAAAGTGCTTGCACAACTCTCTTTAAACATTGAAGTGAGACGTTATCAGAACAAGTGGGATTTCTCAGTTTGGAAAGACAAAGGATTTAATAAACTGACAGTTTGGAATCAGACAAATCACAGCGGGGAGTTGACATTAGTTCCGCAAAAGACATCAGCAGATTTAAGAAACTATCCAAAAACAAACGGAAACACACAAGAAATACTATTCACATCATTTGAAGGAAAACACAACATAAACTATTTCTACAACAGAATTATAAATCAGAACAATAATATCCCTATGTGGATTAGAGACGCAAATAATATAAACAAACAGACAAATTACAACGCTGTCTCATTTAAAGGAAAATCTGTTTTAGAAAGAATGAGAGGAGAAATGTTTGCAGTTACAGTGAAAAATGATAATGAAAGTAGATTTAAAATCATTTTGAAAAACTCAATTAACACTGAAATAATCTAAGAATGCCAACAGTAAAAAAGAATACGCAGAAAATTGATAATCAAAAATACGCCTACAACTTTTTTATAGCTAAGGGGTACGAACCTCATCAGGCAGCGGGTATTGTGGGGAATTTAATGGCGGAAAGCGGATTAAACCCCACAGTAAAGCCTGGGGATAATGGTACAGCTTTTGGTATTGCTCAGTGGAGAGGTGATGATAGATTTGGAAAGTTAAAGAGTATGTATGGAGAGGATTGGACTAAGCTTGATAATCAGTTAGCTTTTGTTGATTGGGAGTTAAACAACACTTATAAGAAAGTTGGAGACAAACTAAGAAAAACTTCAAACGTTACAGAGGCGGGAAAAATATTTACAAATGAATATGAAAGACCACAAAAGAAATGGTTTGAAGATGACCGCAGACAAGGGTTTGTTTACGAAACTTTCATGCGTTTTAAAGGACACGAACTTTCCGCAGAAGAAAAACAGTTGTATTCAAATTTAGGTAAAAATATACAAAAACCTGTAATGAATTTGGATATTCCGAAATATATGGGTAATTTTGCATCCGTACTAGAAACAGAAAAAACGCCCGCAAAAGAAGACGAAGATTTAAAAGCCTTAGAACAAAAAAACCAAGAAGACAGTTTCTTACAAGAATACGCACAACTAAAAATACAACAACCTGTTCAACAACAGACACAACAACAGCCAGTAATAGAACAAGGATATACACCAGCTAATTTAATTGAAACATTTAACGCTGTCTCTCAATTTATTGACACACCAATAGCACAACAAGGAGGGAAAGTAGACATGTATGGTAATCCTTTAACCGATAGAATAATTCAGACAGATAATCCTCGAACTTTTTATGATGATAGAACTTCAACTATTGTATTAGGACAAGATTATTTAAACGCCGATGATAAGACTAAAGAAAAGATATTAGCGCACGAAAACAGACATGATTGGCAATATAAAAACGATAGAAGTAATTTTAACATAACACACAACCCAGAATACGCTTTTAATGAAAGATTGCAAAAAAAGCCTATTATGGTAAATTCTGATGAAGTGTATAATAACTATCATAATAGACAACAAGTGGAAACTTTAATGGAACTTGAAAAAGTTAAAAAAGACTATCCAGAACTGTTCTCATTTATATCAAATCAAATTCTTTATGATAAAGGAATAGCAAATAGTTTGTATGACAATCCGTTTTCATTAGAAGGAGAAGCAGAATACTATCAAAACACAGGGAAACAATCTTTTCAGCAAGGAGGGAAAGTAAAAAAACCTATCTACGTAGATTCAGCAAAAGACCCCAGATATAGAGCTTATCAAGATAGTTTAAATTTGTATAATGCCACTAAAAACGATATTAGTAGATTGAAAAAAGCAAAATCCCCTGAAGAATGGTATGAGTATACAAAAAATTGGGAAAAAAATAATCCTAAAGCGATACCTTCAGCATTAGCATTACGTAAGTTAAATAAAAAAGCTCCTAAACCTGTTCAACAATTAGATAGATTTAATGATATGGCTCATGCTGAAGTATATAAAAAACCACAACAACCTGTAGCTGTATCTAAAAATATAAATAATGTAGTTGAAAATACATCACAACAACCCGTAATAGTTGAAAGACCAACATACGAACCAATACAAATAACGCCAGAGGGATATGCCGCAACAGAAACAGAGTTAAAAGCAAATTTAAACATAACCCCGCAAGCAAGAATACCAGAATATTTTAATGTAACAGATAAAGTAAATCAAAACTTTGGAGGAACAGAAACAAATTACAGATGGTATCCTGACCAACCTCTACCACCAAGTATATCAGAACAGACATACGAAGATGGAACACCTATGAATACAAGAACTATGACTCCTGTATATCAACAAGGAGGAGGCGTAAAAACAACACCTTTAGGACAATATCAATATCCAGGAGAAATAACAAATATTCCTTCCAATAACATAACAATGCAAGGAGTACCATATAATCTCTTAGCAATAGCCGACACAGGAGAAACAAGAATATTAGAACCAAACAAAGAATACAGTTTTAAAGGAGCAAATTCCGTAACAGAAATCCCCCTTTTAACAGAACAAGAAAAAGCATTTTTAAAAGAACTTTATGGACAAAAATAAGTGGGTTAGCCGTAAAATAAAAAAGTTAATGGACGAAGGAAAAAGTCAACAACAAGCAGTTGCAATAGCTTTGTCAATGGCTAACAAGAAAAAAGCACAGCAAGGGATACTACAAAAACCAGATGCTAATACATTTGATTATTCCTTAAATTTTCCCCAAACAAATCCTACATTTGATATAATGGATATTCCAAATTTAGGATATAATGTTACTGGGCAAGATATTACTATGTCTAAGTCGAAAATAAAGAAGGTTTTAAAGACTGCTCAAGAAACACCAAAAGTAGCTCCGACTTATGAAGATTTTATGAAGCTACAAATAATGAATCCTTATACTGGGATGTCTATGGACAATGCTTTATTCGCTTTAGGGCAGTCTTTGGGATATGAAGGAGATAAAAAAGGGTGGAATGCTTTGAGAGGAGCTGGGTCGGCAGGTAAAATATTATTTGGTGGCGCACGCTCATTGTTATCAGGACTTTCCACCGAGCAAGAAAATCAGAGAGTTTATAATGATATGATGAAAAAACTGTTTGAAGATAACAGACAACAAACATCATTACAGCAAGGAGGAACTGTAACCAATGCTGACTTATTGACAGGAAAGTTTATTGTTGACCAAGGAAGTGGAAATGTAAATGTTGAAGAAGGAGAGTATGTTAAAAATGATGAAACAGGACAATTGCAAGAAGTTGTCGGAGATAGTCATAAGGAAGGTGGTGTAGACATAAATTTGAACAAAGGACGTGTTTTATCAGACTACACTAAAATCCCGCCAAAAACAGCAAAACAGTTAAGAGAAAAATACGGCATAAAATTAACCAAAAAAGACACCTTCGCAACCGCATTAGATAAATACAATAATAAAATTGGACTAACTAAAGTTGTAGACGAGCAAGCCGACTTAATAAAAAAATTAGGTAAAACACAAACAGTTGAAGATAAGAACACAAAAGCATTAAACGAAGATGTTCTTGGAGATAAGATTGCACAAAAGGAAGTGGAAAAAGAAGAACTTTCAGTGCAGTCTAAAGCTATGTTTGATGAACTATTCAAAATGCAAGAAGCTATTCCAAAAAAAGGAAAACCAGGGGAAATATTAGATGAAAAAGGAAACCCCATTGCCGAGCAAGGAGGGGATGTAGTTGAAATGTTAGCTAAAAAACATGGTATTTCTTTAGAGCGCGCAAGAGAATTAAGCATGATGCAACAAGGAGGAGAAATGACAAATCCTATGCAAGAGGTGGTACAAATGATTGCAGAAATGCTCTCACAAGGAACACCTCCTGAACAAGTGTTACAGCAATTAGTTCAACAAGGAATCCCGCAAGACCAAGCACAACAGTTGATAGAAGGAATCATGCAACAAATGCAACAACCTCCGCAAATGAAAGAAGGAGGAGAATACATGTATCAACAAGGAGGGGGATTTGATTTCACCACTCGTTACACACCAACAATATCAGGTTTTGATGTAACAGGTAGAGGAATTACACAAGAGGATATGTTAAGAGGTGTAGAAGAAATGCAACCTTATACACAAAAAGGATATGGTGCTCAAATGAGACCCGTTGAAGACACTATTGCTTTACACAGTTGGTATTTTAACACAGAGGAAAAGAAAAACGCATTTAGAGAAGCATCTAAAAAACAAGGAGAACAGCCAGAAATAAAGGCTTTTCAAGAGGCTTATAATCAAGAATTAACTAAGCGCGCAAAAGAAGCAGGACTCCCTGATTCAGAAATAACTAATATTGTAAACCAAGTAGGATTCACTGGAAAAGGAGTACAACAGTTTGATGGAAAGTTTGGTGCTTTCACTTCCACTCGTCCACTATTTGATTTTAAAAAAACAGAACAAGGAGTGCAAGTGGAGGAAAAACAAACTCCCGCAACAGAAAGAAGAAGCATAGTAAAAACAGTTATGCCTAATTTCCCCGTAGACTACAACCTCCCACCAAGCTCCCTACAAGCTATATACAAGCCAAGTATAAATTTACAAGAAGCAGAAGCTTTAAAATTAACACCAGAATCGGCATTAGCTGAAATGGAAAGACAAAGACTTGCACAAGTGGAACAAGTGAATCAATCAGGACTTCCTCCACAAGTTGCACAAGCATTAATGGCTTCGGGATTGGCTACAACACAAGCATCATCAAATGATATTATTGCTAAAATCGAGCAAATGAATCAGCAAAATGCGCAACAAGTTCAACAGTTTAATATCGGACAAAACGCAAAAGAAGATATAACAAACGAACAGTTTAGCATAGACTACCAAAACAAAATGATGCAAGCATTAGCTAATACAGAGAGAGATTTGAGAAACTTTTTCATTCAAAACAATTTAACACAAAGACAAAACTTTAATGATGTTAGAGATTTGAATTTACTAAATGCTTCATACGACCAATTCCAAACAGATGGGCAAAATATTTATTTTGTAAACCCTGCAAAAATTAATATGCCTATGGACACAACAGGAATTGATTACGATAAACTAACTCCACAACAAGCAGAAGCATTGAAAAAGTTAAGTATATATAATTCTAAATTGAAAAACTCTTAATGTTTTTGGAAAATCTAAAATAATTTTGTAATTTTGCCCTCTATAAACTTAAAGAGGGCTTTTTGCGTTTTTAAACTATGTCAAACTATTTATCACAAGAATATAGAATTGTAACCCCGCAGTCAAATGTTAATATACCATTAACAGACAAAGTGCTTAATATGCGTCAAGGAAAATACGACGCTAACAAAGCTCTTATTGACCAAACTTTAGCAACGTATGCCGACCAATTAAAAGGACTAAGAGACATCGATAATGAGTACATTGCTACAAGACTTAGAGAGGTGGTTGATACAGTTAATCAAACAGGACAGGTTTCTGACTTTTCTATCGGGCAAAATACAGATACGATTTTAAATTCAATTCGCTCTGTAACTAAAGACCCGTTTGTACAATCGGCAGTGGCTAATAGATATGCTAAAGCACAATATGATAATTCATATAATGAAATGTGTAAAAAAGACCCGTCTAAATGTAATCCTATAAACTATGAATATGGGCTTTATAAAGCGGGATTTGATAAATACATGAAAGGTGATTTAAAAGACATGGGAGCATTAAATGTAACTCCTTATGTTGATTATATGACTAACGCTATTAAAAAAGCAAAAGACTTAAAAGATTTAAAAGGCGACCAAGAAATTGAAACACCTATTCCTGGCAAAGAAGGAGCTTTTATGAAAAGAAAAATAAGCGGACTTTCTGTTGAAGAAGTTATGGCTTATTTTCCTGAAATCCTTTCATCTGAAGAAGAGCAACAAATGCGTATTGATGGGTGGGCACAGTTAAAAGACCAAACCCCAGATAAAATTAAGCAATATGCCAATAACTATTTTTCTGCAAAAAATGAAGCCATAAATGACAGACTGACATCTTTAAATGCCACTATAAATGGAGCAGGATTTACAGACGAGGAAAGAAACGCGGCAAAGCAAGAAAAGAAAGTTATTGAAGCCAAACTAAAAGACTTACAGTTATATCAATCAAACGTTAGTGACACTGACCCAGAACAAATTGGCTACCTCTTAAAAAGAGAGGAATTTATGAACACCGCTAAAAATATGTTTGCGGGAAGAGAGTCCATAACTTACGACTACGACGACTACTATAAAAATCTAAAATTGGAATTAGATTTACGCAAAGAGAATAGAGAACAATTAGAGTTTGAAGCAAGAATGCGTAAAGACTATAACAAAAACCCCGATGGAACGGAAATAAAACCAGAGGACTTTCCAACAACACCTATCGAAAATCAAAAAGTAGAAGATAGAAAGTCTGATTATGAAGCAACAGTTGAAGCTTATAATACAGCGTATAATGATATTATAAATAATGTACAAGCTGTTTACAACGATGATGTAGTTCCCGAAGAAAACAAAGCTAAATTTGAAAAGGTATTAAAGATAAATGGCTTTGAAGTAGTTAATGGAGCAATTACAAAAATTAAAGGGTGGAAAGGAGCGAATGTTTCAAAAGCTGATGCCGCACAAGCCGCATTCACAGCCGCTAAGTTTGGAATATTTGCGCCACAAACAGAAAAAATAGTTATTGACGCTACAACAACAAGAGAAAATATTGTAGGGGTTTTAGGAAAAGCAGATAAAGCCTTTATAGGTAAGGTTTCAAACGAAAAACTTTCTAATATAGCTACAAATGCAATACTATCTAAAACAGGAAGAGCTAATTTGAAATTAGACGAAGCAATTAACAGTTTTGAGGATTTCTTAAAAAGAAATGGGTATGTAAGTTACACCTACGGGACTCCTAAAATTTCATCTGAACTTGAAAAACGACTATCTTCTGATATAAATTTTAAAAGACAATACATAAGTTATATAGAAAACATTGACAAAAATTCCAATTCTGATAAGTTTATGAATGTAGTTGCAGATAGAGATGTTTTTGAAAATAGAGATAGTATTATAAAAAATGCTAACATAAAACCTTATATCCAAACAGATAGATACTCCGTAAACATCGCAAAAGAGGATGATAGAAAAGCACTTATAGGTAAAATCCCCTCAACTGTAAAAGATGAAGAAGGTAATGATATTCCAACAGGTGTAGCTATGTTAGATGAAAAAAGACCTTTCACTGTGGAAGAAACAAGAGATGGATTTAAAATAACACAAGACAGAGGTGTAGAGACATCGGGTAATAAAAAAGGACAACCCTTAGCACCAACAGTTATAAATGTGTTTAAAGGGTCTGCGGCTTATAATTTTATAGCTGAAAGAACGGGTAGTAAGAAAACAAACGAAATATCACTAACAACTGTACCAAGCAACTATAAGATAAAGACAGATACAAAACCTTATTTTATTGATGCCGATAATGATGATATTAAAAATGCACATATTAATAGGCTGAAAACAAATGTTAATACGGGTATATTAAATAGCATATCCTCTGCTATAACGCCAAGAAATGCAAGTGTAGCAATTAGCCCCGAAGTGTTTTTAACAAAAGAATCAACAGTTTTTTATTTTAAAGGGTTGTTACAAGGAACAGAATACCAAGACCAAGTAGAGGGAATGGTGGATAGAATTTCTAAAAGTTTTGATAAATACAACATAGCAGTAAAACCCAATACAAATAAAACAAACTGGGTTACGGAATTTAGCTCTCCGTTCTCAGATAAAACAGTTGTTAAAAATTTAACCGCTAGTCAAGAAATATCAAAAGACTATATTTATTTATTAAAAACAATGCCTCAGATTTTAATATTAACTGAGGTGGCAAAAGAGTTAATGAAAGACCCTTCAAAGGTTAATAAAATTTAATCAATGGTAGATTTTAATCCAAATACAATAGCAAAACAATCTGAAATAACTCCGATAGACAGTATGGTGGAGTCGATAAGAAGTCAATTTCCTATTGCGCAACCTAAATCTGAGGATTATTTTCAAAAGGCTATGCAATCGGTAGTTACAGATGGAAAAAATCCAAACTTCACTTATGGTGAAGCAATGTCCGCTATTGATAATACACCCTATTTCAATAAGCCTAATTACAATCCTGATAATTTATATGTTAAGCTAAATTCAGGGGAGTACATAAACCGTTACGATACATACACTCCTTTTGTAAATAACGAGGAAATAAAAGCAGAAAACCAAACTACCACAGATAAGTGGGCTAATGGCGTAACTAAATTTTTAGGAAAGACAGGAACGGCTGTAATAGGAGGTACAATAGGAACATTATATGGACTTGGTAATTCTATTTATGAGGGTAATTTAACAGCTATGTACGACAATAGTTTCAGTCGTGGATTGGATGATATAAATACCAAAATGGATTACAAACTCCCCAACTTTTACACGCAACAAGAAAGAGATAAGAATTTCTTTCAAAGTATGGGAACAGCTAACTTTTGGGCTAATGATTTCTTAGGAGGGCTTTCTTTTACAACAGGAGCTATTATTTCAGAAGGAATATGGGCAGGACTTACAGGAGGTGCTTCTTTAGCTTCTACGGGTGCAAGATGGGGAACTAAATTTTTAAAATTTGGAACAGTTGCTAAAGCTGTTGACAAGTTTGCCGATTTGACTAAAATACCATTAAAATCCGCTTATAATGTAAATAATGTAAGTAAGTCAGCAGGTATCTTAGGAGGAAGAATTGGAGCTGGTGCAAATGCTTTACGTTTTGCTGTTACATCAACAGGATATGAAGCAGGGGTAGAAGCCTTGCATTTTAAAAAAGAAGCAGAGGAAAACTTCTTAGAAAACTTTAAAAGTATCAACGGACGACCCCCAACAGACGAAGAAAGATTAAAATACCAAGACGAAATTACCAATGCGGCTAATGCTGTTTTTGGACTTAATACGGCTATTTTAATTCCTTCCAATATTGCTATGTTTGGAGGAAGTGTTCTTAAAGGAATCCCCTCTCCGTTCAAACCCGTAACACAAAGAGTAAATAAAGCGTTGTTTGGAATCGGCGCAGAGAAAACAGTTGAAGGAACTTTAAAAGCAATAAACCCAACTAAGTTCCAAACCATAGCACAAAACCTTTACAAATATGGAAAATCTCCAATTGTAGAAGGGGGATATGAAGAAGGTATGCAGTCTGTCGCTACAAACATGTTAGACAACTACCTAAAGAAAAAGTATGACGTAGAATCAGCTTCCAACACTCTATCAATTTTTGATGGGTTTTATGATGCTTTAGCAGAAACCTATGGAACTAAAGAAGGGTGGAAAGAGATTGGGATTGGTATGCTTATTGGGGGTGGCTCTAATATTATAATGAAGCAAGATGTTCAAGAAATTGAGCAAGCTAAAGCTGAAAGTCAAGAGTATATCGATTATTACAATACATACCAAGGAATGACTATGCGTGATAAGGGTCTTATGGCTAGTCAAATTCAAATGGCTATAAAAGGCTCTTCGGATGCTAAGGATGTTGTTGGTGCTCACTTATCGGCAAACGAAGCTATCATTGCACAGCTTTCTCGTAATTACGCGGCAGGAAAAAATTTAGATAAAGTAAATGAAGAATATAGAATTGCTTTAGACAACGTAACCGAGGCGCAATGGAAAGAAATCGGCGTAGAAGAAGCAGACATTCAAGAATATAAAGACACTCTATTAGAAGCACATAAAGATTTAACAAATCGATATAGAGAGAACAGAACTTACTCGGAATTATTATTAGGAAGTACAAATGCTTTAGGAAAACCTCTACAAGCAGAGGCAGACGCTTTAGCTTGGGCACTTACACAAGGAGAGAATGCCAACATTTTAATGGGGGATATTATTTCCGACATGAAAAGTAAGATAGGTATTGAAGCCGCCGATTCTTTACAGACAACCCGCCTATTAAATGTAGCAAGTACAATTACTAAAAACGACATTGCAAAGACAGTTAAGGATGTTAAAGACTTACGTAAAAGAGCAAGAGTGTTGGAGCAAGCTGTACTTAAATTACAGAATAAGCCTAAAACTCCATCTGACGTAAAAGGAGTTGGAAAAGTACAAGGAGATGAATATTTCAATGCTGTAAACGAATTAAATACAACACAAGAACAGCTTATACAAAAGCAACAAGAGCTTTCTGAATTAGCTACAAAATTGTCCGCAGAAAACGACAAACTTAATACAATTTCTGACACTTCTTTAAATTTAGACACATCTGTAATTACACCTGAGTCGCTTGAAAATTTAGAGGAAAATCTTAAAAAAGTTGACGGACTAATTGAGTCGTATAAAGAAACTTCTCCAAGAACTTTCACCACACTGCAATATCAAAGAGAACAGTATAATAAAGCTTTGGAGCAGTTTATGAGTTACCAGGCTCTATCTTCTGCACTTGCAAGTGGAAAACTAAATTTCCAATCTAAAAATACGTGGATTGGTAAAAAGTTAGCAGGGAATAAACAATTGGATGACTTCACTTCTGATTTCTTTAAAGAATTACATGAGTATTCCAAAAAATTAGAATTAGATTCAATTAGTAAGAGAGTAGGGCAAACAGCAGAAACTGTTACCACGACTCCCGTTACACCAAACCCTAATAAACCTGAATTTACAAAACCAGAGCCTAAAGCACAGTTGTCTGGAGCAGATGGATTGCGCCAAAGAATAAAAGAAGCTTTAAAAAGCAAACTCGTTCCATTAATTCAAATAGGAGACCAAGATTTAGTAAAACCAAAACAATCAGAGATTGATAGATATGGCGAGCTTTATTCAAAAGGAAACAGAAAAAACAAATCCGAAAGAGAAGAGTTTGAACAGTTAAAAGAACGGTTGGGGAAATGGCAACTGTTAGATAGTGCTTTTATTGATGAAAATCAAACATTGGCAGATTTAGTAGAGATTGCCGAGCAATTAGAATCAGAACAAGAGCAAGAAGATACATTTGAAGAAATCACTGAGGAAGCTCTTTCTGATATTGCACAACCTTCTTTGGAAGATGAGTTAAAAGAATCGGGAGATTTAACTGATTATTCTATTACACAAAATGTAAATGGAAATGTTGTCGCTAAAAAGATAAAAGGAGAGAAGATTAGATTTAGCCATCTGTCTATTGAATCTGTCGCGCAAAGATTAAACGGAGAAATAGAAAAAAGAAAAGACGGACGATATTTAATCAAACCAGAAAATTCAACACCAATAGAAATACAAACAGACAAACAAGGAAACATTATTATTGATGCTGAAATATATGAGTCTGAAACATTTCAAAATGCAATAAATCTCTACATTGTAAGAACATCTTTAGACTACACAACATGGAGCTATTTTGACGTATATGAATACAACGGAGTTGACTTTGTAGAAAAAAAGTCTGATATAGCTAAAGATGATATTACAGGAAATATATATGATTTGTCTTTAGAAGATGAAGTGGAATTATATGTTGACGTTGATGGGGAGTACAACAAAGGACTTTCAAAATTAAAAGACGAGCAAGAAATTAAAAAGCAAGTTAGAATCCACGTAAGAAAGAATGGACAAAACTATTCTGTATTAAAATCACAAAGAAAGTTGACAGACCCCGTTTTCGATGAAATAAGACAACTTGCTTTTGAAGCATTGCAAAGTGGAATATCTGGTGTTATTGGAAAAACAAAAGTGAAGCGTATTTTCTTAGGAACTCCTAAGTTTAATTTGGACGACAACGGAAAACCAACACAATTTAATTTTTCTGAGACTTCTGTAAATAATGTTGTAACACAAGGATATATTTTAGATGGGGAGTTTAAATTAGCTGATAGAACATTAGAGAAAGATGTTTTAAAAGATTTTGTTTTTAAATTGTCGCGAAGAAATAGAGAGAAGAAAATTCCTGTTGTTGTAATCAAGAAAGGTGCACAAATGATAGCCTATCCTATCTCAATGATAAAAACTTCCACACCAAAAGTGCAAGAAATGGAAGATATTTTGTCAAGTGGACTGATGAATGACGGACAGAAAATAAAAGCAATAA
>Ga0315900_10001812_pt1 | contig 33753 bp, 31 predicted proteins | sample LakEriMetagenome_FD_203521 | JGI IMG/M metagenome (GOLD analysis project Ga0315900, IMG submission 203521) | Freshwater fungal communities from buoy surface, Lake Erie, Ohio, United States - Buoy 12 MA114 | ecosystem: Environmental > Aquatic > Freshwater > Lake > Lake biofilm | place: USA: Lake...
CGCGCGCTGACGCTGCGATTCCGGCTCACCAGCCTTGTAGAGGAGCGCCGCCGCGCCGCACAACTTAGTGCGAGCGCTCATCCCGCCGCCGCCCCAGGCCCTGGCAGCTTTGACGCCGCGCTCGCCGACCTCGCCGCCGCGGGGCTAGCCCCGGCAGAGATTCGTGCCGCCGCAGCGCAGGTCAGCTACCTACCTGTGCTCACTGCGCACCCAACCGAGGCACGCCGTCGCACCCTGATCGCCGCACTCAGTCGCATGCGCACCCTGCTCGATCGACGCTCGCTCGGCGGCACCTTCGCCGCTGAGGTTGATTTGCGCCTGCGCGAGGAGATGACCAACCTCTGGCGCATGGGCGGCATCCGCACTCGGCGCGTCACCGCCCTTGATGAGGTTCGCTCGGCGCTGGTGCACTTTGATGGAACGATCTTCCGCCTCGTGCCACGACTGCTGCGTAGCCTCGACGACGCGCTCGGTCGCCTTGAGAAGGCTACCGCACCGTCGGGACTCCGAGCGCCGCTGCCACTGCCAGCACTTCGCTGGGGGACCTGGATCGGCGGCGATCGTGACGGGAACCCCAACGTGAATGCTGAAACGACGCGAGAGGCGATGCGCATTCAGGCCGATCACGCACTGCGGGCGCTTGAGGCGGTTGCCTCGCGACTGATGATGTCAATCGCTGCAACCGTTGATGGTGGCGAACTCGATGGGGCGCTTGGCGCATCACTGGTTCGTGACGCCAAAGATCTCGGCGAGATCGAACGAACCCTCTCGCACCGATTCCCCGATGAGCCGTATCGACGCCGACTCGGTGCCATCGCGCAGCGCATTGCGCGCACTCGTCGCGCGCGCATTGAGGGGAGCACCGAGGTAGGCGGCTACGCAACGCCACAAGAGCTCATCAACGAGTTGCGCGAACTTCGTTCGAGCCTCGCCGCCGATGGGCTAGAGCGCTCGGCGTATGGCGAACTCCTCGAGTTTGAGTGGCAGGTGGAGGCCTTCGGCTTCCACTTCGCGATGATGGAGATTCGCCAGGCACGTGGAGCGCATCACGCAGCGATCACCCATCTCACTGCCGAACTCGGTAAGCCAGGTGTCACAACAGCGCTTGACCCGGCCACGATCAAGAGCGCACTCGTTCACGAAGCCGTTCCGGGTGTGACCGTTGGTGAGGTGCTGGCGACCATTCGTGTTGCGGCAGAGATCCAGCGCACGCACGGCGAGGAGAGCCTCGGCCGCTATGTGATCAGTGGCTTTGAAGGGGTCGACGACCTGCATGAGCTCTTGGCACTCTTCGCCTGGGCAGAGGATCAGCGCATCGGCTCCGACCTCACCTCTGCCGCTGCCCCTGGATCGCCGAAGGTTGACATCGTGCCGCTGTTGGAATCGGCACGTGTTCTGGAGCGCGCCGCCGAACTCGTTGACGAGATCGTCGCGAACCCGGTGCTGCAGTCGCGCATCGTGGAGCGCGGGCGGCGCCTCGAGGTGATGCTCGGCTACTCCGATACAAATAAGGAGTCGGGCTACCTCTCAAGCGTGTGGCTGTTGCATCTGGCGGAGGCGGCACTCGTCGATCGCGCCAACGCCCACAACCTGAAGCTCACCCTCTTCCACGGACGCGGTGGCGCGATCGGGCGCGGCGGCGGCCCAACGCATCGCGCGATCTTGGGGCAGCACCCGGCCGGCCTCTTCGGCGGATTCAAGGTGACGGAGCAGGGCGAGGTCATCGCCTCGCGCTACTCCGATCCTGCGATCGCGTTTAGCGAGGCGGAGCAGATCATCTCGGCGCTGCTCACCATGCGCAGTCCGCTCGCGGAGCAGCGACGCGCGGAGTGGGAGGGGGAGTTTGCCCCTGCCGTCGGCGCTGTCGCAAAGCGCGCCCGTGAGACGTATCAGCAGTTGATCCCGAACGATCCCGCCTTTGAGCCGTTCTTCCGCGCCGCCACACCAATCGCCGAGCTGGGCGGGTTGAATCTGGGCTCGCGCCCTGCCGTTCGCGGCGGCGTGGGGAAGGGCGGCTCGGGTCTCAACAGCCTGCGCGCCATTCCATGGGTCTTCTCGTGGAGCCAAGCGCGCGTGAATCTACCTGGCTGGTACGGGCTCGGCGCACTGCGCGCAACGCTTGAAGATGCCGCCGCCATGACCACGCTGAGCGAGGCGTATCAACGTTGGCCCTTCTTCCAATCGATCGTCGATAACGCGGCGATGATCCTCGCTAAGTCCTCGCCCGAAGTTGCCGAAGAGTTCGCCGCCCTCGGCGGTGCCGGAAGCGATGCCGACGCAACGAGAGTCTGGGCAACAATCGTTGGTGAGCGCACCGCTGCGGGCGACGCACTGCGGCGCATCGCTGGTACACCCGAACTGCTCGCCAGCGACCCAGAGCTTCGGGCCTCGATTGAGGGGCGTGCCCCTGAGGTGAACGCCCTCTCGCGCGTGCAGGTGCAACTGCTTCGCGCGCTGCGCAGCGCTACCGATGAGGGAGAGCGCGACGAGCTTTCACACCTTGTTCGACTCACGGTCAGCGGGGTCGCCGCCGGCCTGCGCAACACCGGCTAGCCACACGTCTATCCTCTAGTCATGTTGAAGCGACCCTCCCGACCCAGCGTGCGCGGCGTAGTGAGCCCCGAGCAGATTTCAGCGTGGGTTGCACCCGTTGCCACGCGTTGGCGCAAGCACCGCAACCTCGCCCCAGTGTCGATGGCGGCAATGCGCGGAATTGAGGCAAAGGCGCTGCGACTTGGGCACACCTCAGAGCAGCTGCTCGCGAGTGGCGGCGACGCAGTCGCCGAACTCGCTCTGGCGCTCGCGAAGGGTCGAATCGCATCAGGCGCCGCCGTACCAGGCGCACCTGTCTTCATCCTCGCAGGGTCTGGTGCCGAGTCGGCCCTCGCCCTCGAGGCCGGCCTGCGCATCGCCGCAGCTGGCAAGCCGATTGTGGTGGCTCTCTGCGGCACACGAGCTCGACCAGAGCATTCCGCAGCATCAGCCGCCTGGGATCGCCTTGAGTCACTGACGAATGCGCGGCGCTTCCGCGTACCCGATATGCGTGAGGCGGCGCACTTCCGCGCGGGAATTGAAGATGTTGCACTCGTCATCGAAGCCCTTGGCGGCTCCACCGATGCAATCGTGCCGCCCGTGCCAACGCAGGCCGGGATTGATCTGGTGATTCGCGCGCGCGCCGCTGGCGTGCCGTGCCTGGCGATTACGGCACCCGTTGGGCTTGACCCGGAAACGGGGAGCCGACGACGCGGCGCACCTGGCGCCGATGTGACGATTACGCTGCATCGCCCACTGATCACGCTCCTCAGCGAGACGTCGCGCAAGCTCGTTGGTGAACTGCTTGTTGCGCCGATTGATCTGCCGCGTGACGCCGACACCCTAGCGCAGTGAGCCAGCCAACAAGCCCATTCCGCTCGGCAACGCTTGCGGCACTCGCCGCGGGGGCAGCAGTACTGATCTTGCAGGAGATCAGCGTGTTAGTGCCACCGATTGGTGCAGCGGTACGCAGTCTGCCGATCGTCGCGATCGTGTTGGTGCTGGCAACGATTTATATCGTGGTGCAGTTGATCCGTTCGCGATAGCTCGCTAGTCGCGCTGCAGCATCCCCGCATCAAAGGTGCGTTCTGTACCGTCGCGCAGCCGCGCGATGTTGTCGGCGTGGGCCAGCCATACAAGTGCGGGCCCAATCACGGCGTAGGTGGCGATCGCAGGATCAAGCCCAGTTGGCGAAATTGCGTTGGCGACAATCAAGATTGGGGTGAACGCCGCTGCGGCGGTGATTGATCCGAGCGAGACGAGCCGCGTGCGCCAGATCACGATAAAGAAGAACGGGGCAGCGGCGGCGAGCGCGGCTGGCGCAATCGCGAGCGCAGTCCCGAATCCAGTGGCAATACCGCGACCACCCTTGAATCCGACCCAGATTGAACGAGTCGATCCGATCACGGCGAAGAGCGCCGCAGCCACCTCCCACCATGCGCCAGCACTCTCGCCGTTTGAGGCGGCGAGGCTGCGCACTGCGAGAACGGGGAGCGTCCCCTTGAGAATGTCGCCCGCGGAAACCACGGCGGCGCGGCGGCGGCCCAGGGCTCGGAGGGCGTTCGTGCCGCCGGTGCGGCCAGAGCCTACGGAGCGTGGATCGGCACCACCAGTGAGGCGCGCCACGATCAGGCCGAAGGGGATGGAGCCTGCCAAATAGGCGCCAAGCGTGGCTGCAAGAACAAGCTGAATGTCCATGGCGGCGGAGGATAGCAGTGCGGCGTAGGATTCCCGTATGCCCGACTACGACCTCCTCGTTCTCGGCGGTGGAACTGGCGGCTATGCCGCCGCCTTCCGTGCCGCCCAGCTCGGCATGCGCGTGGCGCTCGTCGAGCAGTCCAAGGTGGGTGGCACCTGCCTTCACTGGGGATGCATCCCCGCCAAGGCGATGCTCGAGAGCGGCGACCTGCTCGCCAAGATCGGTAAAGCCGCCGACTTCGGCATTCAGATCACCCCCGCCACCGGCATCGATACGGCGGTCGTCGGTGCGCGACGCGACAAGATCGTGGCGAAGATGCACGCAGGCCTCAAGAGCCTCTTCAAGAAGAACAACGTTGAGCTGATCGCCGCTCGCGGCACCATCACCGCCCCTGGCACCGTCAACGCGGCGCTCGTCGACGAGGCCGGCCAACCAACCGGCGAAGTGCGCACCATCACCGCGACCGACATCGTCATTGCCACTGGCTCCAGCGTGCGCAGCATTCCAGGCCTCGAGACCGACGGCAAGATCGTCGTGAACAGTGACGATATCGTCACGGGGGCGCTGCATCCGAAGCGCGTGATCGTGGTTGGCGGCGGTGCCGTTGGCTGCGAGTTCGCCTCGTACTTCCGCGACATCGGTGCCGAGACCACCATTGTTGAGATGTTGCCTGCGCTCGTGCCACTCGAAGATCGCGACGCATCAAAAGAGCTCTCGCGCGCCTTCACTAAACGTGGCATCGCCATTCATGTGGCCCACCGCATCACCGAGGGGAGCCTCGTGCGCAGTGTCGATGGCGTATCGCTCAACATTGAGCCAGTCGACGGCACGGGCACCGCAACGGCGCTCAGTGCCGACCTGCTCGTTGTTGCTGCCGGTCGTGTGCCGAACAGCGGCAACATCGGCCTCGAGAACACCGCAGCCACCGTTGAGCGCGGCTTCATTACGGTTGACGCGCAGATGCGCACCAAGCAGGAGCACCTCTACGCCGTGGGCGACGTGATTGGTGGGCTGCAGCTCGCGCACGTTGCCGCACACGAGGGCCTGATCGCCGCCCACGCAATTGCGGACCAGCCAATCCACGAGATGAACTACACGAAGCAGCCACGCGCCACCTACTGCCGCCCTGAGGTGGCGTCGGTTGGCGCAACCACGCAAGAGCTTGAGCGCGACGGCGTGCCGTTTGTTGCAGGGGTGATGCCGTTCGCTGCGATTGCCAAGGCGCACATTGGTGGCGATAGCGACGGGTTCTGCAAGGTACTGCGTCACGCCGAGAGCGGCGCCCTACTCGGCGTGCACATGGTTGGCCCAAAGGTCACCGACCAGATCGCCGAGGCGAGCCTGGCGCTCGAACTCGGCGCGACCGCCGACCAACTTGGCGGCACGACACATCCACATCCAACTCTGAGCGAAGTGCTCGGCGAGGCGGCGCTCATCTCGCTCGGCCGATCGGTGAACTTCTAGTGGCAGGTTCGCCACTCATCGGGCGACAGCTCCCAATGCTTGGCGCCGCGCCGAGCCACACCGAAGAGATCCTTGTTGCATCGAAGCATCCGGAATGGATTCGCTCCAAGGCGCCAGGCGGCGCACGATATCGGGAACTGCAGTCGCTGATGCGCACGCAGAGCCTGAACACCGTCTGTGAAGAGGCGCACTGCCCAAACATCGGCGAGTGTTGGGAGCAGGGGACAGCCACGGTGATGATCCTTGGCGACACCTGCACGCGTGCCTGCGGCTTCTGTGCGGTAAAGACCGGCCGCCCCGATGGACTCGACCTCGACGAGCCGCGTCGCGTGGCCGAGGCACTCGCCTCGCTGAACCTGGATCACGTCGTCGTCACGAGCGTCGCCCGCGACGATCTTGCCGATGGTGGCGCCGCGATCTTCGCCGCCACCATTCGCGAACTTCGTGCCCTCGCGCCCGATACGGGCGTTGAGGTGCTGATCCCCGACTTCGACGGGCGAGAGGAGCCACTCCGCGCGGTGATGGAGGCGGCCCCCGACATCGTCGACCACAACCTCGAGACGGTGCAGCGCCTACAGAAGCCGGTGCGTAAGCGCGCCCGCTGGGAGCGCTCGCTTGAGGTGATTCGCCGCGCCAAGGAGATGGCGACAGAGCTTGGCAACCCGGTGCACACCAAGAGCTCGCTGATGGTTGGCCTAGGCGAGGAGCGCGCAGAACTGACCGAGGCGTTCCATGCGCTGCGCGCCGTTGACTGCGACGTGCTGACGATTGGGCAGTACCTGCGCCCAACCGCTGAGCACCTGCCTCTGGTGCGTTACTACACGCCTGCAGAGTTCAACGAGATGCGCGACGAGGCGCTGGCACTCGGCTTCAAGCACGTTGAGTCGGGGCCGCTGGTGCGAAGCTCGTATCACGCCCGCGACCAGGTGCCAGCCGGCTCACCAGCGTTGCGCGGCCGCCGCGCCGAGCGAGCGAGCGCATGAGTCGCAGCACCACGCTGAGCCCGCGCATTCCGCTGGCTGAGCTGCACTGTCACTTGGGCGGCTCGGTCACACCGGCGATCATGTGGGGGATCGCTCACTCGCAGGGGATTCGACTCCCTTCGAAGGACTACTGGGCCTTCCGCAATATGATCACCGCGGGAGCCAAGCGCACGCGCAGCTTCAACGGCTACCTCGACCTCTTCCACTGGACCGAATTGATTCAGTCATCGCCAATTGCCGTTGAGCGATCGGTGTACGAAGTTGTTGCCGGCGCCTATCGCAAGAACCACATCACCACCATGGAGCTGCGCTTCAACCCGATGAAGCGCAATCGCAACGGTGAGCAGGACCTCGATCACATCATTGCCGCGGCAATCCGTGGCGCCGACCGCGCTGCCCTGGAGTACCCGGTGATGCCAGGTCTGATCCTTTGCCTCGATCGCGGCTTCACCTACGCGCAGAACGAGATCATCGTCGAGAAGGCGATTGCCTGGAAGAGCCGCGGCATCGTCGGCATTGACGTCGCTGGCCCAGAGTCAAACAACTTCAAGGTCGCCGAGTACAAGAAGCTCTTCCGTCGCGCTCGCCTCGCTGGCCTCGGCATCACCGTGCACACCGGTGAGTCTGGCCCCGTGAGCGAGGTGCTCGACGTCATCAAGAACCTCGAACCCGACCGCATCGGCCACGGCGTGAAGTCGGTACAAGACCCAAAGACGCTCAAAGCCCTCTCGGAGCGCAAGATCGTTCTTGAGATTTGCCCAACGTCAAACCTGATGACGCAGGTGGTGAAAGACTGGGAGGAGTTCCGCCAGATCTTTGATGCGCTGCGCAAGAACAAGGTGCGCTATGTCATTGGCACCGACGGCCCAGAGATGTTGCAGACCTATATTCGCGACGAGCTCGCCGCCCTCGGCCGGCACGGCATCCTCTCCGTAGAGGAGCAAGAGATCGCCGCCGCCAACTCGATCAAGGCGAGCTTCGTGAAGGGTGCGATCAAGGTTGCAGTGCCGCGCAGCGCGGGCGCATCACCGCGCACTCTTAAGGAAGAGGTCTAGTTCCCCGCTGCGTCGTAGAGCGAGGTGCGCAGCGCATCGATGAAGGCCTGATCGGTCGCCCCCTCCAGCACCAGCACGTACGGCGTGGCGTCGATCATCAAGAGGCTCGCCGGATCGGTGACCCACTCTGCAGCGCAGGCATCGACCGTGGCACGCAGCTTGGTATACGACGCGTCGTTACGGAAGCGGTAGAGGCGGGCGGGGAGGGGAGTCGCCTCGCCAAGGCCCGCAATCGTGAAGGAGATCGCCATGGGGGCGAGCCCCTGATCGCTGCACCCAGCATCGCCACTCACCACCGTGTCAACGCTGAGGTCGAACGTGGCGAAGCGCTTGGTCAGCCCAGCGAAGTCGGTGGGGGTCGCCTTGGGCGATCCGTGGATCGCGTCGAGCCCTGAGCCACAGCCAGCCAGCGCCAGGGCGAAGGAGGCAACCAGGGCGACTCGTCTCTTCATCCTCTAACCCTACACGCAGGGTCCAAAACGACTCCCGGCCTCTTTGTTGGACGCATCGCGCCCCGATCGGTATCATCTGCATCCGGGCACGGCCCGCACTCGCGGCGCATTCGTCTAGCGGCCTAGGACACTGCCCTCTCAAGGCAGAGACCACCGGTTCGAATCCGGTATGCGCTACCACCGTCATCCGGCCGCAGGGTTTCCGTAAACCCTGGTGGATGCTGCTATCTTGTCGCCATGACTGACGAGCAGCCGAGCCAGGGAACTGCACTCGACCGACGGATCCTCCATGAGCTCGAGCCTGAGGCGGCCCGGCTGCTGAATCGCCACATTGGCGTTGCCGAAGAGTGGTTCCCGCACGAATACATCCCGTACCGATTGGGCCGAGACTTCGACAAGGAGCCATGGACCCCAGATCACCCACGACTCACGGGCGTGGCGCAGACCGCGTTCGAGATTGGGCTGTTGACCGAAGACAACCTGCCCAGCTACCACCGACTCATTCACGGCATGTTCGGCTCGGGCGACGGCGCCTGGATCAACTGGGTGGGTCGCTGGACGGCAGAGGAGGGGCGGCACGCCATCGTCCTGCGCGACTACCTCACGGTCACCCGCAACATCGATCCGGTCCTCTTGGAGCGTGGTCGCATGAGCCAGCTGGAGAAGGGCTATGAGCATCCATTCCCAGACACCCTGCACGGTCTGGCGTACGTGGCCTTCCAGGAGTTGGCGACGCGCATCGCGCACCGCAACACCGGCCGATATTCAGACGACCCCGTGGCGGATCGGATCATGGCCCGCATCGCCGCCGACGAGAATCTGCACATGGTCTTCTACCGCGACATGCTGAAGGCGGCGCTCCAGATCGAACCATCGGCCGCGGTGCGGGCGATGGTTGACGAGGTCCTCGCCTTTGAGATGCCGGGTGCGGGCATTCCGAACTTCCTCCGCAAGGCCGCCGCCATTGCGAAGGCTGGAATTTACGATATTCGCGTTCATCGCGATGACGTGCTGATGCCGATCCTGCGCTTCTGGGGGATCTTCGAACTGAGCGGACTCGATGCTGCCGCAGAGCAGGCGCGTCAGCGCCTCCATGAGCATCTCGAGAAGCTCGACGCCGCCGCCCGCCGCTTTGAGGAGCGCTTGGCATCATCCAACGTTCCGCGCCTAGGCCCAGCCCGCTAACCACTCCTCAGGTTGCTTCTAGCGAGCCCCTCCTCGCTTCAGGCTGATTTCGCGCCGCCCCTGTGCCTTGCGCGCTGGGCGGTGTAAGGTGTGTATATGAAGCAAGTTCAGCATAAGAGCCGTTGGAAAATCATCCTAGTGGCCGTCCTCTTCGCCGCGAGGTTGGCGGCTCCGCCTGTCGCCCGGGCTGCACTCTCCGATGAAGTCTTTGAATACGAAATTGTTGGTAGTACCGTGAGCGTGACTGGGTGTGTTGAATATCCATGCCCGACTGAGTTAGAGATCCCCGCTACTTTCGGCGCCTATGCTGTTACTAGCGTCGGAGATGATGCGTTCTCGTGGAACCAACTCACCAGCGTCTTAATCGGGAACTCCGTCACGAGCATCGGCGACTCCGCGTTCGAAGGCAACCAACTCACCACCGTGACGATCCCAGATTCAGTTACGACCATCAGTGAGGATGCATTCTATGCTAATGCTCTGACAGAAATCACAATTCCGGCCAACGTGACGACCATTGGCGCCTGGGCTTTCTCATTTAACGCACTCAGCTCTGTCACCTTCTTGGGCAATGCACCGTCTGATGGCGGGTCAGTGTTCGCTGGTAACAGCGATCTCACATCTATCCTGCGACCTGTCGACGCGACGGGCTGGGGAGCAGTTTGGAGCGACCTTCCGGTCGTAACACCCCTTGAAACGGTCGATGGGTTTGCATATCGCGTACTGAATGGCGTCGCCACCGTCGTCGGATGTGATGGGACATGTCCAGCCAACCTAGAAATACCTGCAGATCTTGGCGGATATGTTGTTAGGCATATCGGCGAGAGTGCATTCTTTAGCAACGAACTAGAGTCTTTGACTCTGCCGAGCTCCATCACCTCAATCGGCGATAGCGCATTCGGATTCAATCTTCTCACTACCCTAGAGCTTCCAGGTGCTGTTGTATCTATTGGGGACGCGGCCTTTTACGATAATGCTTTGACTTCATTGGTCATCCCAAGCTCTGTTACAGCTATTGCCGGATGGGCTTTTGCTGCGAATGAATTGACCGCGCTGACAATTCCGCAATCAATTGCGGCTATCCCCGTAGGTGCTTTCTACCGCAACAATCTTGAGAGCTTGACGATCCCAAGCTCTGTTACGACTATTGGCGCGGATGCATTCGCCCAGAATTCACTGACCTCATTGGTGATCCCAGGCTCCGTCGTATCAATTGATTCTGAGGCCTTTGCATATAACAACCTCGGATCCGTTGCTATTCCAAATTCTGTTGTCTCCATCGGCTATTCGGCCTTTGGGTCCAACAACCTTAGTTCTGTTACCTTTTTTGGAAATGCGCCGGTAGATGGCGGATACGTGTTTGACGGCAACGATAACCTGTTTAAGGTCTCGCGCTATAAGGGCACTGTAGGTTGGAGCGGCAGTTGGAGCGGTGTGGCGGTCAAGACTGTGGTGGCTAATCTTCGTGCATTTGCTGCGGTGAAGCCTCGGATTACGGGCACGGCTACATCAGGGAAAAGACTTACTGCGGCAAAGGGGACATGGAGCGGCTATCCGAACCCGACCTTCACCTATCAGTGGTACGCCTGCAAGAGTGCAGTAACTGGCGTCCGTACTTCAGTGCCATCAAATTGCACCAAGATTAAGGGGGCAACCAGAAGCACCTTCACGCTGACCCGGGCCCAGCGCGACAAGTACGTCACAGTCCTAGTTAGCGGAAAGAGTGCGCGCACGTCTGCCACGTCGTGGCTTGCCAAGTCGACGGCGAAGGTGAGATAGCAGGCAGAGCGCTGCCGCTGCGGCATTAGCCGCTACCCCCTGTCATGATGCGCGCATGAGCGTGCAGCTCGGTACCGCCATCGCCGCCCCTGGGACTCGCGCCACTGGTTGGCTCGCTGTGGAGACGGCTCCTGGCGAGCAGACGCAGATCCCCGTGGTGGTAATCAATGGCGGTCAGCCAGGCCCACGACTCGCCATCACCGCGGGCATTCATGGCGGCGAGTAGACCGGCCCCGCAGCGCTGCGCTCGCTCCTCCTCTCCGCTGAGGCTGGCGACCCCGCCACCCTCGCAAACCTGAACGGCTCGATCATCGCCACACTCGCAACGAGTCCTGCCGCATTCAAGGCGCGTTCGATCTACGTGAACCCACAAGACGGCAAGAACCTGAACCGCGTCTATCCGGGCTCGGCAACGGGGAGTGCGAGCGAGCGGATCGCCCACGCCATCGCCACGCAACTCATGACCGGCGCCGACGTCTACCTGGACCTGCACGCGGGCGACATCAATGAGGCGCTCTCGCCGTTCGTGGGGATTGAACAGACGGGCGATGCTGCGCGTTATGCGCGTGCCGTGGCGCTCGGCCGAGCCGTTGGCGCCGAGTGGCTGCTCATTGGTGCAAGCCCAGGCACCACCACCTCCACCGCCGAGCAGCTCGGCGCGATCGGCATCCTCTGCGAGTTCGGCGGCCAAGGGCATGTGGAGCCCGAGTTCGTGGCGCGCCATGCCGCCGGCGTTCGTGGCGTGATTGCCGAGATGGGGATGGGCAGCTTTCCGCAGAGCCCCATCGAACGCGAAGTCGGGCCGCTCAAGCCTGGGGCCAGCACTCGCCTCAACAGCGAGGCGTGGCTGCGCGCCGAGATCCCTGCCGATGTCGCCGGTTACTGGCATCCAGCAGTTGGCGTCGGCTCTGTCGTGAAGAAGGGCGAAAAGCTCGGAGAGGTGCAGGGCGTCTTCGGCGATGTGCTGCAAACTCCTACGGCACCGATCGATGGCGTGGTGATCTTCTTGGTCACGACCCTCGCTATGAACAACGGCGATCCGCTCCTGGCGCTCGGTGGCGACCCCGAGGGTGGCGTGTGGCCGTAGCTCCTACGCACTCGCGCCTCGCCGCGTTCAGCGCTGGCGGTCTCAACGTCGAGGTATTCATGTGGGACATCCCGTATCTGGTGCCGTTCCGCATCGCGCGACCCGACCCGAACGAGGAGAGCTCGCGGACCGCGTTCGTGCACGTCACCGATCGCGCCACCGGCCTTGAAAGGTGGGGGGAGGGCTGCGCCGATCCGTATTACGGCGACACCCCAGAGACGATCGCCGCGGTGGCGCCACTCCTCTTCTCGGTAGCACTGCCGGCAATCGAAGCGGCGCTCGCTGAGGCGGGCGGGGCAACGACCGGTACTGGGTACGCGTCTGCGCGCGGCTTGGCGGGCATCAGCGGGCGCTCTGCCGATGCGCTCGCGCCAATGAGCGCCGCCATGGACCTCGCCCTCGGTCATCACGGTGCTGCGAAGTCGGCGATCGAGCAGGCGCTGCAAGATCTGCTCGCCCGCTCAGCCAACACCTCGCTGCGTCGCCTCCTTGGGGCACCAGAGACGATCGGGCACACGAACCTCACCATCGGCATTGCGCCGATTGACACGATGGTGGAGCGCGCCGCCGCCGCAACAAAGTACCCGAGCCTCAAGTTGAAGGTTGGCTTGGGCGGCGAAGAGGAGCTGCTCCATCGCGTGCGCGAGGTCTATCACGGCCCACTGCGCCTCGATGCGAACTGTGGCTGGAGCCTGGAGCGAGCGCTTGAGCTCCTGCCACTCATTGAGCGCAGCAACGTTGAGCTGCTCCAGCAGCCGCTGCAGCCAGGAAAGATCAAGAACATTGCCGCACTCGCCGCCGCAACCGAGATCCCGATGATCGCCGACGAGGACTGCATTGAATACGACGACATCGCCGAGCTGGTTGGGCTCGTTGATGGTGTGAACCTGAAGCAGGTCAAGATCGGCGGCCTTGGTCCATCGTTGCGTGGCTTCCGTCAGGCGGAGGCGCTTGGGTTGCGCCGCATGTTTGGCTCAATGGTCGAGACGAAGCTTGGTACTGCGGGTGTCGCCGCCGTTGCGGGCGCTGCAGAGTTCCTCGATCTTGATGGGCCGATCGGCTTGGTGGGGGATCCCTTCACCGGCATCGATCTTGATGCAGAGTGCCGTTGGATACTGAACGATGAGAAGCTGGGGAGTGGCGTGACCTTTGCTCCCGCCGCGAACGGCTAGGGGTTAGGCGCGAATCTTCCGTCGGGCCATCTCGCCCTCGATCTGGCGCTCCGCCTCGACGTACAGGTCAATCTCGTCACGCAGCTTGTTCGCCTCGGGGGTGTAGAGGTGCACCTGCTGCTGCAGGATGTAGGAGAGGCGGCGCGAGGTCATGCGGGTATGGTCCAGGTTCTTCATCAGGACCAGGGGGTCCATGGATGCCAGCTCGGTCTCGTCATATAGGGCCTTCATACCTCTATCCTACGGGAAGCTGGCCCCGTAGCTCAGTGGATTAGAGCAGCTGCCTTCTAAGCAGTTGGTCGCAGGTTCGACTCCTGCCGGGGCCGCCAGCCGCTCGCGGCACTAGGACTCTGCCCCACGCTCATCTTGTGCATATGCACGAAAAAAACTCCCAGGATCGGGTCATTCTGCCCAGTTTTGGGGGTTTGTAGCCCTGTGCTGTGTCGTAGGTTGGGCACGACACGCCGCTGGTCACGAAGGTGACCGCTCCAGGCAGCGCGGAGGCTGTCCGGAGGTGGGGTTCCGGTCGGCCGACCGTCCATTCGGCCTAGGGGAGGAAACCATGGCAACGATTGCCTCGTACTTCCAACTCAAGAAGCGTGGGACCACGGTCGGGACGGAAGTCCGTGCCGGTGCCACCACGTTCTTGGTGATGGCGTACATCATCTTCGTGAACGCAAACTATGTCGGCGCGGGCGCCGCAGGCGGCGCGATCGGCGCTGCGGGCGCACCAAGCCCGGAAGCGATCTTCGCCGTCACCGCGCTCGGTGCCGGCCTGCTCACCATCCTCATGGGCGTAGTGTCGAACTATCCGTTCGCCCTTGCCGCAGGGATGGGGCTGAATGCGGTCGTCGCATTCCAGCTCATCCTTGGTCTTGGTCTCACCTGGTCTGAGGCGATGGCCGTGATCGTCTGGGAGGGCATCTTCATCACGATCTTGATGCTCACCGGATTCCGCAAGGCCATCCTTGAGGCGATCCCACTCAACTTGAAGCGTGCGATTGCCGTCGGCATCGGACTCTTCCTGCTCTTGATCGGTCTCTTTGAGGCCAACGTTGTCGTGAAGTCGTTCGCGGGCACCGTGCCACTCGGCCTCTTCGCAGGCTTCGGCTTCGGCGGCACCGAGATTCCACGGGCGGATTTGCCAACCTTGGCAATCTTTGGCGCTGGCCTTTTGACCGCGCTCGCACTGATCCGCCGACCAGGCGGCATCTTAATTTCGATCGGCGTCGGCACGGCTGTTGCCCTCGCGCTTGGCGTGACAAAGATTCCAACGAGCTTCGTCAGCCCGCTTGATGCATCCAACTTCGTTGGCATCGGTCAGGCTTTCGGCTCAATGTTCAGCGTCTGGTCAAACGGTGTCGGCTTCCTCGCAATTGCCCTCGCCGTCTTCTCCATCATGTTGAGCGACTTCTTCGACACGGCTGGCACGATGGTCGGCCTCGGCGCACGCGCCGGGCTTTTGAACAACAAGGGTGAACTTCCAGGCGCAAATCGCGTGCTCCTGGTCGACTCGATTGGTGCAATGGCAGGCGGCGCCCTCGGCGTCTCCTCCAACACCACGTACATCGAGTCGGCTGCTGGCATCAAGGAGGGTGGTCGCACCGGGCTCACCAGCGTGGTGACGGGGCTTCTCTTCCTTGCAGCCGTGCTGCTCTCGCCGATCGCAGGGATCGTTCCTGCTGCGGCGACGGCACCTGCACTCGTGATCATTGGCTACCTCATGTTTGAGGCGATTCGCGATGTGCAGTGGAAGGACGCCGTGGACGGCTTCCCCGTGCTCGCAACGTTGATCGTGATGCCGCTCTCGTACTCGATCACCGACGGAATCGGTGTGGGCTTCTTGACCTACGCCATCTTGAAGGTGACGTCAGGGAAGGCGAGCGACGTGAAGCCCCTCTTCTGGGTCTCCATTGTTGCGTTCGTCGTGTACTTCTTGGTAAAGCTCGGCATCATCGCCGTCTGAGTTAAATGTTCGCCCTCGTGGGCGCAAGGAGGCCAGTCCCTTCGGGGGGCTGGCCTCCTTCATTGCCGTGTAGGATTCGCTCGTGAGCGGGTCGCCGTACCCGCAGAGGAGGATTTAATGAAGGTTCGCACGCTTGCCGCAGCCTTGACGCTCGTGGGCCTCCTGTTGATCAGCGCTGGCTCAGCTCTAGGTCATCAGCCGGTTCTCATTGATAGTGAGGCGACGGAGGTCGTTGAGCCAGAGATCTCCAAGGCCTACTTCGGCAAGCTTACAGGCGTTCCCCACACGTATCGAATTGATTCCGATGTGGAATTCAACCTGTACGTGGGCATTCTCGTTCCAGAAGATGGGAACCCCAAGAAAGACGTGACTGCTGAGATCTACGCGGGCACAGAGCTGCTCGCCACACTCGGAGGCGTCGGAGCCGAGTGGGCGACCTTCTACGAACCGTTCGGGCAGAACACCTATTGGGATGGCGGGGAGTACCGCACGCGGGCTCCCGCCGGTGTCTACACCATCACGATTTCCAGCCCTGAAAACCAGAGTAAATACTCACTTGCTATTGGAGAGATTGAGTTCTTTGACCTCGAAGATCGAGCGAATGCGCTGGTCGTGCTGCCAGAGATTCAGCGAGAGTTCTTCGGTTCGTCACCGGTAGAGATGGTCGGCACTCGATTCGGGATCTTCAATCTCGTTGTGATCCTGGGCGCTGCACTTGTATCAAGCCTGCTGTATCGCCTGCTCGTACGAAACGCTCTTGCTCGCCTGGCGGGAGAGCGCAGCAGGAGCCTCAACTGGAAGTTCAGAGTGATTGCGGGCCTGGCGCTGTTCGGCTGGGCGATTGCCACCTCGTGGAGCCCAGCGATCCTCTTCCTCTCTGGGTTCACTCTCTTTGAGGCCTTACTCGGGAGACTCGGCGTGGTGGATTCGGAGCGGGCTGCGCGCGCGCCACTTCGCTAGGCGATGTGCCCCGCCTCGCTGGGAGGCAGGGTGTAGCCAATGTCGCGCAGGATCTGGCGGCTGGCGATGTAGCCCGAGAGCATGACGAGCGGGATGCCGCCGCCTGGCTGGGTGCCACCGCCAGCGAAGTAGGCGTTTCGGAGATCGCTGGAGCGATTCGCTGGGCGGAAGTAGGCGCTCTGGAAGAAGCTCGCGGCGAGGGCAAAGATCGAGCCGTCGTGGCAGCGCTGCTCGTTCTCGAATTCAAGCGGCGTCCAATCGGCGACCTCTTCAATCTCTTCGGGCTTCAGGCCGGTGCGCTCGCAGACGCGCTTGATCGTCGCGGCGCGGTACTCGTCGCGGTGCTCCACCCACCAATTGCGATCCTTGAGCGGCGGCACTGGGGTCAGCACGTAGAGGGCGCTGCGGCCGTCGAGCATTGCCGTTGGGTCGGTGGCGGCAACGTGCTGGATGTAGAGCGTTGGGTCGCCGCTCGGCACGGGCGAGTCGATGATGCGATCGAGCTCCTCGTTCGGGTTCTCGGGGTGCCAGACGGTGTGATGGGCAAGGTCAGGGAAGGTGCGCTTCACTCCCAGGTGCAAGATGTAGGCGCTCGACGACGGGGTGATGTGCTTGAAGCGTCGGCGGCTGATGAGACCAAGGTGCTCGTCGCCGATCAGGTCTCGGTGGGCGTGCACGATGTCGGCGTTGAAGAGCACCGCATCGGCCTCAAGGCGCTCCTCGCCCGGCTGGTTCGGTGCGGCGGGGCCGCTGCCGAGCGCGCGGCTGTCGCTGCGTGGGGCAACGCGCAGTGCGCTGATGCGTTTCTTACTGATGATGCTGCCGATCGCGTCGGTGCCGTAGCGGAACTCCACGCCAAGACGACGGGCGAGTCGCTCCATGGCGAGCGGTGCCTCGTGCATGCCCCCTTGCGGATGCCAGGTGCCGAACTTCGCTTCGATGTACGGAATCGAGAGGAATGCGCCCGGCACGCTCTGCGGCGTTGAGCCCAAGTAGATCGACTTGTAGCGCATCACGTGGCGAATGCGCTCGTCGTGGAAGGTGCTGTTGATGCGGCGGCTATACGGCGTTGCCGCATCAAGACGAATCCCTGCGAGCCACGACATGGGTGCCAGCAGGCTGAGCGGGCTGAGCGACTGACGGAAGAAGGTTTGATCTAGTTCGCGCCAGAGCTTCTCACCGCGGCGCATGAAGGCGGGGATCCCCGCCGCATCGCGCGGGTCGAGCGCGCCGAAGCTTGCGGCGAGCTTGCCGAGGTCGCTCGACGTCTCGAGCACGCTGCCGTCGGCGAAGAAGGTGCGCGACGCTGGCTCTACCTTGAGAAGTGTGAGGTCGTCGCTGCGATTTGCGCCAGCGGCGCTCCAGAGCTGATCAAAGAGTTCAGGAAGGGTGAAGATCGTTGGGCCGGTATCCCAGCGGTAGTCGCCGATCTCGCGCCGACCCATCTTGCCGCCAGGGCGTGTGCCGCGCTCAACAACGGTGACGTGCAGGCCTTCGGCGGCGAGGCGAATGGCAGTGGCGAGTCCGGCGAGTCCGGCGCCAACGACGACGACGCGCTTCGGCGCGCCGCTCATCGGCGCTGCAGTACGGCGCGGCCGACGGAGACGCCGAGGGCAATCGCGGTGCCAGACATCGCCAGGATTCCAGCAGGGATCGCCGCATCAACGCTGACGCGCAGCAGGACGAGCATGGTGATCGAGGCACCAAGGGCCACGTTGGCGATTAGGAAGAGGCGATAGAGGCGACGCCCCGCCTCACCACGGGCATCGCGTCCAATGAAGCAGAGTGCGAGGTAGGGGAGGGCTAGCAGCGCCGCTGCAGGCGTTGCAGTGATGGTGGCGACGCCGAATCCTACGAGTGAGAACCAGGCGGCGGCAAAGAGTGCGGTATTGCGTCGGCCAAGGAGTACGGCAATGGTGCGCACGCCCGCTGCCTCGTCTTCATCGCGATCGGTGATGGTGGTGAGGGCATGAGCGCCGATCCCCCAGGCGGCGAAGACGAGCACCGGTGCGTCAATCAGATTGGTGCTCCCGGCGGCATGCAGGCCGACCTGCAGCGGGATCGCGTAGAGCACGTTGGTCAGCGAGTCGAGAACGGGGCGCCCCTTCAGGCGCGTTGGTGGCGCGTTGTATCCCGCGGAGAGCACCAGTAGCACCAGCAGCGAGAGGAGGGTGAGTGGCGGGTAGGTAGCGGCGACGAAGATGAGGAACGGGGCGAGCAGTAGGGTGCTGATGATCGCGTGTCGCGCCAGGAGTGGTTTCGGCGTGAGGGCACCCTCTACACCGCCCTTGCGCGGATTGCGCGCGTCAGTCTCAAAGTCGAAGTAGTCATTTGGCGCATGCAAGAAGTAGTTGTATGGAAAGAGGAAGAAGGCGAAGAGGACGACATCACTGGCAACAAGTTCGCCGCGCAACCCAATCGCACCCCAGAGCAGTGGCATCGACGTGTTCAGCCAGAGCAGGGGTCGCGAGATCTCAATTGCCTTCAGTAGATTGCGCATGGCGCCTCCTTCGTTCTCCCTCATCGTAGGGGAGGGGGCTACACTTGGTCTCTATGTCTGTAATTGCCCCACACGTCACGCTACGCAGCCCTGAACCGACGCTCATTGCCCTCCCATGGGCGAAGCCGCTGCGCGACTGGACGAGCCCCGAAGTGGAGTTGGTGCCACTCGAAGTTGGGCCGTCACGCCACCTTGTGCGCTTCGTGCGCGTGGCTGGCCGACTCCTGGCCATTAAAGAGCTCCCCGCGCCACTGGTTGAGCGCGAGTTCGCCATTCTGCGCCGCCTTGAATCTGCGGGGATGCCCGCCGTGACACCCGTTGGCGCTGTTGACCGCGGTGATGGCGAGGGCTTCATCATCACCGACTATCTGCGCGGCAGCATTCAGTACCGCCGCCTCCTCAGCACCCCCGGCGCCGCAACGTCGGGCCAGTTCTCGGGGCGCCTCCTCGATGCTCTCGCCGTTCTCCTGGTTGACCTGCACCGGCACGGCGTCTGGTGGGGCGACGGCTCACTGGCGAACGCACTCTTGAAGCGCGACGGGAACCGACTGCAGGCCTATCTCGTCGACGCCGAGACGGCCGAATATCACGAGCAGCTGAGCGATGGGCAGCGCCAGCACGACCTCGACATCCTGGTGGAGAACGTGGCCTTCGGTCTCGCCGATGCCGCCGCCGCCCTCGGTGGCAGCGAGGTTGATACCGACGCGGCGGTGCGCGCCTCAGCCGCGCTGCGCGATCGCTACACGGCGCTCTGGACGCAGCTGCACCGGCCATTCGTTGCGAGCGCCAACGATCGGCGCGCCGTCGCCACCCGCATTCGCGACCTGAACGCGCTCGGCTTCGCCGTCGAAGAGTTGAGCCTCGATGTCACGAGCGGTGAGGGGATGCGCGTCTCACTGGCGATCGCATCACGCCGCTTCCATGCCGAGCAGCTCCTGCGCCTCACCGGCGTCGATGCGCTCGAAGGGCAGGCGCAACTTTTGCTGAACGATCTGCATGAGTACGGCGTCTGGTTGCAGGTGCAGAGCGGCGAACGGCTCGCCACGGGTCTAGTGGCAGCGCGCTGGCGCGCCGAAGTACTCGAGCCGACACTCGTCCGTCTGCGCCCGCACCTCGCCGCTGGTCGCGACGCGCTGCAGGCCTACTGCGATGCGTTGGAGCACAAGTGGATCCTCTCCGAGCGTGCCGGTGCTGACGTCGGCCTCGATGCTGCGGTGGCCGACTACATCAGCCTTGGCGCGCCAGCTCCAGAGAGTGCGCGCTCTGGCGGCGATGGCGTGGACGCGATGTCGGCCGAAGATGCCCTTGTCACAGCCGCGGTGAGCGCCGCCGATGAGGATGCCTCGCGATGACGCGACGCCGCTCACCGCACGAGGTACTCGGCGTGCGGCTCGGTGCAAGCGCCGAAGAAATCCGCGCCGTGCGGCGACAGCTCGCGCGCGAGCATCACCCCGATCGATTCATGGACGACCCGAAGAGCGCCGCCGAGGCGACGCGTGAGATGGCGCTCATCAATGCGGCCGCCGAAGCACTCCTTGCTGAGGCCTGGGCCTCTGATGGGGCGCCAGCCTCTGAGCCTCCAGCAAAAGGTGGGCATAAGCCGGAGCGTCCAGTCACTGCCAGCGTCGTAGTTGATGTCGCACCCGCCGCAAACGCGCGCACCAGTCGCCCGGCGCCGATCAACTGGCGTCCAGAGCAACCGTGGGCACCGCGCGCACCGCGTGGCCCCGTTGGCCCGCTCCCAGGTTCACCCGCAGGCCCAGTAGAGCGGAGCTTTGCGCCACTCCCCGCCGACTATCGACGCCCAACGTTGAGCGAGGCGGCTGCAACCGTCTTCGCCTTCGGGCGATACGAGGGGGCAACGGTGGGCGACGTGGCCAAGCGCGACCCTGGCTACCTCGTCTGGTGCGCCGATAACGTGCGCCGCGATCAAGAGTTGGTCCGCGCGGCGAACGTGGTGCTCGATGATCTCGAAGAGCGCGGCGCACCGCACCCGCCTCGGGGGAGCACGAGGCGCCCAACCGCGCCACTCTTTGATCCGAACAGAGAGTTGGAGTAGGCGTCATGATGAGCGGTATGCGAACGATGCTTGCAGCCCTGCTCCTGGTGGTTGCGGCAGGGGCCTGCGCCCCAGCAACGCCCCCCGACGGCTCACTGCCGTGCAACGAGAAGATTGATCAGCAGCGCGCCGCAGGATTTGACACCGTTCTCGAGGGAGCTCTCCCGCTCGCGGGTTGGGATGCAACGCCAGTGACCGTTGACTCCGGGCGAGAGTGCTCGCAGCTGCGCCTCGGCCCACTCTGGGGTGCGGGGATTCGCGAGCTGCGATCTGCAGGGGCCATCTTCGAACTTCCAGACAAGACGGGCTACTCGCTCGTGGTGTATTCCGCTACCGGCTTAACTCTCGACAACCTCGCCTACGCGTTTGAGCGTGGCGCACGCGGCGGCCGCAAGACGCAAGGGCTGACGATCGTCGACATCAAGGTCGGAGACTGGCCTGGAAAGCAGTTCACGCTGTTGAATGGCGATCACCGTCAGGTCATCACCCTCTTTGATACTGGTGAGGCCGATCGCGTGCGCGCGCTCCTCGCTTCGGATATCTCAAACGCACTGATCGCCGACCGCCTCGCCGCCTATGCGGCGGCGTTGGCAACGCCGTAGGGGTTAGGCGAGCTCCTTCAACGAGAAGCGCGACTCCAACTGCTCAGCAGTTTGGAAGCCGACGGCGCCAACTGGCTGGGCGCCTGCACCCTTGAAGTAGGCGATCGTTGGGATTGACATGATGTTGAACGCCTGCTGCAGGGCTGGGTTCTCGTCAACGTTCACCTTCACGATGTCAACCTTGCCGTCGTACTGCGCGGCGAGTTTCTCAAGCTCTGGGGCAACGAGCTTGCACGGGCCACACCATGGCGCCCAGAAGTCCACGATGACGGGGCGACCCGACTCCATCACATCCTTCTGGAATGCTGCATCGCTGGTGTGCTTGATCTCGGCCATGGTTCCCCCTGCGCTCTCCTTGTGGCGGAACGGTTCCTCCGCCTTCACCGTCATCATAGCGAGCGGCGGCGAACCTACTCGAGCCCTCTGGCGTGCAGATCCTCCTCGCTCAGCCCAAGGTAGTGCCCGATTTCATGGATGAGCGTTCGGCGTACCTCCCGGCGCAGGGCCTCTTCGTCAGGGAAGTCGGCGAGCAGCGTCGCGGCATAGATAGTTACCTCAGGGGGCGGCTCGCCGAGGCCACTCTCGGCACCTTTCGGTAACCCGTAGAACTCCCCATACAGGTCAGCGCCAGGCTCGTGGCTCACGGTGACGAGAAGCTCTTGGGCGGCGGAGTGCAGGGGCTCGGGCAGCCCTCGCAGCGCCTCCTCAGCGAACTGCTCCACGCGCTCAATCTCTTCTTGAAGTCCCACGAGGAGATCCTACGACGGGGCGGGTAGGATGAGGGAATGCAGGCAAAGAGCAAGACAGAGCAGGCCGTCGTGCCCACCGCGGATGCTGAGGCACGAATCGCCGAGGCGGCCGAGACCATTCTGCGTGCCATCGGCGAGGACCCAACGCGCGACGGCCTCGTTGATACCCCAGGTCGCGTTGCTCGCGCGATGCTCGAGCTCACCAGTGGCTACGCGAGCGACCCATACGAAATTCTTGGCACCGTCTTTGAGGAGCCAGCGGGTGCTCCCGCTGGGGATCTCGTCGTTGTTGAGGGGATCCCGTTCCACGCCCTCTGCGAACATCACCTCCTCCCATTCCCTGGCGTCGCCACCGTGGGCTATGTGCCGAGCGGTCGCATCGTTGGCCTCTCGAAGATTCCGCGCCTCGTTGACGCGTTTGCGCGACGACTGCAGGTGCAGGAGCGCCTCACTGCGCAGGTCGCCGACGCACTGAACGACGCACTCGCACCAGCCGGCGTTGGCGTGCTAGTCAGCGCCGAACACCTCTGCCTCGCGGCGCGCGGCGCCCGCCAGCCGGGTGTCGTCATGACAACAGAGGCGATGCGCGGGTCGCTGCGCACCGATGCCGCCCTGCGCGAGGCGTTGGCGCGCGCCCATGATCGCGGCGTGGCGCGACGCGAGGGGCTCCATGGCTGAGCGCACGACACCGATCCGCGTGCTGATCGCCAAGCCTGGCCTCGACGGTCACGACCGCGGCGCGAAGGTGCTGGCGCGCGGACTGCGCGACGAAGGATTCGAAGTGATCTACACCGGCCTTCGCCGCACCGTTGACGCGATCGTTGCCGCCGCAATTGAAGAAGATGTTGATGTCGTCGGCTGCTCAATTCTCTCCGGCGCACATGCAACGCTGCTCCCGAAGCTCGTCGCAAGCCTTCGCGCCTCTGGTGCGAGTGACGTGCTGGTCGTAGCGGGCGGCATCATCCCCGAGGCCGATCGACCAGAGTTGGAGCAGGCCGGCATCTCGGGAATCTTTGGGCCAGGAACCACGATCGCCGAGGTTGCCACCTTCCTGCGCGCGAATGCCCGTCGACGCTAAGCATCTCGCCGCGCGCCGCGAGCTGGCGCAGGGGATCAGCGCAGTCGAGCGTCCAGGACCTGCAGCAAATCAACGCATTCAGCAGGCGCTTGCCGCATCGGCGGCCGACGCGCGGAATGCTCTCGTCGTCGGGCTCACTGGTGCGCCAGGGGCGGGGAAGAGTTCGCTCGCCGCAGCGCTCGCCGACGTCGCACGCGCTGCGGGTCGCCGCGTCGCGATCCTGGCGATTGATCCGAGCTCCCATGAAAGCGGTGGTGCACTCCTTGGGGATCGCGTGCGCATTGACGAACATCCCGACGACGATGGTCGCTTTACGCGCTCGATTGCGACGCGCGGCAGCGGTCGCTCACTTGCGCATGTCGCCGCCGCGGCAACAATCCTGGTTGAGGCGGCAGGATTTGATCTGATCTTTGTGGAGACCGTTGGCGCTGGACAAGCCGAGATCGGCATTGCGCGGCTGGCCGATGTGCTGCTCGTTGTAGAGGGACCCGAGGGTGGCGACGAGGTGCAGGCGATGAAGGCGGGGATCCTCGAGGTTGCCGATATCGTTGCCGTGAACAAGTCGGATCGACCTGGCGCACAGGCGGCCTTTGATCGCCTTCGTAGCGGCCTCGCCCTCGGCGCTGGAGCGCCGCAACTTGCGCTCGTCTCTGCCACCGCTGGTGCTGGGATCAGTGAGCTTCTAGCCACCATCGACGACGTCGGTGCAAATCGCGGCGTGCGCGGCCGCATTCGCCGCGTTGAGGCGCACCTTGTTGCCGCCGCCGAATCACATGTCGATGCGCAGGTACGCGAGGCAACGGCGAGTGGCGCGCTCACCACCCGTGCCGAGCAGATCGTTGCGGGAACACAGCCACTGACTGGCTCAATCTCCGCACTCTTCGGGATCAGCGAGTCGCCCGATGCGTAAGCGTTTGGCTGCGGGTGCCCTCGCTGGTCTCATCGTTGCTGCGCTCAGTGGCGTTGGTGGACCGGCGCTGCGCTTCGATGCGCAGATCCCAGCACCGATCCTGGTCGGCCCAGATGATGCATCACTGCCAACGCTCAACCTCGTCGTACTTGGCGACAGCTACGCCTCGGCGGCGCTCCCGTTTGATCGCGGCACGCTGCAGGTGCTTGGTGCGCCGAGCGTCTGCGCCCGTGGGCCAGCGTGGCCGCGCCTCTTGATGCCAACCAACATGCGCCTCTCGCTGACCCACGTCTCGTGCAGCGGCGCCGTGGTGGCCGATCTGGTGGATCGCCGCATGCGCGCGGGCGAGATCCTACAGGTGCAGGCGCTCAGCGCCGAGACCGACATCGTCATGCTCGGCATCGGCGGGAATGACGCTGGCTTCTCTGAGGTCTTTGCCGCCTGTCGCACCGAAGATGCCGCCGCCTGCGTTGCCGCGGGCGACCGCATGAAGCCCCAAGCGGCGGCCCTCAGCGGCACGCTGGTACGCCTCTATCGCACGGTGCTGGCCAAGGCACCGAACGCTGTCGTCATCGTGGTCATGTACGCCGACTCGCTCCCTGCGTCGGGCACCCCCGGACTTGACGCATGCACCGCCCTCCGCGCGCCAGGAGACAGCATCTCTGACGCCGACCTTACGGTGCTCGCTGAGTGGGGAACTGACATCGCCGACCGAGTTCGTGGGGCGATCACCACCGTCAACGACCCGCGACTGCGCGTCGCCGACCTCGCCGACGCCTTCCTCGGCCATCGCCTCTGTGACCCTGAGCCGTACCAGTGGGGGAGGGATGGCGAGATCCCGTTCCACCCGAATGCGGCTGGCCACGCCGCCCTGGCAGCTCGACTCTCCGCGGTGCTGGATGCGCTTGTTACTGAGGGGGCGGCCGCGCACCGGTAGCCCTGTAGCACGCTACGCCCCGCTCCTCTATTCTTCCGCGTGGGCCGGTAGCTCAGCGGTAGAGCAAGTGACTCTTAATCACTAGGTCGTGGGTTCGAATCCCACCCGGCTCACCAGTGAAGACTGGCGTTCCTTTCGAGACGATCCAGAGAGATCGCAGATGGCCCTGTGAGGCCGGAGAGGAGAACAGGTGAACGAGCGCGCAGTTCGAAGCCTCGCACCGTATCGCCGCTCTCTTATTCCACTCCCAGAATCCGCCTCTGTTGTTGACGCGCGCATCGGCGATCATGGCCCGGCGCTCCTCACCCTTGAAGATGGCAGCGTCTTCCCTGGCGTCTCGTGGGGTGCACCAATCGCCTCGGGTGGCGATCTCGTGATGAACACCAGTCAATCTGGCTACCAAGAGATCTGCACCGATCCGAGCTACGCCGGTCAGGTCGTGCTGATGACCTATCCGCTCATCGGCAATTACGGCCGACTGATCGCCGACGACCAGAGCACCCGCCCATGGCTGCGCGGACTTGTGGTTGCGCACGCCACCGCTGCGATCAGTGACGACGCTGCGCAACTTGCCGCACTGCTGCGCGCACACAACGTGCCAGCGATTGCTGGCGTCGAGACACGTAGCCTTGCACGACGCTTGCGCGAGACAGGTGCGCAGCGCGCCCGTATCTCTGCGCCGTGGGAGAGCGACTTCGAGGCCGCCGTTGCCGCAACCAAGTTGATCACCCCGTGGGAGAGCGAAGACTTTGTCGCGCAGGTTTCGCCAACCCGCGTTGAAACCTACGGCGACACCAACGAGCCACTCGTTGTGGTCGTAGATTTCGGACTCAAGTCCAACATCGTTCGTGCGCTGCGATCACGCGGCCTGCGCGTGCGCGTACACCCACACAACACTTTGAGCGGCGACCTCCTAGAGGGCGGGCCGGTCGGCGTGGTGCTCTCACCTGGCCCTGGGGACCCAGCGCGACTCACTGGGCCCGTTGCACTGGCGCGCGAAATCATCGCCACGGGGCGACCGCTGCTCGGCATCTGCCTCGGGCATCAGATTGTGGCTCGTGCCGCTGGTGCCGAGACGAAGCGCCTCGCGTTCGGCCATCACGGTGCGAATCATCCGGTGCGCGACCTGCCGAGCGGCCGCGTCTACGTAACGGCGCAGAATCACGAAGTTGAGGTGGTCGGCGGCACACTCCCTGCGGACTCTGGCTTCGAGGTGAGCCAGATCAACCTGAATGACGGCTCCGTTGAGGGGCTGCGACACCGCGAGCTACCCATTGAGACGGTGCAGTATCACCCCGAAGGTTCACCTGGCCCACTCGACGCCACGCCAGTGTTTGATCGCTTCATGACGGCGATTGATCGGAGTGCGCGATGAGTGGGAAGCCAGCAAGCGTTCTGATCATTGGCTCAGGGCCAGTTGTAATTGGACAGGCGGCCGAGTTTGACTACGCGGGAACCCAAGCGTGTCGCGCACTCCGCGCCGAAGGGATTCGCACGATTCTGGTGAACTCCAACCCGGCGACGATCATGACCGACCCATCGGTCGCCGATGTTGTCTATCTCGAGCCACTCACCGTCGAGGTGATTGAGCGCATCATTGAACGAGAGAAGCCGGAGGGGCTACTCGCTGGGCTCGGCGGACAGACCGCACTCAACATGGCGGTGGCGCTCGATGATGCCGGCGTCTTCAAGCGCTATCCGATTCGCCTGCTCGGCACACCACTCGCGGCGATCAAGATGGCGGAGGATCGCGAACTCTTCCGCGAGATGTGCGATCGCATCGGGCAGCCCACAGCACCGAGCGCCATGGTGCAAGGGTCAAACGACGACGAGCGCATGCAGGCTGCAAGGGAGGCGCTCGCGCAGATCGGCCTCCCCGCAATTATTCGCCCCGCCTTCACGCTCGGCGGCACGGGCGGCGGCATCGTTGCCACCGAGGAGGAGTACTGGGAGCGCGTGCAGAGTGGCCTGCGTGCCAGCCCGATTCGCCAGGTGATGATCGAGCGCTGCCTCGTTGGCTGGCAGGAGATCGAATACGAGGTGATGCGCGACGCCGAAGACACCTGCATTGCCGTCTGCTCCATGGAGAACGTAGATCCGCTCGGCGTGCATACGGGCGACAGCATCGTGGTCGCCCCCGTGCAGACCCTGCCCGACCCCGTGCACCAGCGCCTGCGCACCGCCTCGCTCGACATCATTCGGGCTCTCGGCGTCGAGGGGGGTTGCAACGTGCAGTTGGCCCTTTCGCCCGACTACACCGAGTACGTGGTGATTGAGGTGAACCCACGCGTCAGCCGCAGCTCAGCCCTCGCCAGTAAGGCGACCGGTTATCCGATCGCGCGCGTCGCCGCGCAGATTGCCATCGGCCGCACGCTGCGCGAGATCCCGAACGCCGTCACGCGCACCACCGTCGCGGCCTTTGAGCCCGCCCTCGACTACATCGTGGTGAAGCTGCCGCGCTTCCCATTCGACAAGTTCCCTGGCGCCGATCGCCTGCTCGGCAGTCAGATGAAGGCGACCGGTGAGGTGATGTCGATCGATCGCACCTTTGGTGCCGCACTGAATAAAGCCCTGCGTTCAATGGAGCAGTCGGGGAGCGGTCCAACGGCCGAAGAGATGTCGTGGGAGGCGGAGCTCGCGCCGATCATTGCGAGCAACGATGCCGCAGCACTGCGCCACTTCTTGCGGCCATCTGACTCACGACTCTGGCGACTCTTTGCGGCAATGCGCCGCGGCGTGTCGGCCGACCAGATCCACAACGCGACGGGGATCACGCGCTGGTTCCTTGCGGAGTTTGAGCGCCTCATCGCCATTGAGCATCGGGTGCGCGAGGCGGGGCAGACGTTGATTGGCCCAGATCCTGCATCGGTCTCGCTGCTCGCCACGGCGAAACGTTCTGCGATCGGCGACCGCGACCTTGCGCTGATGAGCGGTGTGTCGGAGCCGCGCATTGCGCAGCGGCGTTCGCAGCTTGGTCTCACGCCGGGGTACGCGATGGTTGATACCTGTGCCGCGGAATTCGCCGCCGCCACGCCCTACTTCTACTCCACGTACGCCGCGGCTGGTTCACCGCCAGAGGCGCCGCCGGTGCCGCGACAAGCGGCGATGGTGATTGGCTCTGGGCCCGTGCGCATTGGTCAGGGGATTGAGTTTGACTACTGCGCCGTGCGCGCCGCAGAGCGCCTGACGGAGCGGGGCTGGTCGGCGGTGATGGTGAACAGCAATCCCGAAACGGTCTCGACCGACTTTGATGCGTCAACGCGCCTCTACTTCGAACCGCTCGATGCTGAATCAATCATGGAGATCGTTCGTGCTGAATCGCCGGAGGGTGAGGCAACGCTTCCAGCGTTTGTGCAGTTCGGCGGCCAGACGCCACTCAATCTTGCGGCGCCGCTCGCTGCGGCGGGTGTGCCGCTCCTCGGAGCCTCACTCGAGGCGATTGACGAGACCGAAGATCGCGTGCGCTTCGCCGCACTCCTGGATCGTCTCGGCATCTTGCAGCCCGAGGGTGGCCTGGCGCGCAGCCGTCAAGAGGCGATCGACCTAGTGGAGCGCATCGGCTATCCGGTGATCGTGCGACCGTCGTACGTGATTGGCGGCCTCGCCATCGACTTCGCCTACTCCCGTCCCGATCTTGAGCGTCAGCTCGACCGCATCGGCGAGATCGGTGACGGTCGACCGTTGCGCATCGATCGTTTCCTTGAGGGGATCGAGATCGACATCGACGCGGTCACCGACGGTGAGACGGTGCTGATCCCTGGCCTCTTGGAGCACGTCGAACTCGCTGGCGTGCACTCGGGCGACTCGATTGCCGTGTATCCACCGCAACGACTCCCGGCGGCAAAGCAAGAAGATCTAGCGGAAATCTTCATGGGCCTCGTGCGCGAGATCGGCGTGCGCGGTTTGGTGAACGCGCAGTTCATCGTGCGCGATGAGGGGATCTACCTGATTGAGGTGAACCCGCGCGCAAGCCGAACGGTGCCGTTCATGAGCAAGGTGACGGGGATCCCGATGGTGCCGCTCGCCGTCGACATCGCACTTCGTGACACGTTGGTATCGAAGGGCTATGCATCGGGGATCGCCTCAGCACCCACTGGTGTGGCGGTGAAGGCGCCAGCGTTCAGCACTGCAAAGCTGCGCGGCGTTGACCCAACGCTCGGGCCATTCATGCAGTCGACGGGCGAGGTGATCGGCCTCGGCCTGACAGCAGAGGAGGCACTCGGCAAGGCGCTGATTGCAGCGAACCTGCTGCCACCACCGCCACGCGACTCGCAGCGCATCGCTCTGCTCAGCATCGCCGACCGCGATAAGCACCTCCTCGCGCGCCTCGCCACGCCACTCCTCGCCGCCGGCTACGAGCTAGTCGCCACGCCAGGCACGCGCAGCGCCTTGGCGGCCCTCGGCATCACGGCGGGCACGGCACACCCGCTCGGCGACCAGGGGCGCGATGGCGCGCCTGGCATTGCCGACCTGATTCGCTCGGGTGTCGTCGCCTTGGTCGTCAACACACCATCAATGGCAACAGGTGCGCTGCGCGACGCGCTAGAGATCCGCCTCGCCGCGGTGGAGTACGGCGTGCTCTGCCTCACCGCCATGGAGACCGCCGTGGCGTCGGCCGAGGCGCTCTCGGTGCGGGCAAGCATGTCGGGCGTATCGCTCAACCCGATTGGCGTGCGCGGGCTACGATAGGGGCATGGAACTGACCTACGCTCCTGGCGCCTGCAACATTGGAGCTGATGAGATCGCGCGCCGCCGCAAGGCCGCTGTCGCCGGCCTTGTCGCCAGCATCGGCCTTGCCGTTGCGCTGATCGCGTTCGGTTCCGCCCCTGGCGGCTTTGAGCGACTACTCGTTGCACTGCCGCTCACCGGCGCAGCGATCGGCTGGATTCAGGCACGTCGACGTTTCTGCATGGCGTATGGCCTGGCGGGAACCTTCAACCTGGGCAAGATCGGCGAGATGAGTCGCGTCAGCGACCAGGCTGCACTCGCAGCTGATCGTCGAACCGCACTCGTCATTGCAGCGCAGGGCCTCGCGATCGGCGTGGGTGGCGCGCTCCTCTTCTTGATTCTGCCAATCGCCATCCAGATCTAGGATGACAACGCGCACGGCGACGTCGCCGCTGCCGATACGCGAACATCGGCTCGCCAATGGCTTGCGCCTCTTCCTAATTGTTGACCGCACGGCGCCAGTTGCCGCCGTCAACATCTGGTATCACGTCGGATCAAAAGACGAACGTGCCGGACGCACCGGATTCGCGCACCTCTTTGAGCACCTCATGTTCCAAGGCTCAGAGAACGTCACAAAGGCGGAGCACCTCACCCTCGTTGAATCGATCGGCGGAGAGGGGAACGCCACCACCTGGCTCGACCGGACCAACTACTTCGCAACCGTGCCAGCGGAGTGGGCAGAGCTGATCCTCTGGATGGAGGCCGACCGACTCGGCACACTCTTGTCGGCGCTTGACCAGGCGAACCTGGACAACCAGCGCGACGTGGTGAAGAACGAGAAGCGCTCTAGTTACGACAATCAGCCGTACGGCAGCGCCTACATTGAACTCTTCGCGCTCGCCTATCCGAAGGGGCATCCGTATCATCACCCCACGATCGGTTCAATGGAAGACCTTGATGCGGCCTCACTCGAAGATGTGCGCAGCTTCTTCACCACCTGGTACGCACCGAACAACGCCGTGCTCACCGTTGTGGGCGACATTGATGAAGAGGAGATCATCGCCGCCGTGGAGCGACACTTTGGAGCGATTCCCGCCAACCCTGCACTTCCAGCGCACCCAGACCTGACGCTGAGCGCGCCGCTCGGCGGTGAGATTCGCAAGACGATCCACGACAAGGTTCCTGAGGCGCGCGTGCACTTCGCCTTTCGCGCACCAGTGCTCAGCGCACCACTGATCCCAGCGATTGAGATCGCCACACAGATTCTTGCCGGCGGGAAGGGGAGCCGACTCTACCGACGCCTCGTTCGCGATGAGCAGGTGGCGCAGGATATGAGCCTCTCGCTCCTTCCATTCGTTGGTGGCGCATCAATCATCGTTGGTGCGGCTACGGTTCGGCCAGGTGCGTCAAACGAGGCGGTAGAGCGTGCCTTTGTGGAAGAGTTGGAGCGCCTCGCCGCCGAGGGGCCAACGTCGGCAGAGCTTGAGCGCGCGAAGGCGCTGACCGAGTCCGAAGAGTTGCTAGCGCGATCCGACCCAGAGGAGCTCGCCGATGCGGTGGGCATGTACGCCACGCTGCTGAATGATCCGGGTCGCATCAATCGTGACCTCGACCTTGCCCTTGCGGTGACGGCGGATCAGGTACAGACGGCGGCGAAGCTCTTTGCGAAGGAGAACCGCATCGTGCTCTGGTACGTGCCGGAGGAGAGCTCATGAGCAAGTCTGCGGTACGGCCAGGGCCTGGTGCCCCGCGCGCCTGGCACTTCCCACGTGCCGTTGAGCATGTAACCCGCGCTGGGATGCGCGTGATCCTACTCCCGATGCCATCACGCCCAATCGCATCGATTCAGATGCTCTTCGGCGGCGGTGCGGCAGGGGAGCGACCAGAAGAGTCGGGACTCTCCGCCCTGTTGGCGCGCCTCCTCACGGAGGGGACCGAGCACCACGACGCCGACGGGCTCATTGAGGCGGGCGAGCTGCTCGGTGCATCGATTGGTGCAGAGTCGGGCTGGGAGAGCCTCACCGTGGGCGCCGGCGCACCAGTCTCGCGCCTCGCTGGTGTCTTTGATCTGATGGCCGAGATCGCACTGACGCCGCGCATCCCAGAGGCGGACGTGGAGCGGTTGAAGGCGTTGCGACTCGCCGCGATCAAGCAGGCGCACGCGAGCCCACGAAGTCGCGCCGTTGATGCGCTCTCTGCGGCGCTCTACGCACCAGAAGCCGCCTACAGTCGACCGTTTGCGGGAACGGCAGGGGGTGTCGCACGGATTACGCGCGACCAGGTTGTTGCCCGACACCAGGAGATCTTGCGCACCGGCACGCCAACACTCGTACTCGCGGGTGACATTGATCCCAACGCAGCCTTCGCCCTGATTGAGGCGAGCGGCCTCAGTGAGATCAGCGCAGGTGGCGGCACCTGGGGCCGCGGCGAGCCAGATCGCGCGGCACCCGTGTCGACTACACCTGGTGCTGCGCCACTTGTGAAGGTGCTGGATCGCCCAGGCTCCGTGCAATCCGAGATTCGCATCGGTCGCATCGGTCGTTCACGACTGGACGCCAACCATCACGCCGCACTTGTGTACGCCGAGATCATTGGTGGCCTCTTCGGCTCGCGGCTCAATCGTGTGCTGCGCGAAGAGAAGGGCTACACGTACGGCGCCGGCGCGCGGTTTGATCTGCGCCGCGGGCGCGGCCCATTCATGGCGGGAACAGCGGTCGAGACCGGTGTCACTGCCCCTGCACTCGCCGAGGCGCGCCGACAGCTCGCGACAATGCAGAGTGCACCACCAACCGACGAAGAGTTGACCGAGGCCCGCGACTTTCTCTGCGGGACCTTCCCGCTGCGCTTCGGCACCGCCACGCCAGTGGCCAGCATGGCGGCGGCCCTTACGGTGCTCGGACTCTCGCCTAATGAGCCAGATCACTTCCGGGAACGAGTCGCCGCCGTCGACCGCGCAGCGATCGCGCTGATTGCCGATGAGTTGGCCACGTCTGCGGAGAAGATCGTCATTGTTGGCGATGCCGCTGCGATCACCGGGCCACTTGAGGCTGAAGGATTTATCGTGCAGGTCGAAGCAGACAGCGCAGCCTCGGCATGATCGTTGTGATCGGCACCCTCAGCGCGCGCACCGAGGGAGCGACCTATGGCCTTGGCAGCTATGCCGCCACGGCGGCACTCGCCCTCACAGCTGCTGGCGAGCCTGTTGAAATGGTGAGCAAGGTTGGCGTTGACGTAGCGGGCGAGGCACTCATCACGCAGCTTGCAGCCGCGGGGATTGGCCATGTGGCCCTCATTCGTGACGGCGCGCGGTCAACCTCCGTTGATGACGCAAGTCCTCTCGAGATGGATGCGGCCGACCTGCAATTAGCGTTGCGCTACCTCACGAGTTTCGATGCGGTGCTCTTGGTTGACCCAGCCGACGACTCGGTGGTCGCGACGGTGCTCGATGCGTGCACCTACGTCGGCGCACGGCTCGTGGTTACGAGGCCAGCGGGTTCGACCCCTGCGGGAGTGCCGACCGGCGAGCGCGGCGACGCTCCGCCGCCGCTCGAAGTTGAGCGCCCAGCTGGGGACCCAGCCGCCGTTACCGACCTCTTGGTGGCTCTCCTTGCTCCTGATCGCGAGTCGCCTGCCGCCGAATAGCGCATCGCGTACGCTGCAGCAGATGAGTGAAGCGCACCGCCCACCTTCCGAAGCGACCGACCTTGCGAGCCGTATGGAGCTCGGCGTGGACGCCCTTGACCGCGGCGACGCTGAGGGGGCCGCACTCGCCTTCGCCGCAGCTGTCGCTGGCGCAACACCGAGTGACGATCGAGTCCTCGCGGAGCGCGCCGCCTATGGTGCCGCCGAGGCCCTGCTCCGCCTAGAGCGCGACGACGAGGCGGCGGAGTATCTGGAGATCGCCGCCAACTCCGCA
>Ga0315900_10001815_pt1 | contig 33719 bp, 31 predicted proteins | sample LakEriMetagenome_FD_203521 | JGI IMG/M metagenome (GOLD analysis project Ga0315900, IMG submission 203521) | Freshwater fungal communities from buoy surface, Lake Erie, Ohio, United States - Buoy 12 MA114 | ecosystem: Environmental > Aquatic > Freshwater > Lake > Lake biofilm | place: USA: Lake...
AACCACTTTGGCAACGAGCGGGTGACTGTAGTTCCGATGGCTTCCCTTGCCTGATCGCTCCTCGAATCCAGCCTTCACGAGATCCCTGACGAGTTCGCGGATTTTTCGGGGCATGCGATCGTTCCTTAGGGCAACACGCAAGGAGTGTACAGACGTACCCTTCCCCGTCAACCCCACGTGGGACCAAGGTTGTCCACCCGCTCTGGTAGGCTCACCGCCATGTCGGGCCCCCGCCTCAATGCCGCCTACTACGCCGCGCCGGTCGAGGAGTTTCTCCGCGCGGCCGACGACGAGGTCTACGCGCCGCTCGCGAGCCCGCACGGCTACACGCTCGCCCCCGAGCAGCTCTCCGCGTGGCGGCTGCAGCTGCCGGTGCTCCGCGCGGCGTTGAGCGACGTCGCCGACGTGGCCGACGGGCAGTCTGCCGCCCCCTGGATCCACCTCGAGTTCGACATCCCGCGGCTCGGCCGGCGGGTCGACGCCGTGCTGGTCGCGAGTTCGTGCGTCATCCCGATCGAGTTCAAGGTGGGGGCGAAGACGTTCGAGCGGCCCGACTACGACCAGGCCTGGGACTACGGCCTCGATCTCAAAAACTTCCACGCCCCGAGCCACGCCGCGGCGATCTTCCCGATTCTCTGTGCCACGGAAGCCCCGCGGGGCGACGCCCGCTGGAAGCCGCCCCATCCCGACGGCGTCCGTCCGCCGTTTCGCTGCTCGGGCGCCGAGCTCGGCCGTGCGATCCGCCTGGCCTTGGAGGCTTCACCCTCTCTCCCTCTCCCTCTGGGAAAGGGCCGGGGTGAGGGTGCCTTCGCCGCCCCGCGTCTCGACCCTGCCACCTGGGGTACCGGCCTCTACTCCCCCACGCCCACGATCATCGAGGCGGCCCGGTCGCTCTACGCGCGGCACACGGTCCACGACATCACCCGCAGCGACGCCGGGGCCGTGAACCTCGCCGCCACCGCCGACGCGATCGAGCGGATCATCGCCACCGCCAAATCCCGGGGCCGGAAGGCGATCGTGTTTGTGACGGGCGTGCCCGGTGCCGGCAAAACGCTCGTGGGCCTGAACGTGGCCACGCGGCATGGCCGGGAGCACGACGCCACCCACGCGGTGTTTCTTTCGGGCAACGGCCCGCTCGTGGCGGTGCTGCGCGAGGCCCTCGCCCGCGACGAGCTCGAGCGGCGGCAGCTCGCACACCCGCGGGCTCGGATCGGCGAATCGCGCACCGCGGTAAAAGCCTTCATCCAAAACGTCCACCACTTTCGCGACGACACGCTCCGCAGTCCTGCGGCGCCGGTGGATCACGTGGTGGTGTTCGACGAGGCCCAGCGGGCGTGGGATGCGCGGCAGCTGGCGAGCTTCATGAAGCGGAAGAAGGGCCTGCCGGGGTTCACGCAGACCGAGCCCGACGTCCTGCTTTCCGCGATGGACCGTCACGCCGACTGGGCGGTGGTGGTGTGTCTCGTCGGCGGCGGCCAGGAGATCAACACGGGCGAGGCCGGCATCAGCGCGTGGCTGGAGAGCCTGCGAAGCGTGTTTCCCGGGTGGGACGTGTTCATTTCGCCGCACCTCACCGACTCCGAGTATGCGGCGGCCGCGGCGATTCGTGAGCTTTGTCCCCCTCTCCCTCCGGAAGCAGCCGCCTCCTCTCTCACTCCCGCTGTCCCTCTGGGAGAGGGCCGGGGTGAGGGTGTCCCCGCCCCACCGCGCACCGGCTCCGTCTCCTTCGCCCCCGCCCTCCACCTCTCCGCCTCCATGCGGTCCTTCCGCGCGGAAAACGTCTCTCGCTTCGTGAAGGCCCTGCTCGACGGCGAGGCCGACTCGTGCCGCGAGCTCCTCGCCGCCTTTCGCGAGCAGTATCCCATCCTGCTCACGCGGAGCATGCGGGCCGCCCGGCGGTGGATCCGCCAGCAGCGGCGGGGCACGGAGCGGGCGGGGCTGGTGGCCTCCTCATCGGCCCAGCGGCTCAAGCCCCACGCGATCGACATTCGGGTAAACATCGACCCGGTGCACTGGTTTCTGAGCCCCGCGAAAGACACCCGCTCGTCGCTCTATCTCGAAGACGCGGCGACGGAGTTTCAGGTGCAGGGGCTGGAGCTCGACTGGACGATCGTCACGTGGGACGCCGACTTACGCTGGTCGGGCGACGACTGGAGCTATCACAGTTTTCGCGGGGCGAAGTGGACGGACGTGAAGAAGCCCGAGCGGCGGCAGTATCTGAAGAACGCCTACCGCGTGTTGCTCACGCGGGCCCGGCAGGGAATGGTGATCTTCGTCCCTCCGGGGGCAAAACGCGACAAGACGCGGAGCCCGGGGTTCTACGAGGGGGTAAGCCAATACCTCGCGGACCTCGGAGTGCCACAGGTCTAGGCCGACTTGCCGATCTCGGAATCGCGACGGTTTGCGGCTTCCCGCTCCCGCTGATGTCGCTTGGCATCCTGTTCCCGCAAGAACTTTGCCAAGCCTTTGATCCCGCCGTGCTCTTCGACGAGTTGTCGACGGTGGGCCCGCACCTCGGCCACGATCGGATCATCGGCTTCAATTGGGTCGCGACGGTCAGTCATGGTTCCACCTCACCAATTCCTCGGGCGTGCAGATCGTGGGTACATGCATTCCTTCTCGACGCAGACACTCCTCGATCTTCGGCCGGGTTGTTGGGTTTGCAATATGCGTGCAATTCCACGTCAGGAGATAATCGATTTCATGGACGATGGCATTTCCGATATGGAAAGCGTCGGCTGCGGCCTCGACCGGCACCAACCCTCGTCCCGTCAGCCATTCCGCGATCAAGTCTACCCTCTCCGATGAATCCAAAACCACAACGTCTTTCATGGCCTCCAGCCGCCTGCCCGCCGCGTTGGTGTCTCCCTTGGCCGCTTCCGATAGCACAATCTCGGCGGTGACCAGCTTGTATCGATGCCGATGGTTTTCCCACCACGACTTGGTGATCGCCTGCTTGGCGGCCAGTTCGCCGTCCGGCGAGAGGCGGGCGACCAGGTACGACGGGATCGTGGTCTCGAGGTAGACGCTTGGCACGATTGGTTTCCGCGGCGAGGCGGCGATTCATGTCATGGAGTGTACAGGCGTACCGTCCTTCGTCAAGCCCCCCGCGGGGGACCAAGGTTGTCCCTCGGATTGGTATCCTGCTTCCCATGGTTGCCGCCCTGCCTACCGCCACGTTCGAGCCAGCCTTTGGTGCCTCTTGCGCCATCGTGCTCACGCGGAGCATGCGGGCGGCCCGGCGGTGGATCCGCCAGCAGCGGCGGGGCACGGAGCGGGCGGGGCTGGTGGCCTCCTCTTCCGCCCAGCGGCTCAAGCCCCGCGCGATCGACATTCGGGTGAACATCGACCCGGTGCACTGGTTCCTGAGCCCCGCGAAAGACACCCGCTCGTCGCTTTATCTCGAAGACGCGGCGACGGAGTTTCAGGTGCAGGGGCTGGAGCTCGACTGGACGATCGTCACGTGGGACGCCGACTTACGCTGGTCGGGCGACGACTGGAGCTACCACAGTTTTCGCGGGGCCCAAAAAAAGCTGAAGACAGCCGGACGGACGTGAAGAAGCCCGAGCGGCGGCAGTATCTGAAGAACGCCTACCGCGTGTTGCTTACGCGGGCCCGGCAGGGGATGGTGATCTTCGTCCCGCCAGGGGCCAAACGCGACAAGACGCGGAGCCTGGGGTTCTACGAGGGGGTTTATTCGTATCTGATGGGCCTTGGAGTGATGGAAATCTGATCAACACCGTCCGCCTCGCACGGCGCTACGCGTGGTCCGGACACGTGCTCGCAGGCCTGTTCTGTCGTCCCGTTTCCGACATTCGCTGGACTGCGTAAAGTACATGCTGGCATCTCGGAGGATGCTCAATTCACCGTCCCTCACGTTCCTCATCTATGCCACGCCGACCACAGACCGCATTGCTGAAAGGCTCCAGCCAGTTGTCACTGTGGTCACGCGATTCGCTTACCGAGAATCCCGATTATCTCGCCAATCACCTCATCACGTACTTGGGCAACAAACGCTCGCTGGTGCGCCACATCGCCGCCGCTATCGAGCGTGTCAAACAACGACTGAATAAGACTCATCTGGCATGCTTTGACGTGTTCAGTGGATCGGGCGTCGTTTCACGGCTCATGAAGTCGCATGCGTCTCTGGTGGTCACGAATGATCTAGAAGACTATGCCGCCATCATTGGCCGCTGTTTTCTAGCTAATAAGTCAACCGTCGACACGAAACGGCTGGGATTGGTTGTCGAAGAGCTCAACAAAGCTGTTGACCGCGACATCGGTCCTGCGGGATTCATTGAGGAGCTGTACTCACCGAAAGACGAATCACGCATCACAAGTGAAGACCGCGTCTTCTACACGAAAAGAAACGCACGTCGCCTCGACGCCTACCGCCAGTTGATCGATGCCGCACCAGCCGAGTTCCGCGACTTTCTCCTTGGCCCGCTCCTGAGCGAGGCCTCGATACATGCTAATACTGCCGGTGTTTTCAAGGGCTTCTACAAGAATCGCCATACCAAGGTCGGCCAATTCGGCGGCAGCGGCGCCGATGCCCTGCAGCGCATTCTTGGGGAGATCCGACTAGAGCCTCCAGTGTTCAGCAACTTCGAGTGCCCATTTCAGGTGCTGCAACACGATGCCCTAGACGCGGCGCGAAAGGCTCCGCCTGTGGACCTCGCATATCTCGACCCACCGTATAACCAACATCCATATGGCTCAAACTATTTCATGCTGAATCTGCTTGCTCGCTATGTGCGCCCGAGCACTATCAGCAAGGTGTCAGGCATCCCTGACGATTGGAATCGCTCAGCCTTCAACGTCCGGGCCGAATCACTGCCGCTGATGCAGGCCTTGGTGGCAGCGGTCAAGGCGCCATTTCTTTTAGTGTCATTCAGCAATGAGGGTTTCATTAAGCCCGCGGAGATGCACGAACTACTGGAGGCGGTCGGCAACGTGGAGGTCATCGAAATGCCTTACAACGCATTTCGCGGAAGCCGCAGTTTTAAAAACCGGCCGCTACACGTGACGGAACACCTGTTTCTGGTCGAGCGGAACTGATCACCATGGCTCGTAAAAAAGACCTGCGTACGCAGCGCGCTGGCACGGTCATTAACGTCACTTCCCAAAAGCAGGAATCCGACGTTGTCAGGGCACTGACGGCGGTGACGGACGAACTGCAGAGGCGGTTTCCGGCGAAGATCAGGCTGATCCACGAGAAGCAGTGGTACCTCAAGGACATAGTCGCTGAACTGCGACACACATTTCCAGATGTGGGCTTTCACCACCACTTCGAAACCAGCTCGATCCGGCCGGACGGTGGCATCTTGTTCTTGAAAGCACCGGCCGCCGACAAGCTTTCGTACCCAATCCTGATTTCAGAGGTGAAAAATCAGGGCACAAACGATCTTCGCGCACAGGAGGGACTGCCCAAGCAGGCAAAGGGCAATGCGATCGAGCGGCTGGGAAAAAACCTTGTCGGACTTCGGGCCGCTTTGATGCGGGAGACGATCTTTCCGTTCGTGTGTTTTGGCTACGGCTGCGACTTTGAGCCGACCTCCTCGATCCTCGACCGTGTGTCCACGATGGCCATGTTTGGCGAGCTAAACAGAACCTACCTCCACAACGAGGAGCAAGGGCGGTTTAACCGCGGCAGCTTCTACTTTCGTGAGAGCAAGTGGTCTGTGGAAGAAATGACCGCCATCATGCTCGACATCGCTGAACGCTCAGTTCTTTACTACTTTTCCAAGTATTCGGAAAAGCATTTTGCGTAGCCACATACGGAGCCGCTCCTGACGTGCGGGTAAGCCAATGGCACAGCCTCCCGTGGATCCCGAACGCATCAGTCGTGTGGAGCTCTTTGGCGAGCCCCGGCTTGCAACGCTGGAGCATCTGGCCGGCGACCTGTTCGTAATGTTGGGCGGTGGCATCGTTAATCCATTTGGGCCGACGCTTCAACTGATCGCTGCTACCGGTCCATGGCAAGCGGGTACCGCAATGCCATTGATTCAGGCGATGGTGAATCCGTTTTCCCAAACCGTGAGTCACATCGGAACCTTCCACTCCCGAGACCTGATTGATCCCGTGACGACGCTACGCGAGCTGGTCCCAAAGAAAGCTGGAGGGTGTCCCACTGCGCTGCTGGTATCCCCGTTGTTGCGTGGGCGGGCCGAAGACACTGTGGCCTGCACGGCTGCGTATGTCGCTGCCTGCGACTCGGGCTTGTCGACGTTAGAGGGGGTGAAGAACTTCCCAGGCGACCCTCGATCGCGCGTGAAGCACGATATCGCTGAGTCGATGAAGATCGTGCTGGCCCAGCACAAAGGCCGAGAAACGGCATGGCCCGAGGACCCCAGGCTAACTGCAGACCAAGCCACCGAACTTGTGCTTTTGCAGCTGTGTCACGACCATTGGGTTTCCGAATGGGAGGGCTTTGTGACGTGTTGGGCGGAATCTCTCGAGCATCAAAGGCGAACAGGATTGGCTAGAACAGCCTTACCATACTCTGCCATCCAACCCATGCTGAATGCGATTGTGGATGCGTCATACGACTCGCTGGCGGGGACATTCCCGGAGTGGGAACGACACTCGGCATGATGCCACCGACGGCTTTTTCTTGGGTGGGCTTCAGATATGGCAGATGGCCGCAAACCACGCGCTCGCACTCCGACAAAAGGCTGGCACGAGATCGCGTCTGGCGACATAGGAGACATTCTTCATTGGAAGCCCGGCTACGAGATTCTGAAAGGTAGCGCGTCTGTGATTGGCTGCTTGAGTGAGTTGGATTCAGCGGAAATCGACTGGCCAACCTTGATTGGAGGCATGCCGCGGTTTGCAGCGTTGCCATTGATTATCCGAGAAGGCTATTTCGGGTTCTTGAAGTGGGGCGAGATTCACGGGTTTCACGCGATTGAAGGGGACCGGCAGGAAGAAACCGGTTCCATGTCTGGCGAGTGGACGCATATGTGGCTTGAAATGGACCATAGTCAGAAACGCAGAATATTCAGAGATTTCGAAATCCTTACGGGAAGGCTCGAGTCATATCCGCCTCTGTCCCATTACTTGTGAACCGGTCGCGGATACGGCCAGCACCGGCTCCTTTTGCAAGGCTAGGGCACGTTGTTCGACGTACGCCTCCATGTGACCAACATGAACGACGACATCTGGCATGAGAACGAAGAGACGTACTGGGGATGCGCGCTGCCAAAGCCCGGCCAAGGATGGACACTCGCAGCCAGCACCTACGATGGGGTTCCGCAGTGGGAGCCGCAATGGAAGGCGATAGGAGACGCCGTCCAAGCCCTAGCTCTGTTTCAGGAACTTCCAGGCCACAAGCCAAACTGGACATCACTGCTAAAAGGTCTTACCCGGCTCCATGTGCTTGCCGCGGAGTGTATGAGTTCTCCGCCATTACGAGACTTCCGCGACTTTCTCGAAATCGGCGACTACTTTATGACTTTTACCAGTCAGAACGAGCCAGGTAAGCGGCATCTGCTCTACGTCATAGAGGATCAGCCGGACGAAACGGATCCGCTAATTGCTGAGTTGCGGGAACTGACAAGACGGTTGAGGGAGTACCCGCCGTTCAAGCCATACGTGCGGTACATGTAGCCGCAGCTTGAGAGAGAAGCCGCATCATCACCTAGGTCTTCAGTGGCTTCTCACATCGGGCAGTGAATCGCTTCCAGCGTTCCCGCAAGGCTGCATCTTCTGGCGTAGCTGCCGAATGCAGCGGTAGTGCCAAGGAGGCACGTGCGATGTCCGCATAGTCGCCGGCCTCCGTGATTTCCGGGTGTAGGTGAATCCGCTTTGTATCGGGATCGACGCCAAGGAGATCTGCGTCGAAGAGATTGTGAATATCGGCCCGCAAGGGCAGGCCATTTGTGATCCGGTGTGAGATCATGCCATCGAAGGGCTCGATATGGGCCGCCTGCAACGCAGCAGCCGTAGTGCAGCCCGTAACAGCGCATCGCTGGCCATAAACCAAAAGCACGTTGGTGCGAAACACAGCCTGGCCATCACGCGCCTTAAGCTCCGCTAACACGCGCCGAGCAGCTTCAGCCGCCGCCGGCTCCTCGTCTGAAATCGCTGCGAGCGCCTTCTCAACGACGGGAAGGTTTTCGTTTGGCGGTGGTAGCGGTAGTACAGCAAGCCGCGGCCGGCCGCCTCCTTGTGCAGCGTAGGCTTTAGCCTCGGCTAACCGTGCTTTTGTTTTCGTCACGTTTTGCGCGGCACGACGAGCGGTCGGGAGCAGATCCTCGGGAACACCTATTCCGCGTAACTCAGCCGTGAGTTCCGCTCGCGCCGCGGGCGCAATCAGAAGACTCTCGATCGTCTTGTCGTCATGCTCTTCCCGAAACCTCACGGAAAGAGCATCAATCTCGCGACGCAACGCTTCATCGAGCGCAGGATGCGGAAATTCTCTGGTGGTTTCTGGAAGCCCTGCTTCGCGCCGCCGCTCTGTGAACAACGGCCGCAATACAGCTTCAACCGAACAACCGAGGCCGCGTTGGTCTATCGCGTTCTCCAAGTGGGCGAGCAAGTCGTCATGGTTCAGGAACTCCTCCAGGCTGTAGCCTTGGCGGACGTCCACGAATAGCGACACAGCGGTTGCCAGATCGACCTGTTCGTCATCGTTTCGCCGTCGGGCGGTCACAACGCCTCCCGGTTCGGGTGCTGTTAGTAGTTGAACCAGATGACCTCGACTCGCTCTTCACCAGAGTTAGACATATGCGCCTTGGTCTTCAGCTCTTCGCGTCGCCATCCCTGCAGTCTTTCCTCGTACAGCGGCGCTGCGTAGCCACTCAGCATCGCTTTGCCCCTGATCTGAAGCAGCGCATCAAGTAGTCCCGCATGGTCGTCCGGCGTCATTTCATGGGCGTACGTAGCCGCCTTGTTGCCGTGCCGTGTTTCCGGCATGTAGGGCGGATCGAGATAGAATAATGTGTCGTCTCCGTCGTACTGGTGAATGAGTTCAATTGCCGGCCGCGATTCGATCATCACCGTCTTGAAGCGAGTCGCTACATCTCCAAGCCCGTCGATCGCTGAAAGGTATTTGGAGACGGGCTCAGCCATCTCGCGACGCGTCCGCTTGCTCGTGGCCCACGCATTCCGCGTGAGCTTGGACATCCCAATACCGCCACGCGCTTGACGGCAGATCGCAAAAAAGCGGCGTGCCTTTTCGACGGGGTCATCCGTCGGTGGCAAATCCAAAAGGGTGGCGAACTCTCCTCTCGCGTAGGGCGTTAGGTCCAGCAAGAGTCGAAGCCGCTCAAACTGCTCAGGATCACGGATTACGCGGAACAGATTGACGACGCGGTCATCGATGTCGTTGTAGACCTCGACTTCGCTTCGTGGCTTCCGAAGTAGCACATTTGCGGCGCCGCCAAAGGGCTCGACGTACACGCGGTGAGCCGGAAACCGCTCGATAAGCCACTCCGCGTAGTAGGCCTTGCCCCCGTACCACGCTATAGGCGACTTCAGCCCCTTGCGTGAGCCGACAAGCGGACCGCTTGCAGAAGCCGCGTGAGTCTCGTCGTGGCCTGCCGTTGTGTCAGAAAAGAGACTTTGCTGGGAAGCTGCTAGGCGTCGCATAAGCGATCCCACTGCCGAGGTGAACGCGGAAGAGTCAGATTTTCGTCAGTGTACCGGCAACCATGGATTCCTGGAATGCGCAAGCGAGGAATCAAGGGATCGAACACTGGCGTGGCGATTCAGTCTATTCGCTAACACACGGGCCATTCAGCGTCCAAGCTAGTTCACAAAGCACCTGCCGTGACATGCGAGGCATCTTGGGCTCGAGGCCGGCGAGCATTTCGCTGGCATTCGACAGTTCCCGCTCCGCCTCGCCTATCTTGTCGCGAATCGCCACCCGGGCCGCCGCGGATGAATGCGACACGTGTCGAAGCTCCCGCCGCTGCGCATCGAGTGCGTCAACGCTGGCTGTGGATTCCTCAATGGCTTTCAGGAGTGTGGTACGATCGCTATCTAGATGCCGTTGAATCCAAGGAGAGATCGATGCTGCAAGGTGCAGTTTGATTGCTTCCTCCAGCGATGTATGCATGTTCGATGGTGGAAAACCCTGTACGGTGGTGTCTTTGTGGAACGTCGGCCTATATGCCGGCTGCCACGCGTGCCACAAATGGAGCGGAACCACTCGCGGTCCTGGGCGATTAAGGATTTCCAAGATCACGGCACACAAAAGAAATCGCTCTTGTGGTTCTTCCTCAATCCACAAAGCCTCCATGCGAAGCCAGCCTTTCCGTCCGACCAAGTCGCGCAGCGGACCAAGGCCGGCTAAGCGCTGAACCTTTAGTTCTAAATGGCCCCGCACGGGCTGTGCGGTGCTCCCAGGCGCAATGAGAGGCCGGTCGGCGATCGGACACCAACTGAGATACGTGTTCAACAAGTGGTCCGACAGCGGCAAAACGCGCACTGCATGATCAACACGCGAGCGAGTATTCATGCGTGCAGTACCTTCTGCCCACACCTCGATGCGCGAGAGGGCGCCGGGAAGAACGGCAATCGATGATCTCCGACTGTTTCTGGTGGTCTTTTTGGTCTTGGACGGACTGGTGGAGACCCAATCGCCATCAAGGCAGGCCGCGGCACTCGTACTCCTAGCATGGGGGGTAAACCTGTTTTAGTCTTTCGGGTGGAAAAGGGAACCAGCATGACCACTGCCTACCACGCCAAATACTTCGCCCATGACCTAACCCGCCGGGCCACCGAAGGCGTCGACCGGCTGTCATCCGCCCTGTTCGACGCCTCCGTCGACCTCAATCCGCACCAGATCGAGGCAGCGGTGTTCGCCCTGCAGTCGCCGCTATCGAAGGGCGTAATCCTCGCCGACGAAGTAGGCCTCGGCAAAACCATCGAGGCGGGCATCGTCCTCTGCCAGTACTGGGCCGAACGCCGCCGGCGGCTGCTCGTGATCGCCCCGGCCTCCATTCGGAAGCAGTGGGCCCTTGAACTCAGCGAGAAGTTCAACCTACCAGCAGTTGTGCTCGACGCAAAGTCCTACCGCGAGGCCCAAAAGGCCGGAAGCGACCCCTTGCGACCCGATGCGGTTCTTGTCTGCTCCTACTACTTCGCCAACCGGCTTCGCGACGACATTCGCGGCATCGCCTGGGATCTCATCGTTATCGACGAGGCCCACAAGCTGCGGAACTCCTACCGCCCCAGCAATAAGGTCGGCCAGGGAATTCGCTTTGCCACAGCTGACTGCCGCAAGCTTCTGCTGACTGCGACTCCGCTCCAGAACTCACTCCTCGAACTTTTCGGTCTCTCGACTCTGATCGACGAGCACATCTTCGGCGACGTCAACTCGTTTCGAGCCCAATACACGAATGCCGGTGGCGACCTGGTGGGCCTCCGCACTCGGTTGGCGCCATTTTGCAAACGCACTCTCCGCAATCAGGTGACGGAATACATCCGCTACACCGATCGCCGGCCAATAACGCGGCCGTTTCGCCCCAGCGACGACGAGCACGCCCTCTACGAGGCGGTGTCTGAGTTTCTGCAGCGCGAAAGCAGCTATGCCCTACCACAGCGACAGCGGCATCTCATGGCGTTGATTCTGCGGAAGCTACTCGCGTCGTCATCGCAGGCTATCGCCGGAACACTCAATACGCTTCGCGAACGTTTGGAGACTCTGCACGACGAGCGGGTGAAAGACGACCCAGACTTCACCGAGCGGCTCGTGGAAGACGAGGAGATAGAAACCGAACTCCTCGATGAGATCCTGGCTGAAGACGACGACGAGGAGGAAGAGGACGCTGACGAAACGCAAAAGATTGATCGCAAGAAGCTGCGGGACGAGATCGACACGCTCGGCCGCCTAGCAGACTGGGCCCACCGCATTGGAGTGGATGCAAAGTCGAAGACACTCCTTACGGCTCTCGAAATCGGCTTCAAGGAGATGGCGGCTATCGGTGCCGCCAAGAAAGCCCTCATCTTCACGGAATCGCGACGCACACAGGACTATCTGAAGGCATATCTCGAGGCAAACGGCTACCGCGGCAAGATCGTGGTCTTCAATGGCACGAACGGCGGCCCGGAGGCCACGGCGATCTATGACCGTTGGGTTGCCCGACACGCAGGCACGGAGCGCGTCTCCGGATCACGAGCGGTAGACCTGCGCACTGCTCTCGTGGAGCACTTCCGCGACGACGCCACGATCATGCTGGCGACCGAGGCGGCGGCCGAAGGCGTGAACATGCAGTTTTGCTCGCTGGTCGTGAACTACGACCTGCCGTGGAATCCGCAGCGTGTCGAACAGCGAATCGGCCGCTGCCACCGCTATGGCCAGCAACACGATGTAGTCGTGATCAACTTCCTGAACGAAAGGAACGAGGCCGATAAGCGAGTGCTCGAACTACTGACGGAAAAGTTTTTGCTATTCAGCGGAGTCTTCGGGGCGTCTGACGACGTGCTCGGCGCGATCGAGTCGGGTGTTGATTTTGAGAATCGCATCCTTGCGATCTATCAGGGCTGCCGGACAACCGCCGAGATCGACGCCGCCTTTGCCAAGCTCCAAGCCGAGCTCGATGAGCAAATCAAGTCGCGGCTGGCAGACACACAGAAGCAGTTGCTCGAGCATTTCGCGGGAGACGTGCATGAGCGGCTTCGAATTCGCCTGGCCGATGCTCAGGCCCAGCTCGACCGCGTGGGCCAACGCTTCTGGGCCCTGACGCGATTCATGCTGGCCAACCATGCGGCATTCGATGACGAGGCGCTCTCGTTTGACTTGGCGACTGCTCCCAGCAGGACAATACCGACCGGCAGGTATCACCTGATCTCCAAATCAGCACCTCGGACCGATGGCGCTGCGAGCGACGACGGGGATGGGATCCTGTATCGGCTTTCCCACCCCCTCGGCGAACACGTGCTGTCAACGGGCAAGAAGCTCGCCACTCCGGCTACCACGATCACATTCGACATCTCCGGCCACACAGTCCGCGAACCGCTGGTCGAGCGACTCCGGGGCAAGTCGGGCTACCTGCGGCTATCCCGTCTGGCGATTACGTCCTACGAGCAGGAGGAACACCTGCTCTTCTCGGCGTTCGATGACGAGGGTGTCGCGATCGACCAGGAAACCTGCGAGAAGTTGTTTCTGTGTGCGGGCAAGCCTGGCGGTCCAGCGACGATCACTCCTACAGCCGTGGATCGCCTGACGGCTGACTCCACCCGCCACGCGGAAGCGACCATCAGCCGGTCGCTCGAAGCCAACAACAAGCACTTCCACGAGGCCCGCGACAAGCTGGAGCGTTGGGCGGAGGACATGGTGCGCGGGGCGGAGGAGGCACTCGAAGACACGAAGGAACAGATCAAAGTCTGCCGCCGGCAGGCGCGGCAGGCCACCACGCTCGAAGAGCAGCACAAGATCCAGGAAAACATCCGCAAGCTCGAAAAGCAGCAGCGCCGACAGCGGCAGGAGATTTTCAAGGTCGAAGACGAGATCATGGAAAAGCGCGATGGCCTGATCGACGCCTTGGAGCGCCGGCTGGCTCAGACGACCGCATCCGAGCCGCTGTTTACGATTCGCTGGATTGTGATCTGAGTTTCCGCACCGGCAGTTGGGGGTCTGAAGCCGTCCTGCAGCTACTTGCTGGTCACGTTAGAGGCATTTGCCTGATTGGCAGTCGCAGCGACGATTAACCAGCTCTATAGGTCTTTGCAAACGTCGAGTCAGCCAGCCAGCGTTTGAATGACGGGTTGTCGCTGAACTCTTTGAAGAGTTGCGTTTCGTCTTTCATCATCGCGACGAGCACCCGTAGGAGTGCATTGTCGTGTTCGATCCGCGCGTTTTGTGGATCAGAGTTTTTGCGGGCGTGGATATACGCAGGGTCGGCATCGACAAGGCGCGGGATTTCCTCAGCAATTTTCTGTTCGATGCGATCCCTGTTTTCCCACTCGATATTTCCAAATCGTTCGTTGAAATCCTTGATGATTGCAGACAGGAGCTCGAGCTCAGGCTCAGGCTTGTGTCCCCCACCGGTGACCGGGGGCGGCGAAATCGTTGCCTCCTCGTCGGCGAGGGCAATCTTCATGGTCGCCCGCTTCTCGACTCGGTAGCTGTCCATGTCGATGGAATCGAGAATCCCCTTGGAAAGATCTTCCTCAACCGGGGCCGGCAACTTGCGGACGAGGCAGTTCAGGAAGATGGCGAGCTTTTCCCAGCTCGTGTTTGCATAAGGAAGCACCGATGACAGGAACCCATACACACGAACGAACGCCTTGGCATTGCCCTTGAAGGCCACCTGAGCGTCCTCGTCGAGTTGCCCGTATTCCGCCACACAGGTGTCAAGAATCGGGTGGAGCTCCTCGACGCCGGCACCGTTGAGGAACTTCGCGACAAAGTCATCAACCTGTGAGTGGCCGTAGACTCCGGCGGCATCGAGATCCGTCTGCAGATCGTGCAACTTGTTCGGGTCGGTCTCCTCGGCAAGCACCGTGGTCCGATAGTAGTCGGCGAAGGATTCCCGAATCGTGTCTACGTCGTTCATGAAGTCCAGCACGAAAGTGTCGTACTTTCCCTGCCGGGCGCGGTTGAGCCGTGACAGTGTCTGGACTGCCTTGATGCCGGAAAGCACCTTGTCAACGTACATCGTGTGAAGGAGCGGCTCGTCGTAGCCAGTCTGGAACTTGTCTGCACAAATCAGGATCCGGTAGGGATCCTCCTGGATCTTGTTGGCAATCTTGCTCGACGGGAACCCGTTCAGGGACGCCTCGGTGACCTTCTGGCCGCCGTATTCGGGTTCACCGGAAAAGGCAACGATGGCCTTGTAGGGGCTCTTGCGATCAACGAGATAGTCGCGAATGGCATGGAAGTACTGGATGGCTCTCTCGATGCCCGACGTTACGACCATCGCGCGGGCCTCGCCGCCGATCTTTTTTGGCGCGATTACCTGATCGTGGAAGTGATCGACCATGATCTCGGCCTTTAACCGAATCGCATGATCGTGGCTCTCCACGAATCGTCGCAGTTTTTTCTTGGCCCGCTTGGCGTCGAACTCCGGATCGCTCTCGACCTTTTTCACGAGCCGGTAGTAGCTTTCGACAGGGGTGTAGAACGCCAGGACATCGAGAATGAATCCCTCCTGAATTGCCTGCTTCATCGTGTAGGAGTGGAAAGGCCGGTGGGGCACTTTTCCATCCGCAGTGGGAGGCAATGATTCGCCGAAGATCTCCAGTGTCTTAGGCTTGGGGGTCGCGGTGAAAGCAAAATAGCTCGCGTTTGGCAATAGTTTCTTGGCCTCGATGAGCCGATTGATCCGATCCTCGGTCGATTCTTCCTCCTCTTCTTCGCCCGCCTTAGAAAGCGCCTGTGACATAGCGGCCGTGGCCTTGCCACCCTGGCTTGAATGAGCTTCGTCGATGAGGATCGCGAACTTTTTGCCGCGTTGGTCGTTGCCGATCTCGTCGAGTACGTAGGGAAACTTCTGGACCGTCGTGATGACGATCTTCTTGCCCTCGCCGAGAAATCGACGCAGGTCACCAGAGTGCTCGGCATGTCCGACGGTCGCTGACACCTGGGCAAACTGTTTGACTGTGTCGCGGATTTGCTTGTCGAGGATCGTGCGATCAGTGACGACAATTACGGAGTCAAAAATGTTCGTGCTGTCTTTTTCGATCCCAATGAGCTGGTGAGCCAGCCAGCCAATCGAGTTGCTTTTGCCGCTGCCAGCGGAGTGCTGCACGAGGTAGCGACGGCCACAGCCTTTGGCCGTGGCGTCGGCCAGCAGGCGCCGTACGACGTCGAGTTGGTGGAATCGGGGCCAGATCTGCGACACCTTTTTCCGGTCGGTCTTGGGGTCCTTCTCCGTGACGACCTGGGCGTAGTTTTCGAGAATGTTCGCCAGGCTCTCGCGGGTAAGCACCTGCCTCCAGAGATAGTCCGTCTTGAGCCCATCCGGATTCGGAGGATTGCCGGCACCGTCGCTCCAGCCTTTGTTGAAGGGGAGAAACCAAGAGCTCTTGCCGTTGAGGTGCGTGCAAAACCAGACCTGTTGGTCATCCACGGCAAAGTGCACGACACACCGGCCAAACTCAAAGAGTTTCTCGCGAGGATCTCGGTCGTTTTTGTACTGATCGACTGCGTCCTCCCAGGTCTGCTGGGTAATATTGTTCTTGAGTTCGAAGGTCGCCACCGGCAGGCCGTTGATGAACCCAACCAGGTCAAGAGCCCGCTGGGCTTCATCACGGCTATATCGGACTTGCCGCGTCACCGAGAACCGATTCGCCAGGAATGCTTCCATCGCCTTGTCGTTGCCCGGTGATGGCGTCCCGTAGAAAAGCCTCACCTCATGAGGCCCGTGCTTCACTCCCTTGCGAAGCACATCAATTGTCCCCCGCTTGGAGATCTCGCCCTGTAGCCGGGCCAGGAACTTTTGCCGGGTTGGGCCATCTGTCTCGAGCGACAGAGCCTCAATCAGATGAGGTTGCGTGCCCCGCAGAAACCCGCGTAGCTGCACGAGATCGAGGCAGTATTCGCGGTTGTAGTGGGCGGCGTCGCCAAGATGCCAACCGCTGCCATCGGCAACTGGGGCAGACGTTTCGCTCGCGACATAGGGAGGGACGAGGAGATTTGTCCGTCCGGTCATGGTCCGGACGATGAGGTCCTCGAGGCCGCGTTCGCTGGTGTCGGTGGGCATGGGAAGCGTTGTGCAGAAGTGGTGATTGGAGAGCTGCTTAGCGCCCGTGAAGAAGTTGGGCGATCACGGCAGTGATGAGATGCTTTTCCTCGGGCCGGCTGGAGGCCGTCAGCAGCGTGAGGGCGACGAGAGCCGTGTCCGACACACGTGCTTCCCCAGCCTCCGACATGAGAGCGTCATTCTTCTCGAGGAACCACAGGAACAGGGCTGCCGCGATGCGCTTGTTGCCATCGACGAACGGATGGTTCTTGGTGAGGAAATAGAGCAGGTGGGCGGCCTTTTCCTCGAGGCTGGGGTAGAGATCCTGTCCGTCGAAGGATTGCATCACCGCCCCTAGGGCGCTGGAGAGGCTCTCGTCCTTTTCCCTGCCGAAGAGATCGGAGGCGCCGAACCGGTTTCGGAGCCCCGCCACGACCCGCAGGGCTTCATCCCTGTCGATGCCCCGCACCGGACCACCAGATGGCAGCTTCGGCGGCATCCGTTCGTGGTCGTAGTCATCGAGGACATCGAGTGCGAAGGAGTATTCCCCGACCACCTGGAGCAGCGCCTTGGCTTCATCGCCGGAAAGGTCGCGGCGATGGAGCGTCCCGGCGACGAGCCGGACCGTCTGCTGGAGCGCCTCAAGACGGCGGTCGTTGACGGAATAGCCGCGGAGGATGTGCTGCCGGAGGACGTTGCTCGCCCAGCGGCGAAACTCCGTTCCCTGCCGGGAATTGACCCGGTAGCCGACAGCCAGGATGGCATCGAGGTTGAAGTACTCGACCGCGTAGGTTTTGCCATCCGCAGCAGTTGTTGCAAAAAACGCAACAACTCCCTCCCGGTCCAGTTCTTTTCCCTTGAAAACCGTTCCTAAATGCCTGGAAATGGTCGACTTATGGCGACCAAAGAGCTGGCCGATCTGGTCCAGCGAGAGCCAGACGGTGTCGTGGATCTCGTCGACAGCGACTGGCACCTGGCCGGAGGCCCCTTCGTAGACGACCAGACCGGCTCCGGCCGGAACCGGCGGGAGAGAAGCCGCGTTTGCCGGCTTCTTCGCCGACGAGCGTTTACCCGCCATCGCCATCCTCCGCGTCGCTTTCGATGGGGGAATCGTCGTCCTCCTCGCCGTCGGTGTCGGTGTCATCGAGCGGATCATCGCCTTCGAGATCCTCAGCCGGGAGCCGTGCCGCCGCATCCCGAACGTCAAGTCTTCCTGTGACGACGTCAGAGATGAGGCGGGTGCGAAACTCCTTAAGGAGGTCGATTTCGCGTTGAGCGCGCGAGATGGCATCAGTCGCACCTCGGGTGGCATGCTCCACCTCAGCGACCAGTCGGATTCGCTCTTCGGGGGGCGGCATTGGGATCTTGGCGCCCAGGAACCGCGACTTCGTGATCACCTTGCGGAGGCCGGTGTAGAGAGGCTTCAACCTCTTCCCATTGTCCATCGCCAAGTAGAAGAGATAGACCCATTCCGCGATGGATGGGTCGCAGGCAAACCTCGTGTAGGCCCCCGTGATCATGCCGTGGAGGGTTGAGAGCCCCACGGCACGAGGAGTTTCGTCGATGTCGAACAAGCAGAAGACAAAATCGCCAGGCTCGATGACCTGATAGGTGTCAAAGGACGTTGGGAACTTACCTTCTGGGTTCTCCATGTCGCGGGCGATGATGCCTCGCTTCGTCAGCGAGAGCAGAACGTAGTCTCCGGATCGCTTGCCGACAACCTCCTTCTTCAGTCGGAGGTATGCCCTGTTGGGGACGAGATCCCAATGGGCCGGAACATCTCCGATCCACTCCTGGCCCGTTGGCATGAGGCGCACGTTCTGATCGAGGCCGCGGGTGACGGCGTGGTGGATGATGGTGTGCTTCTGCTCTTCCAGAAGGGCGACGAGCCTCTGCTTCGAGCGGATGAGCTGCCGGATGCGGCCGTCGGCATGGGTAAGGAATCGAATGATGGCCGCCCGCTCATTTGCTGCTGGAAGCGGGGTATGCGTTGATAGAAACCGCGTCTTCGGGATCGTGTGTCTCAAGCCAGAGTAAAGGGGGCTAAGAAGCTTTCGGTCATCCATCGAAATGTAGAAGGCTTCAAGCCAGTTCGCTGCTTGATCGTCGCGGACTTCGAAGACGGTGTAGGCGCTAGTAATCATTCCAGTGTGGCGTGAAAGGCCGATCGTGCGCGGGGTTTCCGGCACATCGAACAGGCACATCACCAGGTTCCCTTTGCGAACTTCCTGCGAAGTTCCCATGTCCGCCGAGAATTTGCCTTTGTTTTCGGAAATGTCCCTGACAATGACGCCCTGTTTCGTGAGCGACAATAGCGTGTAGTCGGAATGCTTTTCCCCCACCAACACTTTTCGTTGATTCAGGAAGGCGCGATTCGGGACGAGGTCCCAGTGGGCAGGGACGTGTGGGCACCATGGCAACCCCGAATCTTTCATCTTCGGATAGGGCTTGAGTCCCTCGATCATCGCGTCGCCTCCACCTGCACGCGGACCGGATCCCAGATCCGCTTGGCGATCTGCCGGTAAAGCTCCTGCCGGGCGTCGAGGTCGGCCTTCTTGAAGTGTTCGTGCGGCCGGAAGGCGAGGCCGCTGCGGGCGACGAACTGCACGAAGCCTGGGTTGTGGTCGTAGCAGCCGGGGTGCAGCGACCGGGCGAGAAGGTTCTGCGAGAGGTAGTGGGCAACCTTCTCGGCGTAGGGAAGGTCGTTGTAGGAGGCGTTGAACTTCTTCGGCAGCAGCAACAGCCCGCCGAGCCGGTTGCGGTATTCGGTGAAGTCCGCGGGGCTCGCAAACTCGTCGGCGTGGCGGGAGGCGTGGTCGGCCCAGACGTGCTCCATCTCGTAGCGGTTGGGCCCTTCCTTCACGAACTCGACGTAGCGTGAGGGATTGCCCGACTCGGTCTCTACGTAATCCGAAAGTCGGGCGAGGACGCGGTGGAGGAGGTAGCGATTCTGCTGATGGACGCGGAGCCGGTCGTTGGAGTCGAAGGTTTCGCTCTCATCAGCAAGGGATGCGGTGAGCGTCGCAGCCAATTCCGGCGGGGCGAGCCCGCGGATCGACTTCATGACGTTGAACATCGCGTACTGCATCGTCGAGTAAGAGATCTGGCGGAAATTCCAAATCCGACGTGCAAGGAGGATGTCGACGAAGGTGGCCACGATCCGCAGCTTCGTGTCGACGACCGCCGCCGAATCTTCCGCCCGCAGCGGCGCGAGCAGGAGCATGTTCTGGAGCGTGAAGCCGAGCTGCGCGTTGTAGAAAACGCCGGCAAGCTCAGGCACAAAATCATTGGATGCTTCGACGATCCGCAGGTAGTGGCGTGAATAGAAGTCGAAATCGCGGTCAACGAACCGGTAGAAGTCGTCAGAGGAGTCGAGGCCGAGGGCCGGGGTGGTGTCCCGGAGCCAGCGGTGGAACTCCGTGCCGATGCGGTCGAAGTCTTCGGCCTTGGCGTCCTTCTTGCGCTCGCGAATCTTCGTCGCGTACTGGCTACGGAGCCAGGCCTTGAAGCAGTCGGCCTCGACCTCCTTCCCTGCATCGTTCAGGGCCCGGAGGCGTTCACGCCAGCGCGTGTTCACCGCGGTGCGGCGTTCTTCGGCCATGTTGGCAAGGAGATAGCCCTTGAGCATGTCGGTGGGGCTCAACGAGAGACCCCGGTCGTTCATCGTCTCGAAGATCGTGTAGGCGTCGTCATCGTTGTAAGCGACGATTTCTACGAGATGAACATTGTTGAGCAGCCAGTCGATGAAGTACGGCAGGGCGTCGTCACGAAGTTCCTGCGGAAAGCAAGTTTCGATGTCGCGATATCGCGCGACGACGTTTTGCACGGAGTCAGATCGCCCCGTCAAGTCGACGGGCTGTCCTGTGTAGAGGGCCTCCATTGCTGGCAGGCGATCCGGCACGTCCATGTTGAACGACTTGACGCCGTACGACTCGGAGAAGATCAGGTCGTCGATGCTGACCTGGGTCGCACGCCCTTGCTGGAGGTTGCGAAGGAAGATTAGGAACAGCGTCAGGCTCGTCATCCGTTGCTGGCCATCGACGATGGAGTTCTCGCCACCCTTCTTGCTAATGATGATGGAGCCAAGGAGGTAGTGGGGATACTCGGCCACGCGGCGGCGTTCGTGTGTCGGGTCGTACTCCTCGAGGAACTTGCCACTCAGGTCCTCGATCAACTCCCGAATCTGCTTGTCCTGCCACTTGTATTCGCGCTGGAAGTAGTCGATCGAATACTTCACACCCTTGAGCAGTTCGCGGACCGTCTTTGCCTTGCCATCGATGGCGCGAAGATCGGTCATTTCGACCCCCCGATGATCTCGGCAAGCAGGCCCTCGGTTTCCTTCTCAAGCGAAACGATATCGGCACGAATGGCCTCCAGGCTGCGGAGTGGCTGTGGCTTGTAGAAGTAGCGGGTGAAGCTGACCTCGTACCCGATCTTCACACTCTCCGGGTCGTACCAAGCATCTTGGGCATGAGGCAGAACCTCGCGCTCGAGGAATGCATCGATCCCACCTGGCTCGAGGAGCGGAATCTGCTCTGTGTCGCGAAGTTCCGGATCGGGTTCGTACTCGACCACCGCGGGCTTGCCATCGATGGTCACGCTGACCAGACCTCGCAGCGGATCGGCAGCGGCGCCCTTCTTGTGAACCTTCCTTATGACGGGCGGGGCGGATTCGTCCCGTTGCCCCGTCTCCTTCAGGGCCTTCAGCTCCTTCGCGGCATAGGCGCGATCCGAATCCGCTCCCTTGATCCGAAGCGGCCGATCGACGGTCACCTTCCAATAGCCAAATGCCTCGTTTGCGAAGATCTTGGACTGCTCCGTCTCCTCAAACTTCAAGAACGAATCGCAGATGCGGGTGATGTCATCCTCGGAGAGTTCGCAGTTCTTCTTGCCCAGATTCTTCCGCAGGGGCTTGAACCAGGTCGTCGCGTCGATGAGCTGCACCTTCCCGCGACGGTGCTTCGGCTTGCGGTTCGTCAGCACCCAGATGTAGGTGGCGATGCCCGTGTTGTAGAACATGTTGAGCGGCAGCGCGATGATGGATTCAAGCCAGTCGCTCTCGATGATCCAGCGACGGATGTTGCTCTCGCCCTGTCCTGCATCGCCGGTAAAGAGCGACGAGCCGTTGTGAACCTCGGCGATTCGGCTGCCGAGCTTCGTGGCGGTCTTCATTTTCGAGATCATGTTGGCCAGAAAGAGCATCTGGCCGTCACTGGAACGCGTGATGAGGGAGTACTCGGGATCACCCGCGTGCTCGATGACGAAACGGGGATCCTTGATGCCCTTCTTGCCCCCCATCCGCTCCTGATCGGTCGCCCAGCTCTTGCCGTAGGGGGGATTGGAAAGCATGAAGTCGAAGTCGCGAGACGGAAACGCATCGTTTGAGAGCGTGGAGTGTTCCGGACCGCCCACGATGTTGTCCGCCGCCTCTCCGTCGCCCTTGACCAGCAGATCCGCCTTGCAGATGGCGTAGGTCTCGGCGTTGATCTCTTGGCCGTAGAGGTGGGTCGCCACCTCCTTTTTGTGACTCTTGGCCAAGTCTTGCAGCGTCTCCTCGGCCACAGTGAGCATGCCGCCAGTTCCGCAGGCGCCGTCATAGAGGAGGTACGTGCCCGACTCGATCTGCTTGGCAATGGGCAGAAAAATCAACTTTGCCATGAGCTTCACGGCGTCACGAGGAGTCCAGTGCTCGCCAGCTTCTTCATTGTTCTCCTCGTTGAACCGACGGACGAGTTCCTCGAAGACGGTCCCCATGCCGTGGTTGTCGAGCCCCGCTGGGCTCAGGTCGATTTGGGATGACAGAAATTTCTCAATGAGTGTCCCGAGGGCATCGGCCTTCGAGAGCTTGGGAATCTGGTTGCGAAACTCGAAGTTCTCGAGGATGTCCTGGACGTTGGGAGAAAACCCGTCGAGATAGGCCTCGAAGTCGGCCTTGAGCTGCTGCTGAGTCGAGCGCGCCTTGAGGTCGCGCAGTGTGAACTTCGACGTGTTGTAGAAGGCCTGGCCGGCAGCTTGCCGGAGGGCGGCGTCTTGGTTGGCGATCTTGGCCTTGTCGAGCGAGACCTTCATGTCGAGCACAGCCTTCTTGGTCGGCTCGAGCACAGCGTCCAGCCGCCGCAGGACCACCATGGGCAGGATCACGTCGCGGTACTTGCCCCGGACGTAGAGGTCGCGGAGGACATCGTCCGCAATGCCCCAAAGAAAATTGGCGATCCACGACAGCTGTGTCGAATCCATCTGGTCTTCCTCATCCGGCTGGAGATAGGCCCTACGATACGCCGGCCGGCCCCCCCTCGCTAGGGTGCCGCAGACACGGCGCCGGCGGAACTAATTACATACAAAATGAGGTCCGCAGTCGGCCGCCGGCTTCCCATTGGTGACACGTTCCACCAGTCTGAAATCCGCCGTTGACGAGAATACGAATCGTTCGGCATTCAGAATCTGGATTGCATTTACCGCGTCAACATCGGCGACAGCTAGCCGTAAGACGTGGCCGTCCATGGCTGCTGAATGGACGATCGGGTTTTCCATGTGCGAAGGGCAGAGGAAGCAGAGGACCCGTTCGGGACTCAGTGGCAGGTAGATTTCGATCCCAGGAACCGCAAGCCCCAGGTTGCCTCCAATCACAAATGAACGAGAGTTGTGAAGTGCAACAGGATTATCGCCAAGCACAAATGGGTGCGTTGGCTGCGTCGAGAGAAGGACCCATGCCTTTGTGGCGAAGTGCTCCGCAAACTTTTGTGGGGCTTCGATTACCTGCCGGCATCCGAACTCCCTTGCCTCGGAATCGGAAAGGCGGAGAGCACCTTGATCCCACAGCACGCTTTCACCACGACAAGACAGCTTCTTCTCTAGTGCCTGCTGCATCTGCGCGAATGCATCGCGTGTGCGATTCCTGAAAGCTGCCGTTCGGGCGAACTGAATGGCCGCGAAGTGGCAGATCCGTGCTCTGTGGTCCGCATCAAAGGCTGCAAGGCTGTCTTGTGACAGCAATCGATCGATGCTCGGCGCGGTCATCGTCTCAATTGATCCGAGCCACTCCTCAATGCTGATGATTTCCTCGCCGCTCTGGAATTCATTGAAGTAGGTCTGGTGAGCAGCGTTTGCCACATTTGTGGGGAAGTACTTTTTCGTTGATGTGTCGTAGGTGTGAATGCTTTCCCCCCCGTCGTGAGAAAACCGGCGCAAGAGACACTGCGGAACGTAGTGCTGCTTCTTAGCCCGTTGTTTATTCATGGCGTGAATCCTGGAGGCTGTGGCATATTAAGCGAACGAGTTCCCCGACGATGGTGATGTCGTCTGCCTCCTGCGCCTCGATCTCGATCGGCTCAAACGCCGGATTCACCGGCAGCAACTGAATGCGGTCGTGCCGCCAGCCGTCGGCGGTGACGGTCTTCTCCGAGTGGTATTTCTTGACGGTGAACCGGCCACCGTTCTCGCCCGCGCCGTCCGTGCCCAGCTGCACGAGCACGATCCGGCCATCGCGCGAGCCCGCCGGACACGGGCGGAACAGGCACCATGACCCGTCCGGGATGAGCGGCTCCATCGAAGTGCCCGTCACCCGCGCCATGAACATGCCGGGCTTGAGCGAAACGCTCGGCACCTCCGTCCAACCGATCTCCTCCGGCACGCTCTCCGGTCCCCAAAAGCCCGCCGCGGCGGTGAGGTCGTAGACCGGAACGTGGGTGGTGTAACGGGCGGTGGGGGGTGGGGAGGGGATCAATTCGAGTGGCGGGGTTTTCGGTTCGCGGCCGCGGATTCGCACGCCAGAGGCGTACGCCACGGGGGCGGCGGAGGGCGAAGGCGACACGGGGGCGACAGCCCAAGAACCATCTATAGACGCGAACTCGACTTCGAAGTTGGTGCCCGGGAGACCCGCGTCGGGGCCGAACCAGTCGCGGAGCAGCGCGGCGAGTTGGTTTTGTTTGTCGGCCAAGTCAGCGGGATGGGCGACGTTGCACGCCACCTTCACGAACCGGAAGACCCACTCCCGGCCGTCGGGGAGGCGGACGCGCGTGGGGCCCGTGGGGCGGGACGGGACGGATTCTACGGTGGGGAGGAAGAGGATTGGTTTGCCGCCGGAGTGGGAGACCTTCACGTGGAAGGTGGTAATGGGGCGGTTTCCCTCGCTTACGCTACGGGCTTCCAAGGCAACTGGCGCGCGGAGCCGTGACTGGGAATAATGGGCGAGACGGAGATCGACGAGTTCGCCCGTGAGCGATTCAAAGGCCGCGCGGAGCTCGGGCGGGCACGTGAAATCCGCCGCGAACCTGTCGCCCCGGCGGGAAAACCACCGCTGGCCGGCCTGGTCGTCCATCCACCGCGAGAGCGGCCATTTCAGCCAGTAGGCGGTGAAGGCCTCGGCTGACATGGACGAACTGGGCGGCGGTTCAGACCCGGAGTCCCCGGGCTCCCGCCCGGGGCTTTTTGGGGAGGTGAGTTCGGCGCGGAGGGCGGGGTGGGATTCCAGGAACTGGCGGCAGGCGGTGGCCAGCGCGCTGATCTCCATGCCGTCCCAGAGCGCATCGTGGTCGAGGAGCACCCGCAGCACCACCATCTTGTACGACTTGTTGAGGCTCGTCGTCTCGAGCATCCCGAGCCACGCCCCGAACCGCTCGACGACGCGCTCCTCGCTCGCATCGAGATCCCCCTCGGCCCGGCAAAACCCGAACCAACTGCCGTGCGCCGCTCGCAACGTGTGAGGCAGATAGTGAGCATGTAAAAGTTCCGTCGGCGTCGGCCGCCGCCCGAGCTCCACTCGCATGCCGCGATACGCTTCCTCCACCGCGGCCCGGCCCGCCGGCAGAAACCGCGCGAGCAGCTCCTTCGCCTCGAGCTCCACGTCGAGCACGCAGCCCTCCGGAAGCGCCGGCTCCCGGCCGTCGAGATACCGCTTCAAGAGGGCAAACCCCGTGGCGTCGGTGGCGGTGGCCGCGGGGGCGAGCGAGAGCAGATGCACGAGCCGGCTCGCGAACACACGGTGATTGCCCACGAAATCGATCACCTCCAACCGCAGCTTGCCCTCCGCCGCCCGCAGGCCGCGGCCGAGCTGCTGCAAGAACACGATCTTTGATTCCGTGGGCCGGAGCATCACCACGCGGTCGACCAGCGGGATGTCGACGCCCTCGTTGAAGAGGTCGACCACGCAGAGGGCCGAGAGGGTGCCAGCGTGGAAGGCGGCGAGGGACGCCATGCGCGGGTCGGAGCGCAAGGTGGCGTAGGCCTCTGGCCAGCGAATGCGGTCTTCCGGTTCGTCCGCGCCCATTCGCACGCTGGAAGCGTGCGCCACGGGGGAATCCGAAAACACGGCCGCCGCGGCCACGCCCCGCTTCCGGAGCCAATCCCGGGCAAACACGGCATGCCGCCGCGAACAGCAGAAGACGAGCGTGCGACCGGCCGGGGCGGCCTGCCACTCGGCCCAGAGGCGTTCCATGCGGGGAGCATTTTCGAGGGCCGTTTCTAGCACGGCCGGATCGAAGCGGCCATTGCGCCAGGGGATCTGCTCGAAGTCGACGTCGTCCTTGAGCCCCCGATACCGAAACGGCACGAGCGACCCCTCCGCGATCCCGTCGCCGATCGTGGCCTGGGCTGCGAGGATGTCGTCGAAGAGCGTGGCCACGTCGACGCCGTCGGTCCTCTCGGGCGTGGCCGTGAGGCCGAGCGTGAACGAGGAGGCAGCCCGCGACAGCTCCGACAGCCGCGCGAGCACGCGGCGGTAGCTCGGCGCCTCGGCGTGGTGCACCTCGTCGATCACGCAGTAGTCAAACGGGGCCGCCGCCGCGAGGGCCGCGAGACTGTCGGGCCGGGAAAGCTTTTGGATCGACGCGATGACGAGCTGACCGGACAGGTCGCATGACGAGCCGGCGACGTAGGAGACCGCCACGCCCGATCGGGTCGATTCGTGTGGCGGGCGGGGTGGTTGGCCACCCGGTGTCCCCGGGCTCCCGCCCGGGGCTTCTTGTGCGCTGGACTCGATCGCAAACTCAGGAAGCCCCCGGCGGAAGCCGGGGGACTCCGGGTCACCCCTCCATTCGCTTTCCAACGCCTGGCGGAGCGTGGCCTCGGCCTGGGCGAGTATTTCCGCCCGGTGGGCGATCACGAGCACCCGCGGCGGCCGGCCGAGCTCGCGGCCCACGGCGAGCACGTCGAACGCCGCGAGCCAGGTTTTCCCAAGGCCCGTGGCCACGGCGACGAGGGCCTTTGAGTAACCATCGCGGCGGATGGTGGCGAGGGAGGCGAGGGCTTCCTGCTGCCAGGGCCGCGGGGTGAACGGGACGGGCGCGGCGACGGGGGCCGCGGTGGGCGCGGGCTCACCATCCCATACGCGACGCAACTCGGCCGCCTCCGCGGCCCGGGCCGCATACCGCTCGACCACCTCGGCCGAGAGCGGCGTGGCCTGCTGCCAGAGGTCGTCGAACGAGGCGGCGAGTTCGCGGTCGAGTGCGCCCGAGCCCGACGTCTCGCCAACGAGATTCCACTCCACGCCCGTCTCGAGTGCCGCCCGCGAGAGGTTGCTCGACCCGACGACGACGATCCCGCCCGAAGCATCCGCGATTCGCCAGGCTTTCGGGTGAAACGACTCGGGCGAGCCGCGGAGGTTTTCGAGCTCGGCGAGCCGGGCCTCGAACGCTGGGCCTGCGAGATCGATCCAGCCAAGCAGTTGCCGCAGGGCGTCGGGTGACGTGATGCCGAGGTAGTCGCCCACGAGGAGCCGGACCTTTGCCCCGGCGGCGATCGCGCGAAAGAGGCTCTTCCCCACAAGATCGAGCCCCGACGTCTGCACGAACGACGCCAGCAGATCGATCTCGCTCGCGCCTGGCAGCCGGTCGGCGAGCCGATGCCACAGCGGCCGATCCGGGCCGGTGGTGAGCGAGATCGTTGCCGGCGGTGCGAGGTAATTGCCCTTCTCTGGGATCACGTGCCGCACGCCACCGCGGGGGTCGGCCATGTCGCCGGAATATCGCGGGATCACGTGCACATGCACATGCGGCACGGTCTGGCCGGCGGCGGCCCCGGCGTTGAAGCCCACGTTGTATCCGTCGGGCTTCGGATCGAGCCGCTCGTCGAGCAGAGCCTTCACCTCGCCAACCAAGGCCATGAGCGCCCCCTGCTCCGCGGCCGTGCACTCGAAAAACGTCGGCACCACCCGCCGCGTGATCACGAGCACGTGCCCGGGCGACACGGGAAACGAATCGAAGATCGCAAAGCAGAGGTCGTTCGCGCAGATCCACTCCGCCTCGGGGACTTCCAAAAACGGCGAGGGGGCGGTGGGCTCCATGGCCGGCAGTCTACGAACGGCCGGGACAACCTTGGTCCGGGGTAGAATCAATCCGGAAGGGCCTGCAGAACACCCTTGACTTGATACTATACGCACGTATACACTTCACCAAAAAGCCGGAGACGCGTATCCCATGGCCACCCCGCTGATCCAGTCCGATCCCGACGTGATGCTCGGCAAGCCCGTCGTGCGGGGAACCCGGATCACCGTCGAGATGATCCTGCGAAAGCTCTCATGCGGTGAGTCAATCGAGCAGATTCTCGAGTCGCATCCAAGGCTCACTCGCGAGGCTGTTCAGGCTGCGCTCGAGTATGCGGCTGACGCCATGGGGCGTGAGACGGTACACGCCGTGGGGGGGCAGGAGTTGGCATGAGATTCCTTGCCGATGAGGGCGTGGATCGAGCGATCGTTGGTGCCCTGCGTAGCGACGGGCACGATGTCCGATGGATGGCAGAGGAACTGGGGGGAGCCAAAGATGACGACGTCCTTGGAGCGGCGGTGGGGGACGCGAGGATCTTGATCACCGAAGACAAGGATTTCGGTGAACTTGTCTATCGGCGGAGACTGCATCACCGTGGCGTCGTGCTTGTTCGCGTCGACGGCATCTCCAATGCCGAGAAGTCTCGAATCGTCGCCCGTGCCATCCGGGAGCATGAGGCCGATCTCTCGGGTGGCTTCACCGTGATCCAACCCGGGACAATCCGCATCCGCCGTGCGTGACTAGTCCGTGGGGGATCTCCAAAAACGGCGAGACGGCGGCCGGTGTCATGGTCGGAGTTTATCCCCAGCCCGGACAACCTTGGTCGCTGCCACCCCCCCGCGGGTTGACGGTGCCTTCGCCGCACCCACACTCGGGGGAGCTTCTCGCTGGCCAGGGGCGGACGATGCCTTTTCTCACGGAAATGGACTCACGGGCTGCTGTGAAGGGATAGAGGGATCCGCTCGGCATCCAACAGATCTGGACCCGAATGGAACGGCACGTCGTCGGCAAGCTAACGACTGTGAGCACATCGGTCCGTGACTTCGGCACACGAGCCCGCAGTGTATGCACCAGACGGACAACATAGGCCCTGGAAGCCTCGCTATCATTTGCTGATGCCACGCCCCCGCAACCTCTTCGATCCAGGGTCATCTCGGCCCTACAAAATCTCACGCAGCGGCCTGGAACTTTTCTATGACTGTCCCAGGTGCTTCTACTACGACAAGCGGCTGGGCCACTCTCGACCTCCAGGCTTCCCGTTCAACCTGAACTCAGCCGTCGACACCCTACTAAAACGGGAGTTTGACGCCTTTCGCCAACGCCGGCAGCTTCACCCGCTGATGCAAAAAGCGGGCATCAACGCCGTACCGTTTGCCCACCCCGATCTCGAAAAGTGGCGAGCAAACTTCACTGGCGTACAAGCCCTGCATCGGCCTTCCAACTTGCTCGTCACCGGCGCGGTTGACGACCTCTGGGAAAACTCCGCCGGCGAATTGATCGTGGTCGACTACAAGGCCACCGCCAAGGCCGCAGAGATCACCGAACTCAACGAGGAGTGGCACGCCGGCTACAAGCGACAGATCGAGATCTACCAGTGGCTCCTGCGGCAAAACGGTTTCAAGGTCTCTCCGACTGCCTACTGGATCTACGCGAACGGCGACGCGAGGGCCGAGCGATTCGATCAGACACTACAGTTTCGCATGAGCGTGATTCCGTACGAGGGTTCGGATCACTGGGTCGATGATCACGTCGTGGCCGCGAAGAAATGCCTGACGCGGAAGACGCCTCCGCCGGCCGATGATGACTGCGAATACTGCGCATTCGCTTCACAACGGGCGTGATCGTGCGGTGGGCGAATCCGCCGGGGGTCGCAACTCTTGCGGCACGATGTCAGCAACGATCAAGTCACGGCGAGTCGCTGCTTATTTCAGACGAGTCTGCAATAAGCACCGCCGTGATTTCCGCTGTCGTTGACGGTAGCGAGTCGCGCGCTGAATCCCGCTGAAACTTTTTCATTCAGCGGCTTGCATCAATGATGCGCGCGAGTACCGTCTGCCAGGACGGCGGCGGTGCTCGATTCGTGCTCATGTTGAGCGCGGAAGCCGTTGCCGGAATGTTCCAAGCGAGGAGTGCATCATGCAAACCCCTGACATGCGTTCGGGTGATTGGCGTCCCACGTCCGATCCGGCTGGTCGGCACGTGCGGTTTCGCCGCAACGGGACTGAGCTCCAAGGCACCGTCATCGAGGCCGAGATCTCTCCAGAGTGGCCCACGTGCTTGTACGTGGAGGTGACGGCACCGGAAGAGCACCGTGGCGAGTATTCGCTTCAGGTCTCGGACGCGATGTGGGTTGATGCCCAAGGAAATGCCGTTGAGCCTTGGGTTGAAAGCGATATCCCGACGGGTCGCTGGGTCATATTCACCGACACGAATGGCGACGAGGGATCGGGCGTTATCACCGGAGCGGAGATGCCCGGTTTCGGGCGAGCTGTCTTTGCCGTGCTGGAGACATCGCCGCGCACGTTCAAGTTTCATAAGGTCCGCTGGAACCGAGTGAAGTGGCTGCCAGAGTGAGGAAGTGCGATTCGTAACCGGATGTCGCGATACACCATTACGTGCGGGCCTAGGCCGTTGCGAGTAGCCCTGAGACCACCTCGGGCACGCCGAGGGTCGCGGGCTTGGCGAAGACTTCGAACGCCGGGCCGGAGACCTCTTCGGGGATGTCGGGGTTCACGACGATCCGACGGGCCCGCTTCGGCGCCTCGAAGACCAGGCCCGCGGCCGGGTAGACCTGCAGCGACGTGCCCACGACGAGCAGGACGTCGGCGCCCCCGACCAGGTCCACCGCCTCGTCCATCGCGGGCACCATCTCTCCAAACCAGACGATGTGCGGCCGCAGCTGGCTGCCGAGCTCGCAGCGGTCGCCGAGCTGGATGTCGGCCTCGCCGAGGTGCCGGATGAGCCGCGGGTCGCGGGTGCTGCGGGCCAGCATGATCTCGCCGTGGAGGTGAAGCACGTGTGACGAGCCGGCCCGCTCGTGGAGATCGTCGACGTTTTGCGTGACGATCCGCACGTCGTAGGCCCGCTCGAGATCCACCAGCGCCATGTGCGCGGCGTTGGGCACGGCCGCCCGCACCGCCCGCCGCCGCTGGTTGTAGAACTCGAGCACGAGTTCCGGGTTCGCCGCCCAACCCTCCGGCGACGCCACGTCCTCGACCCGGTGCCCCTCCCAGAGCCCATCCGCGCCGCGGAACGTCTGCAGTCCGCTCTCGGCGCTGATCCCGGCCCCGGATAGGACGACGACACGTTTCATGGGCTCACGATTCTACCCGCGGTTCTCCGCGCGATCGCCGTCCGCAATCGCATCCAGCTTGCGTGGAATCGAGACAATCGCGGACAGGACGTCGAGGGTCAGGTAGTAGAAGAGGAGAAGCACGTACGCGTACACCGGAACAGTTGCGGACGCGAGCAGCGTGGTAGCGGTGATCGGCGATCTCCTGATCACCATGAAAGGCACCTGCTCGCTCGGTGCCCGGAGCACATCAAACACGAAGGAGACGACACCCCACGTTGCAAAGGCAACAGCGGCAGCGAAGGCGATGGGTGCACATCTCAGAAACACCTTCACGAAGAATGTCAGAACGCCCACCGCTTCCTGGCCGGCTCCGCATTCCGCATCGACGGCCACGTTGATGCCCGCCGGCTCGATCACGACGTCGAGCGGATGCCAGCCATGTGTCACCGGTGAGATCGCGGGCGCAGACCACGCTGTAGAAGCCGTACTGGGTGAAAAGCCACATGGGACGCTCCTCGATGCATGAGTGTGGGCCGCGCGTCATTGTGACGAACCACGCGGACAACCTTGGTCCGCGAGGTCGCTTCTCCGGGCACTGCGTGAGTGCCTGTCTATGACACGGGTGACGGCCACCAATTGCTGGCCCGCGGCGGATGCAACGGGTAAAATGCTCGTAGCATCAGGAACGACACGTCCCCCAAGGCGTGTTGGAAACGCCTCGGCGGCGTTTCCGCAACCGAGCCACTGCAAGGCAAACGGTGCTTCCGCTGGCATGAAAATGCCGGCGGGATGTGCGTGAGGATTCAACCCTCACGAAACAATGTTGCAGCAGACCGACGGGCGGCGACGCCTGTCGGCCTGGTTCTTGGTGCGTGGCTCAGTCTGGAGTACGCACGATGGCCGAGAACCATTTTCCCGACCTGTTTCGCAGCCGGCAGCAGCGGATTCAGGCGGCGGACACCGCCGTGGCCGAGGCCCGGCGGGCGGTCGAACGATCCAAGGCCGGCGATCAGCAGCGGCAGATCAAGATCGCCGCTCGGAAGAGCGAACGTGCCGCGAAACTCTACCAGGAGGCGGGGCTCGGGCTGCTCGCCAAGCAGCAGTTCGCCGCCGCAGCCCGCTTCTACTCGCTCTGCAAGGACACCGAGCGGGCGAAGCTCAATCAGGAGCGGTGGTCGGCCGTGTCCACGTATTGGGAGGAGCCCGAAAGCAAGTAGCCGCACCGCCACCAACACACAAGGAGCATCGCCATGCCCGCCCCGGAAACCCGTACCCGCCAACAGATCTACGAGGAGATCTACGCCCGGTTCACGCGGATGGAGGTGCCTCCCTGCCCGCAGTGCGGCACGTCCAACACGGCCTCGGTGCAGGTAGGCATCGTCTGGATCACGATCTGGATGGCCTCCACGTGCCCGAAGTTCAAGCTGATTCCTAACGGGCCGAAGCCCGGCAACTGGTTCTGCAACACCTGCCATCAGTTCTTTGACGTTCCCTACGAGCAAACCCAAGGAGGCAAGTCATGAGCGAGCGACGTGTCCTGACCCTGTACCCCTACCTGCTCAACGACTCGTGCTGGGTGTTCGACGACGTCCGCACCGGGCTCAAGGAAGAGGCCTTTGTGCTGGGAATGACGGAGATGATCTCCCGCGTGGTGGAGGCCAAGGGCATCCCCGATGCCACGAAGGGATTTGCGCTGACCTTCGCGGACGAGCCGTTCGGCGGCTATGACGCCGAGCTGCAGTGGCTGCGGGAGGACGACTGCTCGGGCAATTGGTACGCGGGCACCATCGCGGGAAAACGCATGGAAGGCTGGCTCTGCCCGGCGCTGCTTCTCTACTTCGAACAGGCTCCACGGCGGATTTTCGTACGGTGCGATCCGCTGCCGGCGGGCGTGAATCCGATCTGGAATCCCCAGCCGGGCGAGCAGGCACGGAGGTTCGTCGAGGCACCGCCACCCCGCTGACGCCGATCGGCTAGCCGAGAAACCGGAACCGCGGCACGGGCTGTCCGTCCAGCACGACGGTCTCGGTGAACATGGCCGCCGGCCGGACCCAGAGGCCGCGGTCGCCGTATTCCTGCCGATAGACGACGAACTCCTCGAGCGTCTCGCTGTGCCGGGCCACGCCGAGGACGGTGTATTCGTTGCCCTTGTAGTGCCGGTAGCGACCCGGCGTGATCTCGGCCATGCGTTGCCTCCTGTTGCTCTTCAGCCCCGATTCATCCACGTGATCGAGAGCTGTAGCACCGTGGCGATCGAGACCCAGACGAAGTAGGGCACCTGGGCCGCGGCCACCCAGCGATAGTGCGGCCAGACGGCCAGCATCATCCAGACGATCGTGCCCCAGACGACGAGGATGTCCACGGCCGCCAGCAGCAGATTCCGCATACCGAACTGGATCGGCGTGAAGATCAAATTCGCTGTGAGGTTGATGGCAAAGGGCAGGGCGACGAGGAGCGGCAGCCGCCCCCGGCCCGCCTGCACGAACACGAAGCCGAAGGTCGCGATGATGACCGGATAGAGGATCTGCCAGATGA
>Ga0315900_10001816_pt1 | contig 33710 bp, 26 predicted proteins | sample LakEriMetagenome_FD_203521 | JGI IMG/M metagenome (GOLD analysis project Ga0315900, IMG submission 203521) | Freshwater fungal communities from buoy surface, Lake Erie, Ohio, United States - Buoy 12 MA114 | ecosystem: Environmental > Aquatic > Freshwater > Lake > Lake biofilm | place: USA: Lake...
GTCAGTGTCAGACCAATCGTGCCCGTGCTGCTCAGGCTCTCCACATTGCTGAAACCAATCGAGGAGGCCGTCAGGGCGTTGTTGCCGGTCGCCGTCACCGCATTGAGACCCGCTGGCAGGGCGATCGAATCCGTGCCACCGGCACCGTCCACGGTCGCCAGCTGCGTGTAACTCACTCCGAGAACGCTGCCTGCGTTCGCGCCGCTCACCGTGAACGCGTCATTGCCGCCCGTCAGCGTCAGACCAATCGTGCCCGTGCTGCTGAAGCTTTCCACGTTGCTGAAGCCAATCGTCAACGCCGTCACTGCATTGGCGGCGGTCGCCGTCGCGGAGGTGAGTCCCGCAGGCAGGGCGATTGAATCCGTGCCACCCAGGCCGTCCACACTCGTCAGGCTGCTGAAGTTCAGCCCGCCAAAGGTGCCCGCTCCAGCTCCCGTTGCCGTGAACGCGTCGTTGCCGGCCGTCAGGCTCAATGCCGCCGTGCTCACCGAGCCAAAATTGCTCACTCCAACCCCGGCCACCGTGTTGGTCGCACCAAGGTAGGTCTGGCCGCTCGTGTTGGTCAGCGTGTTGCTGCCGCCGGAACCGTCCACCGTCGCCAGCTGCGTGTAGCTCACCCCGAGGCCGCTGCCTGCATTCGCACCGCTCACCGTGAACGCGTCATTGCCGCCCGTCAGCGTCAGCCCGATCGTGCCCGTGCTGCTGAAGCTTTCCACGTTGGTGAAACCAATCGTCAATGCGGTCACCGCGTTGGCTCCGGTCGCCGTCGCGGCGGTGAGTCCCGCAGGCAGCGCGATCGAGTCCGTGCCGTCCAGGCCGTCCACGCTCGTCAGGCTGGTGAAATTGATTCCGCCAAAGGTGCCCGCTCCCGCTCCCGTCGCCGAGAACGCGTCATTGCCGGTCGTCAGGCTCAGCGCCGCCGTGCTCACCGAACCAAAGTTGCTCAGCGCCACACCGGCGACCGTGTTGGTCGCGCCAAGGTAGGTCTGGCCGCTCGTGTTGGTCAGCGTGTTGCTGCCGCCGGAACCGTCCAGCGCGTCAATGTTGGAGAAGCTGATCCCAGAACCACTGCCCGCACGGCTGCCGCTGATGGTGAATGCATCTGCACCGGCGGTCAAAGTCACCGAGTTGGTGCCCAGGCCAGCATCAAGGGATCCGACGCCCGTCAGGGTAGCCAAACCAAAAGAGAGAGAATTCGCTCCCGTCACGGTGACCGCGTCATTGCCACCGGTGAGGTTGACCGTGTTGGCGCCAGCACCCATGTTCAGGGTGAAGCCAAAGGCGGGTGTGATGTTGAGATTGGCGATGTTTCCGGAACCGCCACCGTTGATGACGGCTCCAGCAGACAGGGAGGCACCTGTGTTTAAATTGAAGGTTCCTGCGGCAGACTGGCCAAAGTTCAGGGCGACGGCACCGCCCGCAGAGACCGCCGCAGCCAGGTTCAGGGACGTGCCTGCCGTCAGCGTGATTCCACCCGCGCCAAGGTTGGTGAGGGCCTGATTGATCGAAAGCGTGCCGCCGCTGTTCAAAGTAAGGCCGAAAGCGCTGTTCCAATTGACCGCGCTGTTCACGATGATGGCATTCGTCGCGGCCAGAGAAACGGCTGCCCCTCCCAGAAGGGTGGCAAGAACTCCAGAGGTGATGACGCTGTTCAGGCCTGCGAAATCGCCGGCGGCGATGTTGGCGAGAATGTCATCACCCGTTGTCAGGTCGCCATTCAGGTCAGGGTCGGCCAGCTGAATCGTGATGGTGGCAGGGTCAAGAAGCAGGGTGCCCTTGGAGCCCTGTGCGGCGGAGAGGTCCACATTTCCCTGGAATCCAAGCCATCCCTTGCCGGAAACTTCCGCGAAGCCGCCGTTTCCACCCTGGGCACCCCCGGTGGCTGAGATGTTGCCGCGGTAAAGAGTGGCGCCGTCCGCCCACACAATGACCTTGCCACCGTTGCCGTTCTGACGGGCATCCGCACGGATGCTAGCGCCTTCCTCAACGTGAGTCGTCTGCGCCGTGGCCACCGTGCCCTTGCCCTGGTAGTCACCACCAATCAGGACGGTTCCGCCACCGGCATCTCCACTCGCATCAATGTTGGAACCTGCGGCGATTTTGACATTCTTGCCGGTGATCTCGACATCACCACCCTTGTCACCCTTGCTGGCGACCAGGGTGCCGCTGTTGGTCACCTTGCCACCACCTGCGGACAGATACAGCTTGCCACCGCGATTGACCACGCCGGTGGCGCGGACGGTGCCGCTGTTGTTCACGGCCATCGAGTAGATGTTTCCACCGTTGGCCTTCAGTTCGGCCTGGACGGCTTCTACGGTGCCCGAGTTGTTCACCCCGGTGCCACCGACAGAACCTGCGCTGGCGGGCTTCACCTGAATGCGTTCAGCACCCGACTTCACCAGCGTGATTTCCTGACCTGCGGCAAGGCCCACATCCCCGGCCGGGGCGCTGATGGAACCTGAGTTGTCCACATGCCGGGCAAAAAGCATCACGTCGCCGGATGTGGCCTGGATTTGACCCAGGTTTTGAATGGCCGCCGAGGAGGACCCCGTGAAATTCACACTGTTTGACGTTCCGTTCACGTAATTCGTGAACTCGCCATTGGAGATATCGAGGGTGGAGGCAAGGAAGCTGCCCGTCTGAATGACCCCTGTGCTGCCTACAAGAGTTCCATTAGGATTAATAAGCCAAATGGAACCATTCGCATTAAGGGCGCCATTGATGATGGAAGGGTCCAAACCGACCACGCGGTTCATGGTGGCCCCGCCCACTGGTTGAACAAAGGTGGTGGATTCCCCGATTCCAATCGAGAAACTGTTCCAATTGATGATTGCCGCCTGACTTGATTGATTGATGATCAAGTTGTTACCCACCAGCGTCGGAACTTCGACGACACCCATCTGCAGCTGAAATCCGGACGGATTAGCCCAAACGCCATGCGGTGGAATGAGACTGAGACCGGCTGCAAAGAACAGACTGAGTTCACGAATGGCTTTTTTCATGGCGAAGAACGTGTGAAATTAACGAGACAGCTTAAAGAAACCCGGAGTAACCCGGACGAGAATGGATGGTCTCCAAAGAAGTGTCTAGGCTAAAGTGTTCAAAAAAAATCAAACCTCAGAACTTTCTAATTTTGGCTATCGCAATACAGGCCATAATAATTATTTTTCCCGATAGTTCGAGTCTCTTAATTTCAAAAAATTAGCCATTTTACGGCTGTTTCACCGGAGAAAACCGGTGAAAAACCTGAGCGATTGCATCTGAACTTAGCGGCATGTCAGCAAGAACCAAGATTTGAGGGCTTTTCCAAAAGAACGCGATCACATTTTCATGGGGTGTTTCAACTCGTTCATCGCCAACCCAAACTTGTCTCACATAACGCTTTTCATCAGGAATTGGCACCGAGCGAATCCAGGCAAGTTTCTGATGATTGGGTGAAAATCGCAGGCCGGAAATTCCTCCCACGATCATGGTTGAGTCAGGACTTTTGCCCCTTGCCCAGACTTTTGTCTCGGTCTTGGACTGCATGCCTGTGACATGCAGTGTCGCCCGATGGAGCTGCGCCGTCCCCGGCAACGCCTTTTCCAAGGCTTCCAGAAGAACACAGCCCACCTTGAGGCCATCTTCAGAAAGAGTCAGGCTGTCGAGTTGCAGCACCGGCCCTCGGACACAAACATCTCCATCATGTACCACGGCCGAGGTTTTCCCAAGGGCGGCAAAAACGACGTGTCGCCCGTCCTTGCTGAACAAGATGCGTGTGGCGGGATGGGGGCGGCTCAGGATCGAAGCGTGGGAAGAACTGTCCGTCGGCGCATTCTGAACCGGCAAAATCACAGGCTCTTGTCCTTCGAGGTAAAATCTTGGCTCAGCGTTGTCACTGACCACAGCCCAGGCGATGCGACCTCCTGTCTTGGAAAGCACCGGGCTTTGGATTTGCTCACCTTTGCCCGCGATCACTTCACAGAGGCAGGCATCACCCGCCATCAGAGCCGTCCGACCGCCTCGATGCTCGGCCAGCCATAACACTCGAGCGCCGTCCGAATCCATCTGAAGCGAAAGCACTCTCTCACAGACGGCCCCGGAATCATCATGAGTCAGCACACGCTCGCCTGCGGAGGCCGCAGGCGTGGATGGATCCATCCTGGACACCACACAAGCCCACTTCCTGCCGTCCTCGGAAAGTCGCACATCTCGAATGTGATGATAGGAAGTCCTCCATTCCCCATCGACATGAAGGTGATCCTCTTCATTTCTGCGCACCACGGCCGCCACATGTGAAAAGTTGCTGTTCCCAAGCCAGAGCGCGACTTTTCCCTCCAGGGGGATGCGGCGGTCAGTCAGAGCGATGAAAGACCTGCCCTCCTTGTCCTCCGCCTGGACCGCCCAGGTGCTTCCATCTTCGGAGAACCGCATCTGACTTTCCGAGACAATCTTCACCTGCTCCAGGATGCGCTTCTCATTGAGAAAGACATCCATCCACGGCATGTCAGCAGACGCCCGAACATGCAATACGGAATCAAGCCCCGGGCTCAGCACAGGTTGAAAACCGGCGCTTTTGCCATCGGGTGCATACAAGACTTTCCTTGTCTCATCCTCGGGCTCCATCTTGGCCTGTTCCTGCTTTCCAGCAGCAGCAGACTCCCCTGGCGAGGGCTGTGACTTCATCACCTCCTTGGTTTTTTCACCCTGCCTTGGCTGAAGGATTTCAGGTCTGCTGAGCACTCTTTCCGCAGAAGCCACCGAGACAGGGGGCGAAGCCGGTTGAAGCGGCTTGAGTGGCTCGACTTTCTCCTGAATCGCCGCAGGCTGGAGGGTGTTTTCAGAAGAATATTGCGTGACGGCCTTCCAGACCAGCTTGAATCCCAAGGCCGAGGCCAGCACCACCAGAAGGGTCGAAACCAGGCGCTTGCGTCGGATGTGACGCAGCCGGACCGAATTCTGGCCTGTGAATGCACTTGTTGCTGATGGCGGAGCCGTCGCGCCAGCCACCGCCGGCCTCTTTGAAGGATCCGCTCTGGCGGCGACCGTCCCTTCGTCCTTTTCATGATTTCGGCCAGTCCGGGCTGCAGCTTCCTTCGCCGCGGCTTTCGCCAAGGACACTCCCTGCCCCGCCCTGGCCTTGCCTGCGGGTTTGAGAAAAAACTGAAATTTTCGTGCTCCAATTTCAAAAACCGTTCCGTCTTCAAGTTTCAGGTTCTTGATCTTCGACCCCTTGTGCAGGGTGCCGTGGGTGGATTTGAGATCGCGCAACCACCACGCCCCCCCGGACTTTTCGATGACGGCATGATGCCGTGAGCATGTGTTGTCATCGATCACGATCAGGTTGTCCGCCTCGCGTCCCAGGGTCACTCTCTGATGCCCGAAGTCATATTCGATGCGCTCCAGGTCGGAGTTAGTCACTTTGAGTCGTGGCATGGAGGAACGGGATGCTTAGGCCCAGAGTGCGGACATCAGGAGCAGGAATCCATCAAGCCAATTCTTGCCAAAACCCCCGATATCGGCTTAGAAACTCCTCGATCATGCCTCAGGCTTCTCCAGCGTCCCCCACGGCAGCCGACGTTCCGTCGGCTACAGGGAACCTGTTTCGCTCGCCGCTGGTCATCTCCCTGATTTCTTCCGCAGCCCTGGCAGCCCTTTTTGCCGGCTGGCATATTTCTGGCAGATCCGCAGAAAAGAAGGAAGCCGCTCCAAGGCACTTTCTGGCTCCTGGTTTTCTTCCCATCATCCATGCCCGCGATGAACTGGGCATGGTGCTTTCCAGCCAGAATGAAACGGTGTCCCGGACCAGGAAACAGGTCGAGGAACTGCGCAGGGATCTGGATTCGGAAAAAGCCGCCCTCTTGATGATTGAAAAGGACATCGCCGCCATGAATGCAGCGGCGCAGGATGCCAGCCTGGCTGAAACGACCACACGGAACAGGCTCGAGGCTTTGAACAAAATCCTGGCGGCATTCAAGTCCGCCGAGCAAGCCAGGGCCTCGGCCCTGAAGGTTCCGGCCTTGAGTGAAGCCGGCAACGTCAGCCTGGAGCGGTTTCAGAAAGAGTGGGAGCAGGACAGCGCCCAAGCCGTGACCGGGCTGAAGACCGCCGAGCAGGCGCTGTCGGACCTGGAGAAAAACAAAGCAGGCTGGGAAGCCCGGAAAGCCAGCCTCACTCCGCAGGAAAAGCAGGACATCAAGGCCGCCCATGAGAAGACGCGCAAGGCTTTGGAGGAAAGCAATGCCGCCGTTGCCGCCGCCGTGGACAAGCTCAAGAAACGTTTTCAAGACCAGCAGAAGGAACTCGATGCCGCCCTGGCGGGCCTGGAGGCTTCCAATCCCCGTCCCTGACGATGACCGGCACCCTTTTCCATCACGTCCGCTGGCAGTTTGGCGTCACCGCCCTGCTCTCCGTCGGCTGTGCCATCGTGGGCGGAATGTGGCTTGCGGCTCCTATCATGACCATCCAGGGCCCCAGGATCTCCATGCTTCAGCAAATCCCGCGTCCCCCCCCATCCCAGGAGTCCGCGGCAGCCCAGATCCAGGAGGCCGCCGAACAGGAGCGCAGCCTGCGTGAGCTCTTGACGCAGTCCCGGCAGGAAAAAACCAGGAAACAGGAGCAGCAGAAGCAGCTCGCCGCCGCCAAGCCCGCCATGAACAGTCCTGCCAGGACCGAACTGGAACGGCTTCTTGCCAGACAACCCGAATGGACGGCGGTGGTTGAACCGGCGGCCGACGCGCAGCCGCTGGTCCTCATCTGGAACAGCTCGGCTCCTGCCGAAACGGATGTCACAAGGGCGACGGGCATCCTGCAGAAAAGCAGCGCGCTCTGGATGAAAAAGGCCGGTGATCAGGCAGGCCTGCTTGCTGAACGCAGGAAAAGCCTGAACGAACTTCGCGGCGTGCTCAAGTCCAGTCAGGATCAGCATCTCGCCAGCCTCACCCCGACGCGTAATGAAAAAGATGTCAAAGACCTGCTTGCCCTGATCGCCTCCCTGTTTGCAGGAAGCCTGCGCGCCACACCGGGCGAGAACTTCACCAACAGCGCGGGCATCGAGCTCGTCTGGGTAGCCGACGGAGGCTTCTGGATCGGCAGGAGCGAGGTGACCGGCAGGCAGTACAACGTCGTGGTCAGTCCGGAGTCCCCCGGCGCTGACGAGCCCAAGGACGGCGTGGGCATCTCCGCCGCCAATGAGTTCATCAGCAGGCTCGAGGAGGTTGAGGCGGATGACAGTTTCACCCCTGCGGACGCGACGCAGCATCTCAGGCCCGCCGGCTTCGCGTACGCCCTCCCCAGCGTGGCCCAATGGACCAAGGTCAAGGGGCTGGGTGAATCCTTGAATTTGCTGGGCCTTCAGACCGAACCCCATGAATGGACCTCAAACCGGCATGCGGACGGCCCCTATCGCACCTTCAAGCAATCGCCCATTTTTCCGAAGCGTGTCGGTTCCGACTTCCCTGTCGCCATGGACGACGGAGCGCCCATCACGCTGGAACCACGCACCACTTCCTCGGTGACGGTCGCGGGCACCAGCAAGACCGGCATCCTCTGGTCCGGCCGCCTCGGTATCCGGGTGATCCTGCTGCCGAAAAACTGAGACTTGCCGGCTGCCCGCCCATGTCTCCGCCTTCCCAGGACGGCGAAAAATTCCCCCGGGCCCGTTAGGATGAAATCCTCCGTCCCGGACATGGCACAGGCCCCATGCCGCGCGTCTAACCAACTTCTCAGGCAAGCCGCCGCAAGAGATGCGCCACGGCTTCGTTCCCTGCGCCCGCCATGATGAAATTCGCACGCCTTCTACCCGCCCTTCTGGCCTTGCTGGTCCTGCCGCTTCAGGCGGCTGACAAACCCGACGTGCTCTTCATTGCGGTCGATGACCTGAATGACTGGACCACCTACCTCGGCGGTCATCCGCAGGCCAGGACGCCCAACATCGACCGCCTCGTGGCGCGTGGCATGGCCTTCACGAACTCCCACTGCGCCGCCCCCGCCTGCAATCCTTCGCGCGCGGCGCTCATGAGCGGCCTGCGCCCCTGGTCCACCGGCATTTACACGAATGGCGACCCCGCCCAGGTTGTCCTGAAGGACGTGCAGACGATCAATCGCCATTTCCTGGCCCAGGGTTACAACACCCGGGGAGGAGGCAAGATCTACCACGGCTATGGCAGCGAGGGCCGCACCGACTCCTGGACGGAATGGGCCGGGCTCTTCCCCAGCATCAACGAGCATGATGCCAACATGAACGGCCTGAAAAATGGTCACTTCGACTGGGGTCCGGTCGATGCCAAACCTTCCGACATGGGCGATCACAAGCTCACCGACTGGGCCGTCAACCACCTCAAGACCGCACCTGCCGACAAGCCGCTCTTCCTGGGTGTTGGTTATGTCAAACCCCACCTGCCCTGGTATGTGCCGAAGGAATACTTTGACCGATTCCCGCTCGCCAGCATCCAGCTCCCGCTCGTGAAGGAGGATGACCTGGCGGACATTCCTCCCGCCGGGGTGAAGATGGCAAAGCCCGAGGGCGATCACGCCAAGGTCCTGAAGGGCAACCAATGGCACAAGGCCGTGCAGGCCTACCTCGCCACCATCTCCTTTCTCGATGACCAGGTTGGCCGCCTGCTCGCCGGCCTCGACGCAAGCCCGCGCAAGAACAACACGATCATCATCTGGTGGACCGACCACGGCTGGGCCCTTGGCGAGAAGCAGCACTGGCGCAAGTTCGCCCTCTGGGAGGAGACCACGCGAACCAGTTTTGCGGTCGTCGCTCCTGGCGTCACCCGGCCGGGAAGCGTCTGCACGGCGCCTGTGGACTACACGAACATTTATCCCACGCTCTGTCAGCTCACCAGCCTGCCTCTGCCGGAGCACGTCAAGGGAGCCAGCCTGCTGCCTCTACTCAAGGATCCCAAGGCCCCGTGGGACGAGATCGCCGTCTGCACCCATGGCAAGGGCAACCACTCCGCCCGTGACAGCCGCTGGCGCTACATTCGTTATGCCGACGGCAGCGAGGAGCTCTACGATCATGACAAGGACCCCAGCGAGTGGACCAATCTCGCCGGTGATGCCGGCACCAGCGAGGTCAAGGCACGCCTGGCCTCCGTGTTTCCGAAGCAGGAGGCCAAAGCCACCTCCGGCGGCAAGGGCGGCAACGGCAGCGAGGACGGCGGCGGCAAGAAGCCCGGCAAGGGCAAAGGCAAGGGCGGCAAAAAGAGCAATGCCGCAAAAGCCGCTGACAACTGAAGGTGCTGACTTGAAAAGCCACGCCTTGGCCCGAGCCGCCGAGACGGCCCTAAGCCAATGTCATCCTCAGGGCAACGGCACGATCGTGCGCCGCCTTTTTTCAAAGCGGACCGTGGTGGTGTAACCCACTCCGCGAACCAGATCCAAAGCCTTGTCAAAATCGATCCCGACATCCGTGGGCACATGGGCGTCGGAGTTGATGACGATGGGCACCTGCGCTGAAAACGCCATCTCCAGCATCTCACGCGCCGGATAGATCTCGCGCACGTCCTTGCGGAGGCCGGCGGTGCTGACCTCCAGGATGCCGTTCGTGTCCACCAGCGCCTGAATCACCGGCTCATAGTAGCGGCGCAGGTCGCCGGCAGGCCGAAGGCCGAAGCGCTTTGCCAGGTCGGGATGGGCATGGAAGTCGAACTGCCGCGTGCGGATCATCTGCTCGTACAACTTCCAATACATGCCCCACATGTGCTCGATGTCCGCAGCCGAACTCCAGCGCGACACATGCTTGGGATCATCCACGGCAATGCCATCGTGGATGTAGTGAACACTGCCGATGAGATAGTCCCAGTCGGCCATGGCGGCCGTTTGATCGATCCAGGATTCCCTGCCTTCCAGATGATCGCATTCCAGGGCCAGGCGGATGGGGAAGTCCGGCAGCGCCTCGCGGGCCTGGTTCACCAGTTCAAAGTAACGGGGCAGGTCCGACAAGGCCATGCGCCAGTTGTCATAGTACTCCGGCATCGGGTTGTGGTCCGAGAGGCCGATTTCCGCCAGGCCGGTCTTTTGAGCATGGCAGGCATACTCCACCGGGTCACCCTCGGCGTGCATGCAAAGCGGTGTGTGCGTGTGATAATCAGTCAGCATGACCGTCTTTGGAAGACTCTGAGGTTTCTAGTGTGGATTCGGCTTCGGGCTCAGCCGACGGAGCCGACTCTTCCGCATCCTGGATTTCCACGTCGAACTCCACTTCAACATTCACCTCGTCAGAAATGTCAGCTTCAGGCAGCGATTCATCGGCAACCACTTCTTCAGTTCCTGAGTCCGGCACCGATTCCGCCGCTTCATCTGATTCGGATTCAGCCGGTTCGCCGCCGTGCTCCGACGCTGGTTCATGCGGCTGGGCTTCCGTCGATTCCGTCGCAGCCGCGGCTTCTTCGGGAGCGGTTTTTTCCGCCGGCGCAGCCTCGCCCTCCTTCACCAGCCTGCCATCCGGCGTAAATTTCATGCCGACGGCCTTCGCGGCCTCCGTCGCAGGCCCGCCGAAACCGAGAAGCATGGCCACCTCATCCTGCAAGGTGGCGAGCTCGTCGAGGCGAAGTTCGGGGTCTCGGACAATGAAGACCTCGCCGGTCTTCTTGTTTTCGTAGAAGAGCATCTTGTTGCCGTCCACCTCCTTGGTGGCTGTGGGGCTGAGGATGCGTTTGCGCTCCAGCATGAGGGCCAGGATGTAACGGGCGTTTTCCGTCATCGGATCATCCTCCTCGATGAAGCGCTGAAGCAGGGCCATGGCGCTTTCCTTGCTGGTCACCTCCGGCTTCGCCTCGATCACATGGGGCGTGTAGGTGGTGCGCCAGTAGGCGATGGGCCGGCGCTCGGCGATCTCCTGGGGCCAGACATCAATGGCCACGTCGCGGCGCACATAACCGTTGGCTTCGGAGTCGAAATAGATGGCCGTGTGAAAGACCTCGCCCTCCTCAAAAGGACGTTCGGACAGCGCGCAGTGGGTGGCTCGGGAACGGATGGACCAGTTTTGAATCATGGATGGGATGCGTCGAAAAAAGTCAGGAGGCCTGGCGGTTGCGCGGGCGGGCGACCCTGGCCTTGGTGGAGCCGAACAGCCTGGCCAGGGAGATGCGCGGCAGGTCCTTGTTTTGAGAGCGGTAATGCAGCAGGACCAGGCCCAGCGTCCCGAACAAAAGATGCGGAATCCAGGAACTGAGCCAGGCGGCGACATGGGAGCCCTTGGCGAGGTTGAGGCAGAGGTTGTTGAGGAAGAGCAGGGCGAAAAAAATGAAGATGGAACCCGCGATGCCGCCGACCGCCCCCCGGCGTGAGTAGGCGATGCCGAGCGGAGCCGCGACCAGGGCCAGGGCAAAACTCTGCCAGGCGAGGGTGAAGCGGTGATGGAAGTGGGCGCGGAAGGGCGCAAGCTTCTCCCGGGGGTCGCGAGGATGGGCCTTCAGGTAGGAGATGATCTCCGGCACTCCCAGGTGCTCCGGCTTCAGAGCGTCACTGATCATGCTCCAGGGCGTTTCTTCAAAGGTGCTGATGTCGAGCTGCGAGCGCCCCTGGGAGTCCTTGGGAAAATCACGGACGACTTCCGGACGGCCGTTCACATAATTCACTTCCTTGCCATCATAGAAGGTCCAGCGCCCGCCTGGCCACCAGGTGGCTGAATCGGCATGAATCACGCGGGTGACCTGGCCGGTGGCATCCTGTTCACGAACCATGAGACCGCGCAAACGACCGCTTTGCAGGGAGAATGGAAAGTAGGCCACATGCCAGAGCCGCCGGGTGACGGCGTCCTTGTATAGCAGCGCCTCCTCTCGGATCGAGTCCTTCTGCCGGGCGTCGAAGCCGCGGATCACCGCCTTCTTGTTGCCTTCCGCACGCGGAGCCCAGTGGTAGTTGGCGGCCATGCTGGTGAGGGAGATGACCAGGGCGGCGGCCAGCACCGGGGCGAGCACCTGGATGACGCTGCGCCCGATGCCAAGCATGGCCACGATTTCATTGGCGCGCGACATCTTGGTCAGCGTGTAGAGCACGGAAAGAAGCAGCGAGGCCGGCATCACCGAGACATAGATGAAAGGCAGCATGCCGGCGTAAAAGAGCATCACCCTGCCAAGCGGTGTTCCGGCCTCCTGGAAATCCTTCATGTTGTCCAGCAGATCCATGATCAGCCAGAGCGAGGTGAAGGCGATGAAGCAGAACACCAGCGGTGCCAGGAAGGTGCGCAGGGTGTAGCGGTCCAGCGCCCCGCAACGCTGATAGTAATGAAGAAATCCGGGAAGGCTGAGGATGGCAAGGGCCAGAAGCACCAGCTTCACCCAATAGGCAAACTCGGCAAAGGGCTCTCCCAGTTCCGTCACCTGGGCCACCCCCAGATGAATGGCCATGTCCTTGCACACCGCCCACAAGGCCACCGAGACGCCCGCCGCCCATGCGGGGATCACCAATTTGCGGACATGCCCCCACTGGCGCAGGAGGATGCTGATGAAGACGATGCTGCCAACGAGCATCCACTGATCCAGGTAGGGCAGAGCCACCGAGACAAAACGCAGGGCCGGTCCTGGCTGAGCAACCCCCTGTTCCGCCACCAGCCTGCCACCCTGGGTGTCATAACCGATGATGTCCGCCGGATTGTCCAGATGATGCCCCTGGGTGACCAGCAGCAGCATGGCGATGAGGGCCAGCGAAAAGGTGATGCGGCCTGCATACGGCCAGGTCCGCGAACGCTTCTGAAGCGCGTGCAGTTTGGCGAGCATGGAACGAAACCAGTTCATGTAGTGGGCGGGCGCGATGCCTTTACTTTGACGCCGCAGGAGGTGCAACCCTGCTCTTCAATCAATCTGAACACCCACCTCCCTGCCCCAGACCACCGGCACCGGGTCATGCAGATGGTCCTGGTCGTCAAAGTGCCACCACTCGCCTTCCAGGGGGATGAGGCCGGCCCGGCGCATCGCCGTGTGCAGAATCCTGAGGCGCTCACGCACCGCCGGATCCGGATCCAAACGTGCGCTGGAGGCCTGCTCCAGATTTTCATCGAAATAGGTGGGCATCTTCAGCTCACGTCCCGCAACATCCGCCAGGGTGGCATCAAGCGAAACCCCTCCGCAGTGGCGTGACCAGCCGTTCTTGGGATCAAGGAACATGCCGGTGCCGCCCCCGTGGGCGAAAAGTTTCTCCTGCGCCTCCGGCGGCCGCCAGGCGTCCCAGATCACTAGGCCGTACCCCTGGGCCCGAAGGCTGGCCTGGGCCTGCTTCAAACGCTCCACGGTCATGCTGCGCAACAGGCAGGGCATGTGACGCGGGTAAAGCGGACGTCCGGTGACATTCTGCGCCGTGGCATAACGCAGGTCGACCTTCATGTCAGGAACCGCCTGTCTGACATCCACCAGGTCGTAAGATCCGGCTTTTTCGACCACCTTTCCATGCAGGACGGCGCTGCGGCGTTCTCCGACAGCGCAGGAAACCAGCACTGCCAGGCCTAAAGCCAGCATGCCGTTTCGAAGACCAGCCCCCGGAAGACTGCTTTTGCTGCCGAACATTCGACTTTTTTGCTTCCGTTCCCCGGCATCGCAAGGCAAGTTTTCAGGTCATCCCCTCCCATCGTCACGCATGTCCCGATACGAAATCCTCAACGCCCTGCTGCACTTCCTCTGCTTCTTCATGGGCGCGGGCATCGGCTCCTTCCTGAACGTGGTCATTTACCGACTGCCACGCGGCATCTCCGTCAACAATCCCCGCCGGTCTTTCTGCCCTTCCTGCCAGTACAAAATCCCGTGGTATCAGAACATTCCGCTGGCGAGCTGGCTGCTGCTCCGCGGCCGCTGCGCGAACTGCGGCGGCGGCATCTCTGCCCGTTACTTTGGCGTTGAACTGCTCACCGGCCTGCTGTTCTACGGCATCTTCTGGCAGGTCGGCGGCGACTGGGCGGCCATCAAGGACTGGGGCCCGCAGATGCTCCTGCTCTGGATTTTTGCCAGCCTGCTGGTGGCCGGCAGTTTCATCGACATCGAGCACTTCATCCTTCCGCATGAAATCACCATCGGCGGCACGGTGGTTGGCCTGGGAGGCGCAGCCCTGGTGCCCGCCATGATGGGGGAAGAGACGCACCTGCGCGGCTTCATGATCTCCCTGGCCAGCGCGGCGCTCGGCCTCGGCGGCCTCTGGCTGGTGGTCGAACTGGGCAAGCTGGCCTTCGGCAGAAAACGCCTGCGCTTCGACTTCCCCACCGCCTGGAGCGTGACGCAGCCCGATGACACCCAGCCGCCTGTGGTCACCCTGGGCGAGGAAAAGACGGGCTGGGCCGACATCTTCTCTCGGGCAAGCGACCGCATGATCATCACCGCCCCGGCCCTCAAGGTCAATGACCGAAGCTACGACAATGTCGTGGCCGAGTTGTGGATGGAGAAGCTCAAGGTCCGGCACGGCGACGGCAAGCTCGACGAGTTCGCGCTGGAGGGCGTCACCTTCCTCGAAGGATCGACCACGAACATCGTGATTCCCAGGGAAGCCATGGGCTTTGGCGATGTGCTGCTGCTGATGATGATCGGCTCCTTCACCGGCTGGAAGTGCGTGCTGTTCACCGTGTTGGCATCTTCCATCCTTGGGGTCTTGATTCCCACGGCATTGCGCCTGCTTAAAGTCAGCGATTGGGGACAGAAAATTCCCTTTGGACCTTATCTGGCCGCAGGAGCCATGCTTTGGGTGTTTAGAGGACCCGAAATCATGGAGTGGTACTTCGGACTTGGCAGGATTCTGGGCGGTCTGTTGCTGCGTGTCATTCTTTGACATTTCAAGCCGCCAGCGGCACACAGCGGCATGACTCCTCCGCCCAGCCGACGCATTCTCATCACCGGTGCCAACGGTGTGCTTGGTGACGCCACCGCGCGACATTTCCTCGAAAGGGATCCCGCATGTCAGTTGCATCTGGGCGTGCGCGAGCGCAGGGACCGGGCGGAGGCCTTGGTGGCTGCGTTTCCAGGTCGAGCTCACCTCTGCCCACTCGAAATCACCCGCCCGGAAGGCTGGGCGGACGCCATTGCCCTCATCGAATCCCGTGGCGGCCCCGTCAACGTGCTCGTCAACAATGCCGGGTTTCATGAGGACGCCCTGCTGGCAAACATGTCATTCCAGCAGTGGCAGGACGTGCTCGACGCCAACCTGAACGCCGTTTTTCATGGCTGCCAGGCCGTGCTCAAGCCGATGATGAGCCAGCGCTGGGGACGCATCATCAACGTGGCCTCCCTCAGCGCCCTGCACTCCCCGGCCGGCCAGGCCAACTATGCCGCCGCCAAAGCCGGCGTGATCGGTCTGACTCAGAGCCTGGCCAAGGAAACAGCCCGCATGGGCATCACGGTGAACGCCATCTGCCCAGGTCATATTGAGGGCGCCCTGCCCGCCGGATGGAGCGAGGAGCAAATCAAGGCCGTCAAACGTGAAACACCCATGCGGCGCTTTGCCCGTCCGGAGGAGATCGCCGCCGTGGTTTTCTTCCTTGCGAGCCCGGAGGCGAGCTATATGACTGGCTCGGCCCTCAAACTCGACGGGGGCCTCATCTAAACCCCTCTTTTCAGCACCCGACATCACCGAATGAATCTCCGTCTGCGCATCAAAGAAGTCATGGCCAGCGAACTGATGCTGGAGGTGGGTGTGGAGGAGATCGGAGACACCGCCCCCCTCTTCGGCCCCAACGGCATCGGACTCGACAGCGTGGACGCCTTGCAGCTCGTGGTGGCGATTGAAAAGCACTTCAAGCTCAAGATTGGCGACCAGGCCAGGGCCAGGGAGGTCCTGCAGAGCGTGGACACCATCGCCAAGGCCATTGAGGAGGCCGGACTGGCCTGATTTTGCCGGTCTTGCCGTCCATGAAGAAGGTGCTGCCCATTCTTTTGAAGCTGGCAGTCACCACCGTGCTGCTTTGGATGATCTTTCGTGAGCACCGCTTTCTCGAAAGCATTGTCCCGCACCTGGCCTCCATGCGGAAGCACTGGGCCTGGACCCTGGCGGGACTGGCGTCCGTGGGCGTGTCCAACTGGCTCGCCGCCCTGCGCTGGGAAATCCTGCTCCGAGGGCAGGAGCAGACAGCCTCCGGCTCGGAAGTCCTGCGCGTGACCCTGGTCAGCAACTTCTTCAACATCACCTCCCTCGGCGTGGTCGGCGGCGATGCCTACCGTGTGCTGGCCATGATGCGCCAGCCTGGCGCCCGTCGCCTGCCCGTCATGGTCTCGGTCATGCTCGACCACCTGCTCGGCATGCTCGGCCTGGGCCTGTTTTTCCTGACTTGCAGACTGATGCTGGCCGATCGCCTGGAAACCTTCTCGCCTGAAGTGCGCGCCATCCTCAAGGGCTTCGAGATGTTCATGGGCGGCAGCATCGTTTTCGTCATTCTCTCCGCGATCTCCTTCACGCCCCGGCTCTACAACTGGGGCGAAAAGCAATGGCCCTGGATGCTGGGTTACGCGCCTTTGAAAAGCTTCGCCACCGCCTGCGACGCCCTGCGCCGCGACTGGCGGGGTTCGATCTGCTCCACCGTTCTGTCGGTCCTGCTTTTTGGGTTTCACTTTCTCTCCTTCCATTGCGCCGTCTATGCCGTCGGTGGCAGCACGCCGCTCCTGGACCTGGTCACCGCCATGCCCATCGTCGACGCCGTGTCCGGCCTGCCGATTTCCGTGTCCGGCCTGGGCGTGCGCGAAAAGACCTTTGAAACGCTGATGCAAGGACTCACCGGCCTGCCGGGAGCCCTGGCCGTCTCCGCCTCCCTGGTCGGCTGGCTCATGGGCGTGGTCTGGGGCCTGCTGGGCGGCCTGCTCTTCCTCAAAGGAGGGGATGCCCGGCTCCTGTCGTCGGCGTCCGCCTCGGAAACTCTTGCCACTGACACCTGAATCCGATCCGCCCGTGTCTTCCCGTGTCGCCATCTCTCTCGGAGCCTCCTTTCTAGGCTATGCCACGCATGCCGGTTTCCTCGCCAGGCTGCACGCGCTTGGCCTGCGACCGCTCGCAGTCGGAGGCTCCTCCGCAGGAGCCATCGCCGCTGGACTTCACGCCTCCGGTCTGCCGCCGGAAAAGTGCCGTGAAGTCGTGACCTCCTGGGCCTTCCGCCAGTCCTTCGTCCAGCAGACACCCTGGGTGACCCAGTACCTTCGCTGCACCTTTGCTGAGAGCAAACCAGGCCTTTTCAGGCCTGAGGCGGCCGTGACCTTTCTCGAATCCATCTTTGGCGACCTGAAGATCGAGGACCTGACGCCCAGGTTCATGGCGGCTGTCAGCGACCTCTCCACGCATCAAACTCACTTCCTGACCCAGGGCTCCCTCGCCCGGGCCATGGTGGCGAGCTGCTGCGTGCCGACGATTTTTCAGCCGCTCCATCACGCCGACATGGACTGCTTTGACGGGGGTGTCGCCCACGAGACACCGATCGACCCCTGGCTGGAGGATCCTGAAATCGACACCATCCTTCTGCACCGGGTGATGCACCCGAGGGATGACGTGCCGACCATGGTGCCCTTCAACCTCATTCGACTCACCGCCGAAGCCCATGCCTGCGCCAGTGAACAGCTTCTTCAGTACCGGCTCAAGCTAGCTCAGATGCACGGAAAGAAGGTCGTGGTCCTGACAACCCACCACGAACGCCCCGCCCTGCTTTCCGGCACGGAAAAGCAGATGCATTCCTTTTACGAAGCCGGGGCCAGGACAGCGGAGCAATACCTTCAGACGACCTGAAGCTGTCCGGCAACGGATGGCGAAACATCGACCGACATGCCTTTTGCTTGCCTCGGCTTGTGCGCAGGCTCTAAAAACGACCTCCGACGTCTCCATGTCCCGCACGTTCACCTTTCGCGACTCCTCCATCGCCCTCGCCCTGCTGGGCATCTGTGTCTTTTTCGGGATCATGGAGCCAAAGTTCCTGGATTCCCGCAATCTGTCCCTGCTGATGACGGAGCTCTCCATCACCGCCACGCTGGCGATGGGCATGCTGCTGGTGATCCTGTCCGGGCACATCGACCTGTCCGTCGGCAGCGGCCTGGCCCTGCTCAGCGGCATCGCCACGGTGCTCACCAGCAAGGTCGGCATGCCGTCCCCTGTCGCCCTCCTCATCGCGCTGCTCGCAGGACTGCTCATCTGGTGGGGCAAGGGAGTGCTCATCGTCCGGGAACGCATCCCCGCCTTCATCGTGACCCTGGCCGGGCTGCTGATTTTTCGGGGCCTGTTCTGGCTGGTCATCCAGAACCAAACAGTCCCCGTGGTGGCGGGTGGAAAGACCAACTTCTACTCCCTGCTCAGCACCTACTACCTGCCCCCTTCCGCCGGTTATGCCCTGGCCGTCCTGGTCATCGCCTGCCTTGCCTGGGCGGCCAGGAGAGGCCGAGCTGAACGGCGGAACAACGGTTTTGAGGTGGAGGATGGGGAATCCAGCTTCCTGCGCACTTTCATCGCGGCCCAGGCCGTCCTGCTGTTTGTCATCGTCACCAGCCAGTTCCGCGGCATTCCCCTGCCCGCCCTGATCTTTGGCGTGGTCGCCCTGGGGGTTTACGTGATCACCCGCCACACAGCTTTCGGTCGTCACCTTTACGCCATCGGTGGCAATGCGGAGGCGGCCTTCATTTCTGGAATCCCGGTGCGCCGGGTGGTGATCGGCGCCTTTTCCCTGATGGGTGCCATCGTGGCGGTGACGGGCTTCATGCTCACCTCCTACACAGGCAACTCAACCACGGACCTGGGCGAATGGATGGAGCTCGACGCCGTGGCGGCCTGCGTCATCGGCGGCGTCAGCCTGCGCGGCGGTCGTGGCACGGTGCTCGGCGTGCTTGCCGGAGCCCTGCTGATGGCCACGCTGCTCAACGGCATGACCCTGATGTCCGTCTCGCCGGAATTCAAGCTGGTCGCCCGCGGCACGGTGCTGCTGGCCGCCGTCTGGATGGACATGCGCCTGGGACGTCAGTAAGACGTGCCGGTGATCTCGTTCGCGAAAGTGTTGATATGCTCGATGACGTGATCCGCGTCCTCGTCACTCACCCCGATGTCCTTCAGGGTCTCCACCAGGTGCCGGACAAAATGGGCAAAGTGCTCCGGCCGGACTCCCCGGCCATGATGGGCATGGGCCAGGGATTTGCCGGAGTAAGAAATCGGCCCGCCCAGCGCCATGCAGAAAAACTCCTTCTGCATCGCCCGCAGCCGGTCGAGCGGCGAATCGTGGAAAAAGGGGGCGAGCAGCGGGTCGGCCAGCACCCGGACATAAAAGGCCTCGATGAGTTCATCAATCACCGGGGCGCCGCCGATGCGCTCGTATAAGGAAGGGGTGGTCTCGGGTGTCATGGCGGCCAATGCATAGCTTTTCCCGTGCCATTCATCCTGCCGCCTCGGGCGCATGACTCCTCATTTATTGTGGCGTTGGCTCTTCCAGGACAATTTTGATCCTGCCCGCCGTCTTGCCGCTGGCGCTCAGTGCGTCGGCCAGGGTGGGGCCAGTCGAAGCTGAAACGGCTGCCGGGGTGGCGATGGCAACCTGCGCCGTCTCGGCTTCCAGGGCGGCTTTGAGAGCTCCCTCGACCATCTGGCCACAGTGAATCTTCATCGGCGGCAGGGGCCCCAGCGGCGCACTCAGTTCCGAGGCGCTCATTTGCAGGGCCTCTTCACGGGTTTTTCCACGGATCAACTCCGTCGCCAGGCTGGCAACGGCGATGGCCGTCTGGCAGCCAAAAGACTGAAAACTCGCTTTGTCGATTACTTTGCGCCCATCCTTCTCCTTGTATTTCAACCACATGCGCACCATGTCGCCGCAGTCTGGCGAACCCACCGTGCCCACAGCATCGGCATCGGGCATTTCACCCAGGTTTTGAGGATTGCTGAGGGCGGATTGGAGGGCGGCTTCGTCCATAAATGAGTCAGACACGTTTGGAAGAAAACGTCTGAATGCGCAAGGTCGACTCGGAGTTTTGACATTCCAGCGGGTTCAAGGCAGGGTCTCGGCATGTCCGATGTCAAAACCCAGCTCCTCGCCAAAACTCGCGAACTCGGGTTTTCGGAGTGCCGGATTGCCAGGGCCGGGCCCGCCTCTCACGCGGACCTTTACCAGCAATGGATCGCCGAGGGCAAGCATGGCGACATGGCCTGGATGGCCAGAAACATGGAAAAACGCAGCGATCCAAGGCTTGTTCAGGAAGGAGCCAAGAGCGTGATCGTTTTAGCGCTGAATTACCACCAAATTAATGATTGTGTAACGCAAGAGTATCGTATTGCACGATACTCTTTGAACTTGGACTACCATGACGTCATCACACCAAAGCTCAAAACGTTGGATGAATGGCTAACGCTAAAAGGTGGAATGCAGCGTTACTATACCGATACAGGACCCGTGCTCGAAAGGAACTGGGCAAGTGCTTCCGGCCTGGGTTGGGGTGGAAAAAGTACCATGCAGGTTCACCGCAAACTTGGCACTTGGTTCTTTCTGGCTGAATTGATTAGCACTCTTGATTTTGAGCCGGATATTCCATCCAAAGATTCCTGCGGCAAATGTAACCGCTGTATCGTTGCATGCCCGACACAAGCCATCACGGGGTCTCGACAACTGGATGCGCGGAGGTGTGTGAGCTATCTAACCATTGAAAATAAGGGGTCCATCCCTGAAGAATTCCGCCGAGCCATCGGCAATCGCATCTATGGCTGCGATGATTGCCTCGTCGCCTGCCCCTGGAACAAGTTTGCCGAGGCATCCCAGGAGGTGGCATTCCATGCCAGGGAGTCCATCTTCAGTCACACCCTGCGAGATTTCCTCAGCCTGACCGACGACTCCTTCCGTCAGGTCTTTGCCAAAAACCCCATTAAGCGAATCAAACGCCCGGCCTTCATCCGCAACGTCTGTGTCGCCCTCGGCAACGTCGGCAAGCCGGAAGACCTGCCCTCGCTGGAGGCTTTGGGCAACGATCCCCACCCTCTAATCGCCGAACATGCCCGCTGGGCGGTCGCCGAGATCCGTCAGCGGTTTGGCTTGCCCGCCTCCGAGACGGCTCAACCCCCACCTTGACCACCCCTCAATCCGCTCCTAAATCGCCCACCCAATGTCCCAGCCCGATTCCATTCCCAATGTCCTCGCCGAACGTTATGCCACCCCTGCCATGCGCGCCCTATGGTCTGGCGAAGGCAAGGTCCGGCTTGAGCGCGACTACTGGATCGCCGTGCTCAAGGGACAGCGTGACCTTGGCATCCCGGTTCCGGACGGCGTCATCGAAGCCTACGAAAAGGTGAAGGATCAGGTCAACCTGACCTCCATCATGGAACGTGAGCGGGTGACACGCCACGATGTGAAGGCCCGAATCGAGGAGTTTTGCGACCTGGCCGGCCACGAGCATATCCACAAGGGCATGACCAGCCGTGACCTCACGGAAAACGTCGAGCAGCTTCAGACCTTCCGGGCGCTGCTGGAGGTGCGCAAAAAGAGCATCGCCGTGCTGGCCGGTTTCGCCCGTCGGGCCCAGCAGACCAAGAACATCCCCTTCACCGCCCGGACCCACAACGTCGCCGCCCAGGTCAGCACGCTGGGCAAGCGTCTGGCCATGTTTGGCGAGGAGATGTTCCTGGGCGTTCAGGCCCTGGAAAGCCTGATTCAGAGTTATCCAGCCCGCGGCCTGAAGGGAGCGGTTGGCACCCGACTGGACCAGATTACCCTTTTCAACGGCGACGCCACCAAAGCCCGGGCGCTGGAGGAGCGCGTGCTGCATCACCTTGGAATTCATGCCAAGCTCGACTGCGTGGGCCAGGTCTACCCCCGCAGCCTCGACATGCAGGTCGTCTCCACCCTCTGCCATGTCGCCAGTGGCGCGGGCAGCTTCGCCAAGACCCTCCGCCTGATGGCCGGGCATGAGCTGGCCAGCGAAGGTTTCGCCAAGGGCCAGGTCGGCAGCTCCGCCATGCCGCACAAGATGAACAGCCGCTCCTGCGAACGTATCAACGGCTTCCATGTCATCCTCAAGGGCTACCTGGCCATGGCCGCCGGTCTGGCCGGTGACCAGTGGAACGAGGGCGACGTCTCCTGCTCCGTGGTCCGCCGCGTGATGCTGCCGGACGCCTTCCTCGCCATGGACGGCCTGCTTGAAACCACCCTGACCGTCCTGAACCAGATGGAGGTCTTCGAGGCCGTGGTCGAACAGGAACTCATGCGCTACCTGCCTTTCCTCCTGACCACGACCGTGCTCATGGAAGCTGTGAAGGCCGGGGCCGGACGCGAAGCCGCCCACGAGGCCATCAAGGAGCACGCCGTCCAGGTCGCCCGCGACATGCGCACCGGCAAAGTCGCCCAGAACGACCTGTTCGCCCGTCTCGCAGCCGATTCCCGCCTGGGGCTGAAAGCGGACGCCTTCGACAAGCTGGTGGCCCAGGGCCGTGCCAATGCCGGGGATGCTGCCGAACAAGTGGATCATTTCAGCCAGGTGGTATCCAGCCTCACGGCCGCCCACCCGGAAGCAGCACGCTACGAGCCAGGTTCGATCCTGTAAAAATCACCCTGCCCAGGGGCATGAAGCCTTGGCCAGCAAGACTGAGGCTATTATTCCAGATTGTGAAAAAGTAGGCCGGGATTGGCGTTTTCATGCCGATCCTTCATGCGCTCACTCCCCCTGCTCTCCCTTCTGGCTGTCGCCCTGACGGCCAAGGCCGCCCCCAGCCCCCAGGCAGCCGCCCAGAAAATCGACGCCATCCTTGAGGCCGACTGGAAAAAAGCCGGGCTCCAGGGCAACCCCGAAGCCGACGACAACACCTTTGTCCGCAGGATCTACCTCGACATCATCGGCCGCATCCCGACAACCCGCGAAGTGGAGTCCTTCCTGAATTCCAAGGAAGCCGACAAGCGCGCCAGCCTGATTGACCGGCTGCTCGCTTCCGAGGGTTATGTCCAGCACATGTACAATTACTGGGCTGACGTCCTTCGCGTCACATCCAACGGCAACCAGACCGGCGTCATCACCGGCGCGGCCTACATGAACTTCGTCAAGGAGAGCCTGCGCACCAACAAGCCTTACGACCAGTTTGTTCGCGACATGGTGTCAGCGCAGGGCAAGGCCTGGGAGGGCGGCGCCATCGGCTACTACATGCGCGACCGCGGCATGCCCCTGGACAACATGGCCAACACCGTGCGCATCTTCCTAGGCACCCGCATCGAGTGCGCCCAGTGCCACAACCATCCCTTCGACAAGTGGACGCAGATGCAGTTCTACAAGATGGCCGCCTTCACCTACGGCGTGGAGACCCAGGACTACTACGGCGGCACCATCGGCGAGGTGCGTGAGATGCTCAGCGACCAGGAGCGCGCCGCCCTGAAGGCCATTCCTGAGCCGAAGCGCCCGCAGCGTCCCGACCGTCCGAAGATCAAGGGCAGGATCAGCAACGAGGAGCGGCAGCAGCTGGAGAAAAAATACACCGCCGCCATGCAGGCCTATGCCGCCGCTGACAAGGCCTACGGCGAGCAGATGAAGGACTACCGGAAGAAGCAGGACGAGCTGCGCCAGAAAATCCGCAAGGAGCAGCGCAGCTTCCAGGAGCCGATGAACGACATCCGCGACACCATGCGCTACACAAGCGTGTCAACCCGCGACCGCAAGCTGACCCTGCCCCACGATTATCAATACAATGACGCCAAGCCTCGTTCAGTGGTCAGCTTCGGCACCATGATGGGGCATGAATGCGTGACCCAGCCGGGCGAGACAGCTCTTCAGGCCTATGCGCGCTGGATGACCTCCAAGGACAATCCACGTTTCACCTCCGTCATCGCCAACCGCCTCTGGAAGAAGGCCTTCGGTCTGGCGCTGATCGAACCCCTGGATGAGCTCATGGACGGCACCATTCCCATGATCCCCGAGCTTCAGACACACCTCGAAGGGCTCATGAAGGAGATGAACTACGACATGAAGGCCTACCTTCGCGTGTTGTTAAACACCCGCACCTACCAGCGCCAGGTCACCCGTGAGGAGGTCGCCCCCGGCGTCGTCTATCATTTCACCGGCCCCGTGCTCCGTCGCATGAGCGCCGAGCAGATGTGGGACAGCTTTGTCACGCTGATCAACCCCAACCCCGACATGATCAACAGCGCCGCCCGCGAGCAGATGGAGCAGCGCATCCTCCAGGCCCAGAAAAACGCCGAGGGCATCGAGTCGCTCACTGTCGAGGAAGCCTACCGCGGCCTCAAGATGGCGGCCGATGTCTATGCCAAAAACCGCGAGCGCACCGAAGCGAAGCAGAAGGTTTACATCGAGGCACGCACCGAGCAGAAGCAGCTGCAGGAGAAGCTCGAGGCCCTCAAGCCGGGGCCAGAGCGCGAAGCGATGGAAAAGAAGGTCGCCGAAGCCCGCAAGAAGGTCGACGAACTACGCCGCGAGGTGAACGACATCCAGAACGAAGGACGTCGCCTGACCATGGCCGAGGTCGTCGTGCCCGGGCACAAGAAGCTCTATGAAAAGGTCACCGGAAAACCCTTTGTGAACGCCTCCCTGGCCAAAAGCAACGCCGCCGGAACCTCCGATGTTCCCAGCATGATGGCCGGCGACAGCATGATGATGATGGCCAACGGCGTGCGTGCCGAACGCGTCGTCATTCCCGGCTATGACCGCAAGGAGCTCACCCCCGAGGAGCGCAAGGCCGAGGAGGAGAAGCGCCAGGCCGCCTACCGAGAGGAAGCCGAATATTATGGCATTCCCGAGAAGCAGCATCGCGACTACTTCCGCGCCCGCGCCCAGCAGTCCCGCGACTACCTGCGCTCCGCGGAGCTGGAAAGCCCTGCGCCCCGCGGACATCCGCTGCGCGACTTCGGCCAGAGCGATCGCGAGACCATCGAAAACGCCAACCACGACGCCAGCGTGCCGCAGAGCCTGTTCATGATGAACGGCAACCTCATGCCCAACATCCTGAGCAAGTACAGCCAGCTCATGCTCGCCCTCAGCAAGGCCCAGTATCCCGACGACAAGCTCGAGACCGCCTACATGGCCATCCTCGCCCGCAAGCCCACGCAGAAGGAGAAGGAAGCCTGGCTGAAGGCCCAGGACTCCGGCCTAACCGCCACCGAGGACCTCATCTACGCCCTGCTCAACACCCAGCAGTTCATCTTCATCCAGTAAGCGACCCGCAAGAGCGACATTCACTTCCAGCACCCCTCAACAACGCCCCTTCATGAAACAAGAACTCGCCTCCAAGCTCCTCCGTTCCGGTGAGGTCACCCGCCGTGACTTCGCCGCGAAGACCGCCTCCTCCCTGCTCGGGGTCGGCCTGCTCGGCCAGTCCATGACCAGCCGCTCCTTCGCCGCCTTCGAGCATTCCTCCAAGCTCAAGCAGGTGGCCACGGCCAAGAACGTCATCTACCTCTACATGAGCGGCGGCCAGACTCATCTCGACACCTGGGATCCGAAGCCCGGCACCGAGACCGGCGGCCCCACCCAGGCCATCAAGACCAGCGCCGATGGCATGCAGATTTCGGAAAACCTGCCGCTCACGGCGAAGCAGATGCATCACGGCACCGTCATCCGCTCCCTCTCCTCCACCCAGGGCGCGCATGAGCAGGGCAACTACATGATGCACACCAGCTACGAGCTGCGCGGCACCATCCGCCACCCCGGCATGGGCGCCTGGCTGAACGTGTTCCAGGGCGGCGGCAACAGCACCCTGCCTAACTATGTTTACATCGGCAACGACAGCCGTCACCCCGGCGCAGGCTTCTTCCCGGCCGCCCAGGCGCCTCTCTTCGTCAACAATCCTGAGTCCGGCCTGAAGAACATCAAGATCCAGCCCGGCCTCACCGAGGAAAAGTTCAACGCACGCCTCAGGCTGGCCGATGAGCTCGACTCCGGCTTCCGCGCCACCTTCAAGCACCGCAACGTCAAGGCCTACGCCGACATGTATGACGATGCCATCGCCATGATGAAGTCCGAGGACCTCAAGGCCTTTGACCTCACCGAGGAGGCCGCCGACCTGCGTGCCTCCTACGGCCGCGAAGCCTTCGGCCAGGGCTGCCTGCTCGCACGCCGCCTGGTGGAGCGTGGCGTGCGCTTCGTCGAGGTCTCCCTCGGCGGCTGGGACACCCACAACGCCAACTTTGTCCGTGTGCCCGAGCTTTGCGAGACCCTCGACAAGGGCCTCTCCAGCCTGCTCGCCGACCTGCACAACCGCGGCCTGCTCCAGGACACCCTGGTGGTTCTGACCACCGAGTTCGGCCGCACGCCGGACATCAACCAGAACGTCGGACGCGACCACTATCCGAAGGCTTTCTCCGCCGCCATGTGGGGCGGTGGCGTGAAGGGCGGCTATGTCCATGGCCAGACCGACAAGGAGGGCCGCGAGGTCGTCGCCGACTCGGTGAAGATCCAGGACATGAACGCCAGCATCGCCTACGCGCTGGGGCTGCCGCTTGACCAGATCATCTACAGCCCGAGCAAGCGCCCGTTCACCATCGCCGACAAAGGCCAGCCGGTGACGCCGCTGTTTGCCTGAAGCCTGTCCTTGAACAAAAAACAGGCCGTTTCCGGATTCACGGAAACGGCCTTGTTGTTGCCAGCAGTGGACATGCCGAAGGTCGGCGCTTGGATGTGGCAAGCAGTCGCGGATGACGCCGGGTCACCAGCGCAGCACGGAGGCCGCCCAGGTGAAACCACCGCCAAAGGCCACCAGCAGGACCACGTCGCCACGCTTCAGGCGCCCTTCGCGGTTGGCCTCGTCCAGGGCCACGGGGATCGTGGCGGCGCTGGTGTTGCCATACTTGTGAACGTTCATGAAGGTCTTTTCCTCGGACAGGCCCAGACGATCGGCGATCGCGCTGATGATGCGCGCGTTGGCCTGATGCGGAATGACCAGGCTGATGTCGTCCTTGGTCAGGCCTGCCAGGCGCAGGGCCTCCTCGGCGGCGGCGGTCATGCGGGTCACCGCATGCTTGAAGGTTTCACGCCCCTCCATGTGCACCGTGTTCAGGCGCTGATCGACGTTTTCCGGGGTCACCGGGCAGGCGCTGCCGCCGCCGGGCACCTTCAACAGGTCCACCAGGTTGCCGTCGCTGCCCATGACTGTGCTCAGCACGCGTCCCGGGGCGTCGGGGGCGTCCGTGGCACGAATGACCACGGCTCCGGCGCCGTCACCAAACAGCACGCAGGTGTTGCGATCCTGCCAGTTGACCAGGCTGCTGAGCTTTTCCGCACCGATGACCAGGGCGGTCTGCCGGGTGCCGGCGTTCAGAAAGTGACGCGCCACCTGCAGGGCGTAGACAAAGCCGGAACAGGCCGCGCTGATGTCAAAGCACACCGCATTGGGCGCACCAATCTTGCGCTGGATGATGCAGGCGGTGCTGGGGAAAAACATGTCCGGCGTCACCGTGGCGCAGACGATGAGGTCGATCTCCTCCGGCTTGACCCCGGCGTTTTCCATCGCGCGACGCGCAGCCTCGCTGGCGAGATCGCTGGTGGCCTGGTCGGCGGCGGCGATGCGCCGTTCCCGGATGCCCGTGCGGGTGGTGATCCATTCATCTGAAGTGTCGACGATCTTGGAGAGATCATCGTTCGTCAGCACTTTTTCAGGCATGTAGCTGCCGGTGCCTAGGATCGAAGAAACGCAGGGTTGGGACATGGTTGGGACTCAGGGAGACAGACGGGATGCCGAACAAACGCCGCACGGCCATCTATGCCAGTGATTTGTGGCAGACAAGTCCCAAGCTGCAGGCGTGGTCAGGGATGGTGACGGTTAAGGCCAGGCAGCCCGGGTGCCAGGGCCGGCCAATGCGCATCCTTTTGCTTGCCGTCCCTGGCTGGCTCGGCCATGGCTGGCCCCGCCCATGCCCTCCGCCCTCGCCTTTTACCTGCATGACCTCAGCCCCTACATGCTGCAGTTCGGGGGTGGTTTTGCCCTTCATTGGTATGGCCTTGCCTATGTGCTCGGCTTCTACCTGACCTACCTCGTCATGGTCCACCTGGCCCGGCGCAGCCTTTCCGAGATCAGGGAAAATCAGGTGGCGGACTTCATCACCCTGGTCGCCCTGTTCGGCGTGGTCCTGGGCGGGCGCATCGGCTACATGCTCCTCTACGACTGGGACCACTTTGTCCAGGAGCCCTGGATGATCTTCATGATCCACAAGGGCGGCATGGCCAGCCATGGAGGCATCGCCGGGGTCGCCCTCTTCTGCCTCTGGTATGCACGCCGGCACAAGATCTCCTGGACGGGCATTGGCGACACCCTGGTCTGCGGCGCGCCCCTGGGGGTGTTCTGCGGGAGAATCGCCAACTTCATCAATGGCGAACTCTTCGGCCGGGTGACCTCGGTTCCCTGGGCCGTCAAGTTCCCCACCGAGCTGCTGCATGAGGATTTCGTCCGGCAGGGCGGCACCGCTCCTTCCCTGCCCCTGTCGCTGCAGCACAGCCCGGATATCATCGCCTGGTTCGAGCAGAACGGCGGCGGGCGTACCGAGCTCGACTCCATCCTGCATCCCCGGCACCCTTCCCAGCTTTATGAAGCCCTGGGCGAAGGCCTGCTGCTGAGCGCCATCCTGCTCTGGGTGCGCGTCCGTTATCCACGCCTGCCGCATGGCGTGCTGACCGGCTTGTTCTTCCTGCTCTACGCCGTTGCCCGAATCAGCCTCGAATGCGTGCGCCAGCCCGATTCCGGCGCGGAATCGATCCTCGGTCTGACCCGCGGGCAGTTCTTTTCGCTCTTCATGATCCTCACCGGCATCGCCTTCATCGCCTTCGGTTTCCTGCGAGACCGCCGCAGCCCGGAGGCCTGAGAGCGTGACACAGCCATCCTGCCTGCCGGACACATCATGGTGGAGCAGGCTTCCAGCCTGCCCCAGGCACTCTGGAAAGCAGCCCCTGGGAGCGGTGCAAGGGGCAAAGAAATTGACGCAGGATTGAACAAGTCAGTTGCAAACCAGCCTCATCCCGCCATCATCCACGTCCCAACCGGTCAGTCCTGCTGACCGGCCAAAAGGTCGGGCCGTAGTTCAGCCTGGTAGAACGCTTGCATGGGGTGCAAGAGGTCGTGAGTTCGAATCTCGCCGGCCCGACCATCATAAACCACTCAAAACGAGGGTTTTAGGCAGCCAAAGGCAATGTGCAGTTTCTGCAATCCCTGCGAGGTTTAGCACAGGGTTTTAGCACACTTTTTGGGGCATTTAGCACAGGGTTTTAGCACACTTTTGCCGCCCCTCCGACCACGGGTATCCCTCCCCTTTCATTTGGCCGGACTCTGCACCCGTGTCCGAAATCGCCTAATCAGGAATTCCGCACCCCACGGCACCCGCCAATCAGACGGACATCCCCTCATTTTGACTCAGGCTTCAGGGTCTATGAAGGGTCTTTTCTTGCGCGGCAAATCTTGGTGGATTCGGTTCACGCCAATCCCTGGGGCTCCCCAGGAGCGAATCGCTCTTGGAACTGACGACATGGCGGTGGCGATTGTCCGGGCTCGGGAAATCATTGAGCGTGCCAAACAGGGGGCTCGCGAAAAGGCTGGATCCTGCGAGTTGGAAGTCCTGAACTACCTGGAGGCGATCAAGAAGAGCGGGCTGTCCAAATCCACGATCACCTCCCGCCGCTATGTCCTGACCTCGTTGATTGAGCATCTTGGGGTGTCCAAGCATCGCCTACACCGTTCTTCCTGCCCTTCGTCGCCTGATCTCGAACCCTTGTTCACATGGCTGGCGGTGGCCGGTCTGATGGCTGCCATGGTGATGTTTGGCTGAACCCACAACCCACCCAGCCCATGCCCACACGCCACACCCCTGAGATTGAACTGCCCCCGGATGCAGCCACTGCCGATGATCACCGCAACCCGCGCCGACGCAGACGCGAGAATGACGAGCCAGCGCCGGAGCTCGGCCTGCTCGTCCAGCCCGAGCCCCGCCACTGCCTCGACAAGCTGATACTGCATCCGGAGGTGAAGACGGACATCCAGGCCGCCCTGCGCGCCCAGGAAACCCGCGCTGACCTGGAACGGGTCTGGAACCTGAGCAGCATCCAGCCCCAGCAAGGCCGATGCATCCTCAACTTCTACGGTCCGCCCGGCACGGGCAAGACGCGCGCAGCGCTGGGCATCGCGCTGCGCCTTGGCAAGCCGCTCTACCAAGTGGACTACAGCGCAGTCATATCGAAATACCTCGGTGACACCGCCAAGCACATCAAAGCCGCCTTTGCCGCCGCCCGTGACCATGACGCCGTGCTGTTCTTCGACGAGGCCGACAGCCTGCTTTCCAAGCGCGTCTCCACCGGCGAATCCTGCTCCACCAGTATCAACCAGAACCGCAACTGCCTGATGCAGGAATTGGACCGCTTCGATGGCGTGGTGATCGTCACGACGAACTTGTTCGAGAACTACGACCCCGCGCTGATCCGCCGCATTCAGCGTCACATCAAGTTCCGGCTCCCCGATGCCTCCATGCGAAGGGATTTGTTCGCCCTTCACTTACCCAACCCAGATCGGGTTCAGGCTGATTACGCGGTTCTCGCGGCCATCTCACGCGGCCTTAGCGGCGGGGACATCCTGAATGTGTGCGTCAACTCGATCTATGCCGGCAGCACGGACCCGAACCCAGAGCGCTGGCTGGTAACGCAGGAGATGGTGGAGCGGGAGGTTGCGAAGGTGAGAAAGGCGAATGCCGAGCACTCGAGGGAGAAGGGCAAGAGTCGGAGGAAGATTGGATTTATACAGGATTGAAATAGGTGGGACCAGGAGCAAAGGACGGCCAGCGGCGAGAGGAGCAAGGCGGCAAGTAAGGTGAAGGTATGTTTCATCATTAAGATATGGCAAGCATCACGGCTGACGCATCAGCTCGCTGGTGGCGATGAGGTGAATGAGTTCGCGGAGGGTGTGGCCTTTTGCTTTCCAGTCCGCTTGCAGGTGGCGGAGAGTGGGCTGATCGGTGAAGCCGAGCGGGCGGCCGAGGGCGTAGGTGAAGAGGCGGTGGGCGAGGTTTTGCGCGAGGAGGTCAGGGTGCTTGATGAGGTAGGCGCGGATGTCGGCGGGGTTGTTGACGGGCTTGCCGCGATACTCGCCGGTGGTGTCGATGGCGGCTCCATTCGGGTAAGCACTGCGGAAGTGGCCGATGGGATCGTAGGCTTCGAGGGCGAAGCCGAGCGGATCAATCTTCGCGTGGCAGTCTGCGCAGGCCTGGACGTTGCGATGCTTCTCCAACTGCTGGCGAATGGTGGTGGCTCCGCGGATGTCGGGCTCGATGGGGGGCACATCAGGCGGTGGCGGGCTGGGTGGTGTGCCGAAGAGCTTCTCCAGCAACCACACACCGCGCTTCACGGGCGAGGTCTCCACGCCGTTCGCGGTGATGGTGAGAATGCTCGCTTGGCCGAGCAGGCCGCGCCGTGGTGAATAGGCAGGCAGGCTAACGCGTTGCAAGTGGTCGCCGCTGACGTTGGGCAGTTCATAGAGCCGCGCGAGTCCGGCATTGAGATAGGTGAAGTCGGCATCGACGAGCGCGGTGACGGGTTTGTTGGTGCGGATGAGTTCGGCGATGAAGCGCCAGGTTTCCTCCCGCATCGCGGGCTCCAATCGGTCGATGTGATAGGCGGGAAAGGTTTCCTTGGAGGGCGGCATGGTGCCGAGCTTGTTCAAGCCGAGCCACTGCTCCGTGAAGAGGTGCAGGAAACGATCACCGCGCGGTGAATCGAGCAGGCGGTCGGTTTCGCGGCGGATGGCTTTGGCATCGAGCGGACCTTTGGCCACAAGCGAGCGCAGGGTGTCGTCAGGCGGTCCTGCCGTAAGGAAGTAAGAGAGGCGAGTGGCAAGTTGCATCGGCGTGATGGTCTTCGCGTCTGATTCCGGCTCGGTGAGAAACAAAAATTCCGAGGAACAGAGTAGCGCCTTGAAGACAGGCCGTGCGGCATCGGCATAGCACGTCTTGCCATCGAGACGCTTTTGCACGGCGCTCGCATACGGGGCGATGTCTTCAACGTTCACGTCGCGACGAAAGAGTCGGCTGGCGAGAGCTTGCAGTTCGGTTTGCAGGCGCTCGGGCTCGATTTGTTTCTCGTCGGGCGCGATGTGCGCGAATAGCAGCGAACGCGCAGGATGCGGTTTGTCATCGCGCATGGGGCCGGTGACTTGCCAGTAATGAACGCGCACCTCGGGGCCTTGGTAGAGGTGTCGGTAGAGCTTGTCGCGCTCGGCACGCAGGGCGAGATTTCCCCACACGTGCTTGTCGATTTTCGGCACGCTGGGGTCGTATTTGTAGAGCTTGGTGGAGATGAATTGGCCGCGTGTGCCCTTCGGCGGACCGTCGATCCAGGAGAGGTAAGGCACGGTGCCGCGATCCAGCCAAATGCGAGCGCGGACGGTGGTGTAGCGATCATCTGGCAACTCGGTGGCGTGGATGATGTTCGGCGGAATGAGTCGCCAGCCATTGCCTTTCATGCCTTCGCCTTGTCGGCCAATACCAAGCTGCATCGGCTGCGACTCGTCATAGTAGGACTTCATGTCTTTGTAATACGGTGTCAGGCCGCCGAGCATGAGATCCTTGCCATACGGATGATGACGGTTGGCAGCGGTGGCCTCGACCTCGACATCATACCAGCCGGAATGTGGAACGCCGGTATCGGCTAGGCTGCTGAGGAAGAGCTTGCTATCGAAGATGAGTTCCTGATTTCGTAGGCCGTGGCTGAGATGAATGTAGGCGGGACCTTTCGCTTTCTCGGCACTGATGACACCCAGCCCGAAGGCATCGTTGAGGCCGCGCATTTTGTCCGCGCTATCCTTCCATTGCTTGGCTTCGGGTTTGCCGTTCACGTCGGCGAGATCGTAAGCGTGATCGAGCACCGCATCGGCTGCCTTTAGATACTGCTCCAAATGATGCCGTGACGTGCGCAAGGCGGAGCCGATGTTGTGAAAGCCTTCCAACTCTTCATCGCCGGGGAAGCTGGTCGTGGGATCGAAGTCGCCCGCGAACCCGAAAACATCCTGCACGGTGTGCAGATACTCAGCGCGGCTGAGTCCCCGATGCACCACGCTGCCGCCACGGGTGCGGGCGGAGGTCTGCGCTTGTATGAGCTGCTCTTCGATCCACGCGAGCAAGGTCCGGCGCTCATCGTCGGTGGGTTGCTTCTTTTTCGCAGGTGGCATTTCACCGAGCTGAAGCTGATGCAGCACCTCTTGCCAACGCTCCGCAATGGCAATGTCGGTGCCTACCTTCAAAGGTAAATCATCAAGCCGACGATCACCCTTTTGCACGTCACCATCGTGGCAGTCGAGGCAATAGCGCGAAAGGAAGGCGTCGGGGTTGAGTGAAGCTGAGTCTGCTGCGTGGAGCTGGATCGTCAGAAAAACGAAGAAGAATCGACAGAAGAATGGGGACAAGAGAATGGGATTTCTGATTCTTCTGTCCCCATTCTCTTGTCGATGGATTGTTTGTATCCGCTTCATACTACATCAGCAATTGATTGAGGTTTCCGCTGCTCGATCCGAACTGGTCGCGCTCGATGCCCATTTGCTGGAGCAGCGTGACGAAGAGATTGCAGAGCGGCGTTTGTTGGCGGCCATTCTTTGGGAAGAAGAGATGAAGGCCGTGCTTGAAGCCCCCGCCAGCGAGCACCACGGGCAGGTTGGTGTTGGCGTGTGCGCTGGCATTGCCCATGCCGCTGCCGAAGACCACGGTGGTATTGTCAAGCAACGAGCAGCCACCGATGTCCTTCATAGCGGCGAGTCGCTCAAGAAAGTGATCCAGCTCCGCCATCAATGCGGACTCGATGATGTGCAATTGCCTCAGCTTGTCCGGGTCCTGACCGGAGTGTGAGAGATCGTGATAGCCG
>Ga0315900_10001817_pt1 | contig 33690 bp, 47 predicted proteins | sample LakEriMetagenome_FD_203521 | JGI IMG/M metagenome (GOLD analysis project Ga0315900, IMG submission 203521) | Freshwater fungal communities from buoy surface, Lake Erie, Ohio, United States - Buoy 12 MA114 | ecosystem: Environmental > Aquatic > Freshwater > Lake > Lake biofilm | place: USA: Lake...
ATCATTTGATTCGTCGTACCTTGTTCTGTTTCGCAGCCTTGGCCTGCTCACGCTGGATGCGCTTGAACTTGGCAGCTAGATCCATCGCCGTGCCAGCAGGCTGATACTTAAAGTTTGGGTTCCAGACACTTGGTGTCGTGTCCTGCTTCTTCTGTTTCTTTGGTGGCATTTCATCGGTCGCCAGCTTCAAGTTGCTCTGCATTGTTTCCTCCAGTTAATTGATCGCGCATAAGTGGTATGAAATCCTCGAGTAAAAGACAGACCCGCCAGGGCTGCCCGTTGCGCCTGTAGACTACCACCGGCACCTCGCTGGGATTCGCGCAGGCCTCCACCTGTTGCGACCAGGCATCAATCTGCAACCGTTCCTGGCGCTTTACCTCCAGTCTGAAATGCTCGATGGTGATGTCATCAGCGCCATCTCTAGCCTGCCCCAGGTTGCGCTTGACCACGCGCCCGAGCTGGTCTGCCAGGATGCCTGCCAGCTCTCGCTCACCGGCTGCGCCCTTGTTCCGTTTGCCGCGACCGTTCACCGAGCCCCCAGTAGTTTGTTGAGCCTGTCCTGCGTAGTCTCATACCGCTTGCCATAAGCCTCGAGGATCAATTCCTCAAGGATCGACACCCGTGTCCTGCGCTGCTCGGCTGCAGCCTGGTCAAGCAATTGCCTGACCTCTGGCCGCATACGCATCAAAAACATCTTGCCTTCTTTCATATTGCCCCCTTGCAATGTATCGCCGGAATATATGACAGCCACCGTAACACCGTCAACGGTTGCCAATTTGATAGCACTACAAATTATTTTGCTTTGGGGTGTTGACATATCGCTGCGATATATGAGATCTTCTGTCTACGGTCACTCAAGACCGCAACCTCACCGAGATACAGGGAGATTGAGATGTCACCACTAGCAAAGCAAATCATCGATGTTGAGCGCCAAATCTCAATGATCGAACACAATGCCAGCAACTACGTTGGCGGCGACAAGGCATACCACTCTGGCAGCCAAGTGTGTCTAAAGCCAGCAGCGCAGCGCAAGATTGATTCGCTGAACAAGAAACTAGATGCTTTACTTGACAGCGTGGAGGCTTAATCATGACCTCCTACGTCGCCTACTTCCGAGTTTCTACCGAGCGCCAAGGCCAATCAGGTCTAGGCCTCGAAGCCCAGCAGGCACAAGTCAAAGCCTACGCTGATGGAATCATCCACAGCTTCACCGAGATTGAATCAGGCAAGCATGATGACCGGCCACAGTTGGCCGCTGCCATCGCCATGTGCAAAGCCACCGGCAGCGCACTGCTGATCGCCAAGATCGACCGCTTATCCCGCCAGGCAGCCTTCCTGCTGACGCTGCGCGACTCTGGTGTGCAGATCGTGGCAGCCGATATGCCGCACGCTGGCACCCTCGAGTTTGGTATCCGCGCTGTGGTCGCACAGCATGAGCGCGAGGAGATCAGCCGCCGCACCAAGGCAGCACTGCAGGCCGCCAAGGCCCGTGGTGTTCGCCTGGGCAACCCTAACCTGCAGCAGGCAGCAATCGCAGGCGCAGCCGCTGGCCGTGCCAACGCTGACGCATTCGCAGCCAAGGTGATGCCCGTGATTGCCGACATCCAGCGCTCTGGTGCCACCAGCCTACGTGCGATCGCAGCAGCTCTGTCAGCCCGTGGCGTACAGACAGCCCGCGGCAATACCAAGTGGCTGCCAGCGCAAGTCTCCAACCTGATCCAGCGAGGTGCAGCATGAGCGACGATTTCTTTAATGGGTTTTTGTTGGGGATGGCCGTGATCTTTGCCCTGTTCTTTGTGGCGGGGGTTATATGATTACCGGCCAGATCCTGCGCGACGCACAGCTAGCGCTCTTTGAGCAACGCGACGCTGACTTCCTGACGCACTGTCGGCGCATTGCCACCGACATTGCCAAGAGCCAGGGCAGCGTATCGATAAATGATGTTCGAGCTGCCATCAACCTGCCTGCAGAGCTGCACCCATCGGTGTTAGGCGCTGTTTTCAGAGGTAAAAAATTCACAGCAATTGGCTTTACCGAAGCCACCCACAAGGCCGCGCACGCTCGAGTGGTGCGGATCTACAAACTCACCGAGGAGAAATAATCATGACAATGAAAACTATTGAGATAGATGGGCGAATACATAACGACTTCAAAGATGGCAAATTGAAATTATATGGCTACATTAACAATGAGGATTTTGATATTCCGCTTGATTGGCACACGACCGAAGACTGGTATGAACTACACCTTAATTTTTCCGTACCGGAAATTTTTGAGTGGATGTACGAAAACCAACGACTGTGGTTCGATGTAGAAAAAAACCCAGTTCATATCAAAGACAAACCTCAGTTCATGGCTTTTCGTGAGCAATTGGTAGAAACCATTGCTGCCATTGATGCGGTTGAATTTATTACCGAAGATCAATTTCTCGAGCTTAAGCAAGATTGGAAGTCACCTTCTGATGAGCAACTGTCAGAGCTGATTGCTGATGCTGGCATTTGTTTGCAGAACTATTGCAGCGAAGAAAAGCAAAAAGAGTTTGCGCGTGCTGTTGAAAAAACCCTTAAGGAGATGAACAAATGAGCGGAAAGAAAACACCTGATTACATGATGAGCGCCAGCCGCTTGCCTGCGCTGCTGGGTCTGTCCAAATACCAGACACCCAATGATGAGCTGCAGTTCTCAATCAACGCATCCAAGGGTGTGCCACGCGAAGACAAGCAGAACGAAGCAATGGCCTGGGGCGACCGGCTTGAGAGCATCATCCTGCGCGAAACTGCCAAGCGCTTGGAATTGTTCGAGCTGTCCACCGAGTTCGACTCAGCCTTCTACCACGACACCCTGCCGCTGGCCTGCAGCCTGGATGGTTACGCGCATGGCCGTGGCCAGAAGATCCGCACCGACACCGACGCAGGCATCATCGTGGTCGGCAAGGATGAGATCATGCTCGACGGGTTTGGCGTACTCGAAGCCAAGCTAACCGCTGTGGCACCCGAGGAAATCCCAGCTCTGTACCGTGGGCCGGTGCAGTTGCAGGCACAGATGGACATTATGCAGGCCAAGTGGGGAGCGCTGGCCGTGCTGTACCAAGGCACCACCTTGCGCATCTTCCTCTTTGAGCCACACCAGCAGACGCTCTACACCATCAAGACTGCGGTGCTGGAGTTCCAGAACAAGCTCGAGAAGTACAAGGCCACAGGCGAGATTGACTTCTACCCGCCAGCCAATCCCAAGGATGCCGACCGTATGTACCCAGCAGCCGACGAAAACGTGGTGGTCAACCTGCCTGGTCGAGCCGAGCAATTGGTCGATCAGATTGTCACCGCCAACGCTGACATCAAGGCAGCTGAGGCCCGCCGCAGCGAAGCAGAGACTGAGCTCAAGGCAATGATGGGCCAGGCCGCCAAGGCCAGCATTGGACGCTTTGAGATCCGCTGGCCAATGCGTAGTTACAAGGCCACGCCAGAGAAGATCGTGCCTGCGAAAGAAGCCTACAGCATTCGGCAGTCAACGCTATCGATTAAGGAGATCGCATGATCTGGCGCGACCCAACCAAACTCGAAGAAGCACACGCACGCGCTGTTGTTTCCCTGCTTAATGCCATTCCGCAATGTAGCGAGGAGCAAGCCGAAGAAGTCGTGGAGAGTTTTACCGCTTTGATTCTGTACACACTGCAAGCCTTTTTGCCACACCAAGGAGATGATGATGCAACTAACCACTAGACAAGGATTCGCACCCACCACCTTTACCGAAGCCAGGCAGTTTGCCGAGGAGCTGGCATCGTCCAGCCTGGTGCCAAAGGCCTATACCGGCAAGCCACTGGATGTGCTGGTGGCCATGCAGTGGGGCGCTGAGATCGGCCTGGCACCCATGCAGGCACTGCAAAACATCGCGGTCATAAATGGGAAGCCCAGCGTTTATGGTGACGCAGCAATGGCCTTAGTGCAGGCATCGCCACACTGCGAGGACATCGAAGAATACTTTGAGAATGAGAACACGCCCAACCCTGTGGCAGTCTGCGTGGCCAAGCGCCGTGGCCGCAAGCCGGTGGTTGCTAAGTTCTCAGTTGAGGATGCCAAAAGGGCAGGGTTATGGGGCAAGCAAGGCCCGTGGCAGGCGTACCCAAGGCGCATGATGCAGATGCGGGCGCGGGGTTTCGCTTTAAGGGACGCCTTCCCTGATGCGTTGAAAGGCCTGATCACCGTCGAAGAAGCGCAGGACTATCCAGATGAGGCAAAGCCACGGCCACCAAAGGATGTCACACCACTGCCTGCCAATCCGCTGGACATGATCCCGCCACCAGCAGAGATCCCAACGCAGGATGAGTATGTGCCTGACCTGGATGAGATCAATGCTGAGTTGCAGAATGCGGCTGCCGAATCTGCAGAACCTGCTGCGCCTGGTGGTATTCATTTGCTGGTGCCAGGCAAGGGTGAAGGTGATGAGCCTCGCATCATCTCAGTACACACCACCCAGCAAGAATGGTCGGATGCCTATGAGGCAATAGCCGAGAAGACACTTACCGCGGGCAAGGCACCGGAGCGCCAGCGTATGACAGCGCTGCGGCAGTTGAAGGATGTCAACAAAGACACCATCGACAAGCTCGACCTGGTGGCCAAGACCAAGCACACCGAACACTACCAGCGCAGGCTGAAGATCTTGGGTGCCACCATGAAAAGCGCCGAAAAAAATCCCAGCGATTAACTGGGATAACCCGCTGGCCCCCCTTGGTTAGCGCAGGAGTGGCGCAGGGTCAGCGAGGAGAGTTTCTTATTGCTTCGTACTGTTTGATGCAGGTGTCGAGGGCGCTGGAAAGCCTGGCTGCGTCGGCGGCGTACCACGCAAGAAACTCTCCATTTCTCCGATCCAGTTCCGCTCCACTCGCTCCACTGCAAGATTGGGAGGGATTGGACACGGCACCTGCCGCGGTGGTGGTGGTGCGCTCGGGGCGCTGGCGCAAGCTGTCAACCAGCTTGTTAGCACGACTATCGATATCTTTGATCCTCGCATTGGCATCCTCTCTTAGTTGGTCAGCCTGGGCCTGTAGCTGCTGCTCCTTCTCACGCGCAGCCGCCTGTGCCGCAGCATACTCGAGCGCAAGTTTAGCCTTCTCCTGATCCCATTGCGCCTGTACCTCGGCCTTGCCCGCTGCCGAGCCCTTAACATATCCGGCACCACCGGCAAGCGCGACCGCGATAACGGCACCGGCAACAAAGTAGGGATTCATTTCGGTGGCACCTTGGTGCCTTCAAGTTTCTTATGCACCTTCACATCGCGGCAGACTTCCTTCTTGGTCTTAGGATCTTCTCGGCAGACCTTCTTCACTTCGCCACCAGCGTGGACGTTGGGGGCCAGCATCAGGCTAGCAATCAGGATTAGTGTGTGCATCATCGCCTCCTTAGAGTTCAGGTTGTGGTGCTGCTGGTGGTGCTGCCTTGCCATTGAAGCCGGTAACCACAGGCGCTGCAGGCTCGAGCTGTGGCTCCATGCGTACAGGTGCGTGGGTCGGAGCTGGTGCCTTTGGTGCTGGTGGCTGTGGGTCTTGCCAATCGCTAGCCTTGGATACACCAGGTGGCGGGTCGATCAGCTTGGCCACGCCGTCCTTACCCTTTATCGCCAACAGCGTAGCCAATGCCCCGAGGATGTATTTGCTCATGTCCGACAGCAGCATAAAGAATTGCTTATCAGCAGGAGCAATCGAGTTCATTGGCTGGGTGACGAAGACCACCGAGTACATGGCCAAGCTCGACATCATCAACAGCACCATGCAGAAGGTGGTGCCGATAACCAGCTTGATGATTGAATCAATTTGATCTGGAGTCCACTTCACTTTTGCTCCTCCTGTTTGAAGTCAGCGGCAGGTACAAGTTGATCAGGGCAGGTGCCGGTCACAGCACAGGTTGGTCTTTGGCATTCAGGCTTTGACCAGTTCTTATTGTCCTGGCATGGATAACGGAACCGATCCTCACAGCCAGAAAGCAGCAGAAAAATTAGCAGGTATCTCATCACACCCCCAGGACATGAAGCGCGTGCTTGTAATGCTTGATCCGGTCGTTCAGCCCAATGGTGCCGCCGTTGATCCGCTTGGTCAGCGTCAAGATGTCGCCAGCGTCTGCCCACTGGTTGAGCTTGTTCGTTTCCCAAAACCAGCAGGCAGACTGTGCCGCACCCTCGAAGGTAGCCAGGTAGTCAGGCACTTCGTTAATGTCGAGCGGCCTGCCATCCACCTCTATGCTGTCTGCAAAGTTTTGATAATTCTGGCGGCCAGTGAGCTGGATTAACCCCCGTCCGCAAAATGCGTATCCATCTTTGCTGGCCTCGTCACCATTGCCCATGCGGTTGGCATAGATCCGATTCGCAATCGCTTCCTGCTTGTTTGGTTTGCTTGCGTATTCTTTGGCAAGCTCATCAGTTGGAAAGTATTTAGGGAACAACCTGCGCAGGGTTTCCCACTTGTAGTTGAGATTCTCTTTGAGCGTGGTGAAGTTGCCAGACTCATGCGCACACTGCGCAATGAAGGCAGCAATCCGCTGCGGGGTGTTGATGTCGTAGTCAGGCAGCAGTTGCTCGAGTGCATTGTGCCAGTAGCTAACGTGCTTGTTGCCTGGGATCATCTGCCGGAGCTGGGCTTCTGTAATCATTGGCCATACATCCTTTCAATCAAAACATCGCGGCGCAGTTCCTTCATCTTGCGGATCTCTATCTGCATTGCTTCGCGCAAGTTCATCAGATCCACATACATAAAACCAAGCACTGGCATGACAATGAAGAACGTCAGCAGCACAGCTAACACGGTCACAATCAAAGACCAAGGTACATCTTCTGAATCGCGCTTTTCGTTATTAGCCACATTAGACCCACCGCGTACAGCACCAGAAATACGATTGCTCCAACCCAAATCATTCGAGCCTTGAGACGATTTATTGCCTTTCTGCGTTGCCATCTCGCCGCCTGTATCTTCCTAGTCTCTGCTGCTAATGCATCTGCCTGCTCGTTCTGGATGTCATGCCATGCCTTCTCAAACCTAGACCACACAGACCCTAGCTCTGGCGGCGTGTTGTAGACCATCTGCTCTCGCACCTGCGCCAGCATCTCATTCAGCTTAGACTCTAGCCGGATGCGCTCTAATGCTCTGCGGCCTAACGACAGTTCGCCTCTGTAAACCTCCTTAGCTTCAGCTTCGCTCTGCACATATATCTTTACTAACGCTTCGTATTGGTCAATGAAGGTTCCCAGGTTAGACCAGATGTCATTTAGCACATCATCCGGTGTGGCCTTTGCCACCTCCTGCACTTTTTTTACCTCCTCCTGGTACTGCCTTGTCTGCTCCTTGCTGGGGCTTACGATCTTGTTGTACTGCTCCTTCAGATCCTTTAATACGTCACTGACATCGCCGCTCGTTGACTTAATCTGCTTGTACAACTCCACGCCGCGCTTGGCGAGATCGATTGCTGTGGTACAAGCCTTGTACGCAGCAGCAATGGTGACAGGATCAAGCACATCAGAACAAGTGCAACTGCTTCTTCATGCTAATGATTTCTTCGCGCAAGGCATCGTTCGCTTCCTCGCACCGACGGTTTTGTTCCTCGACTGCGGCCAATCTTTCTGACAGGCGCGTTACTTCCTCGCGCAGGGTAGTGACTACCTGCTGCCACGCAGCGCCAGTAACGTCAGCTGCATGGTTGCTGCGGTTGTCGGCCTTCACCTTCTGGTACATACCCCACGCGCCAGCGCCAAGGCCTGCAATTCCGACGGCAACCTTTGTGATCAAGTCTTCCATGATTAGAGCGCATTAATTTGTGATGTGGTTAATGTTGAGATGTCATCCGATGTCACAGGCTCGACCACAGTCTCCGGCAGCGCGTACTCAACCCATTGCTCACTCGACTGCGACCACGACCATTTGTAGCCCTCGCGCTCTACTGGTTTTGGGTCACGAATAACCCATCCTGGCGGATACCACCAGACCACCTCTTTGCCAGCAGGACAGTCAGGCGCATCAGGCACTTCTATCCAGCCCTCTGTGCCGTCTGTTTGCGGCTTTGGAATACTTCCGTTTTTAGAATAAAGCATAATTCACCTATCGCAATAGGAAGGCTTCTGTTGGAGTTGTTGTAACAGTCCTTGCAACACCTCTTGTGATACGCAAATCATCAATGTAGCCATTAAATGCATTGCCGCCAGTTCTATCTGCACCCACATACATTGAGTTTGTCTGGTTAAAATCTGTGCTTACAGTTCCAGCACCGTCATTAACGCCGTTGATATAAATCTTGGTCTGGTTTGTGCCAGTACCTTCGCGCACAACAGCAATGTATGTCCATGTTGCTGACGATATGGTTCCGGTTGACGTTATCGTAGTAGAACCATAAGTAAAGACAACCTGATTGCTTGAGTTCAAAGACACTAACCACCCTGTCGTAGCAGTACCCTTGCCAACCAACCCATAAGTTCCAGACGCATTTCTATATACCCACATCTCAATCGTAAATTCACCAGTACGAAACATCTGGTCAACGGTATGAGGCATTAACAACCAATCACCAGTTCCATCGAATAATATAGAGCTACCACCAAACTTACTCTGCGTCGTGCTGATCTGCGCTCCACCTACTGTCTCCAGCACGTTCTTGGCAGCAGCGTCTGTGATGCCAGCGTTTGTGCTATTAAGCAAGAGAGATGTGTTTGTGATTGCCGTTAATGGTGCTGTCGGCACAGTAACCGATGTAAAGCCAGAACCTTTCAACACCCTAAGATTAGAAATGTAACCACTAAAAGTGTCATTAGTTACGCCAGTAGCGCGAACACCAATAATCGGTCTTGACGTTCCATTTGCAAAATTAGTTGAATCTGCAACTGTAGAGCCGTCCTGCACACCATTTATAAATAAACGAAGATTGCCGCTAACTCTGGACACCAGAATGTGTGTCCACGCATTTACTGGTATTACTATTGTTGTTGGGAAAACCACCTCTGTTGCATCAACAAGAAATCTTGCGGTATTGTCAAGGGCTATATCAAGTACAGGGCAATATGATGTTGAGCCATCCCGTGCGTCGTATATTTTTCTTACATCAGCTGATGTTGTCGGATACACAAACGCCTCAATAGAAAAATCACCAGTGCCAAAAGCAAGCGAAGAACTACCACCAACTGTCAAATAGTCGTTTCCATCAAAATACCCACTACCACCTACAGCAGTCGTGGTGTATGCAGCAGTAGGAGCAAATGGGCTGAATGCTTGGACGGATGGGGTGCCAGTTATAGTAAGAGTAAATCCATTGCTACTATTGTCAACAAAGCGGTTTGACTGACAAGTAAGTAGTTCAACCTCTGTTGCTGTAGCACCTTGGCTTGTGGTCGTTAATGATGACGTACTTGGGGTAAAGGCTCCTGTGTATAACGCAGTTCCTTTAACAAAACGCAAGTTTGAGATGTAGCCATTGAAGTCTTCAGTAGCACCTCTATTCGTGCCTATTCTGGCTTCTTCCGTTTGTGTAAAGTCTGTGCTAACAGTACCTTGACCATCTTGCGTGCCGTTAATGTATAACTTAGTTTGATCCGTGCCTGTGCCTTCTCTGACTACGGCAACGTGTGTCCATGTGTTTGCTGCAATAGTTCCAGTTGAACTAATGCTTGTTGTGGTATGCGTAAACCGCAAAACATTGGTTGATGTTACTTGAAACACAATACCAGTTGATGCACCACCTTTAGCGTAAATGGTATGGGCAGCACCAGAAACATTTCTCCAAATCCACGCCTCAAGAGTAAAGTTAGATGTTCCGGGGCGTAATACTGCGTTATCTGCTACAGCAAGATAATCATCCGTACCATCAAAAAAGTTACTCCACCCCGTCTGACTAAACGGCGAGAATGTGCCCTGCGTCGTATTGCCGTTGCGGGTAATCGTGAAGTTGTTAGTAGACGAATCTAGGAACGTATTATTCTGCGCTCCGTTCGTACCGTTGCCGGGAAGTAATAGCGTGACACGGTTAAAGAAAGAGTCGGTTGCGGCTGCGATAGCCGACCGGGTAAATCCGAATGCTCGACCGCTGGCTGCTCCAATTGTCGATAGCAATCCCATTACGCAAACCTCGTTTGAGCCGCAAACACGGTGAATGCTGCATTGCCGGTTTTGACGATGGTGTAGGTGTAAGCATCGATGCTTGATGCGTTACCAGCAGACCAAGCCGTACCGCCCTGATACTTAGGTGTGACGCTTGAGCCATCGACCTGTACTACGTTGTTGTAATACGCCGTTGATCCGTTAGTCACCAAGAACGTCACCGTCACCGACTGCCCTGTGGACATCAATGTATTCAGGCTGGTGCCGCTTGATGCACGGAAATTGACAGTCCAGTTAGCCGAGGCATTGCTGGTGTAGTACAGCACCGACTGCGTGGTAACGTCGTAGTTGATTGTGCCGGTCGCAGCAGTCGCCGAGATTGTTGTTGTTTCAGCAGCGTCAGCCAACACCATTGCCAGCGTACTGGTCGATCCGTTGAATGTCTGCGTTGCGGTGAACGTCGTAGCAGTACCTGGAGCCACATAATCTGTGCCTGCCGATGCGGCAGCAATCACACCAGAACTTGCTTTCAATACGCCTGTTGTTGTTGCTCGTTTTAATGATGAGCCTGTGGTTCCATTGAATAATGCAATCTCTGAATCTACTGAACTTCCAGGCCCAGTTACGCTGCCAGAAATTGAGAAGGCAACCTGATCCCAAGCCGAGCCTGTCCACACATACATCTGGTTTGCGGTTGTGTTCCAGTACAGCGCACCGGTCAGCAGCGCGTTGCCGTCGTTGTCTACGCTGGGTGCCGAAGACTTAGCACCAAGGTAGCGGTCATCAAATGCGTCATAACTAGCGGCGGCACTGGTCGCCGCTGTGCTGGCTGTGCTGGCGCTTGATGCAGCGTTGCTGGCGCTAGTCGAAGCATTAGATGCAGAGGTTGCTGCATTAGAGGCTGAGGTTGAAGCTGATGAAGCGCTTGAGGCAGCGGCAGAGGCAGAGCTTGCCGCATTGCTGGCCGATGTCGTGGCAGAAGCAGCATCCACAAGCAGCGTCCACTTGGCACTGTCGGCATTGGTATCGATTGGCTGCGAACCGCTTGAGGTATGCTGAACAATACACTGCCAGATGTTATTGTTGCTGGTGTCCTTAACAATGTCTCGGACGTAGTACAGTACCGACGCAGACCAGTTGCCACGGTTGGTGCCGAGCGTGTCAGCAATTGCTGGGTTGCCGTTGGCATCAAATCCTAATGCTTTGCCAGCACGCAAAGATGCGCGTGGCAGTGTCATGTTGATCGTTGTCGGATCAGTCTGCGGTGCCTGCAATGCGCGGCTCAGACCCTCGGCATTCTGCTGGTTGAAGATAGTCTGCTGATCCAGCTCGTCATTCAGCGTATTGGCGAAGAAGTCGCCGCCGGTCACAAAGTCGGTGGTGCGGCTGATCGTCCGGTTGCCGACGATGGCAATCTGCGTCGCGCCAGTAGGTGCTGCAGTCAGCGTCACAAAGCCTGTGCCGTTGCTGTTGATCGTTACCGTATAGTCGGTCGTGATCGTTAGCAGGGTATCGTCGCGGTACACAGCAACGTCGCCTGCCGCCAGGATTTCAAACGTGAAGGAATACGGGCCGGTGCCGGATGCGGCAAAGACCACCCTCCTTGTCACATTGTTAATTGGCACGCCCATAATAATCCTTCCTTGTCAAAATTTTACTAGGTTAATCTGGTTTGTAATAGATGCCATAGGATTCTCTTGCCTCGCCAATATCCATAATTTTCTCTTGAATTTCTGGATATTCAGACATTAGTTGTCGTTTTGCAAAGCTCATAAACTTGCTATGTACCTTCTGCACCAACTTTTGTTTTTGATCTAGCGGCAACCTCTCAAAGCCTGGCATCTTCATGGTGTCGAGGATAGTTTGCTTGGCAGGAGTTTCTTTGCCATAGATTGTTAACAATCTGGCATTTTGCTCTGCTGTCATTTCTATGTCGGCTGAAATTGACCCCTCGCCTTCGCCAATGGTGAACGATGTCTTACGGTCAGGCACGCCAATTGGTGAGCCGATCTCCACCAGCAGATCATCCACTTCAGAGAATTGTTCTGACGACACTCTGGTTGGCGACACCATTTCATATAACTTACCTTCGCTTCGCTTTATTTCGTCGCCCCACAGATTTGGCAAATCAATCAAATCTTTGCTTAATGGATAAACACGGCTGCGGTATCCGTTAAATGCTTCAACAAATCCGCGAATGCCTATAGGTAAATCTGGATTTGCTTTGGTATCTTTTTGGGTTGGATCTAGCAAACGATCGATTGCAGCTACGGTTGAGCTATACGCTCCGACCGGAGAGCCGCCAATTGCAAACGCACCAAATTGCTTGGTCAGTCCGTTGACAATCTTTTCGCCATCCACTTTTCCAGATTCGGTAAATCCAATGAGCTTGCCAACATCGGCAATGCCCTGTAAATAAGGCTGCTCTTTTAGGTACTCATACAGGCCATAGGTCGCGCCTACAAAGACTTCCTTAATTTTGTTTGTATCAGGCTCATACTTGGCATATTCAGCGTAGTCAGCAGCAATGGCCATTAATGCGCCAATCGGCTCCATGCCTTGGAAGCTGTAATATTCGTCACCTATTTTCATGCTGTATGGCTTCCAGCCAGTACGCAACAAAGCATCTCGCAGTTCTTTTCGCTCTGGGCCGCGCCCCGTTAATCCACCCTCTGCAGCCCAAAGAGAAAACCCAGTAAGAACCAACGAACCAAATGACATTTTGGCCAGTGCCATGTCGCGCTGTGGGCCACCGGCTGCAAGCTCCTGCCGCCACCGAGATGACAGCGGAGCAAACGGTGTGCGCTCCACAACATTCAATCCAATGTTGGCCGGTGTCTTAAAGAATGGCACGATGATTTTGCCGACAGGGTGATTGAATACACTTTGCAACTTAGCCAGAGCTGGCGGCAGATCTGCTTGGAAAGTGCCTTGCTTGGCAAACTCCATTGCAGCTTCATCTAAATCGCGTGGCGGATTAGATAGTAGATCTTCGGCTTCCTTAGTTGCTCTAGCAACTGCGTCCTGCTCATTCATGCCAGAGGCTAGCGACTCGCGGTAGATCTTCTTTGAACGCCGAATTACTTGCGCATTCATTTCCATGCGATACAGCACGCCCTTGAAGAATTCATCTTCAGTCATCAACGCACGACCAGGCAAAGTGATTGCTGTGCCGTAATAATCCAAACCTTTGCCAATCCAACTATCCGGCTTTGCGCCCGTCATCCGTTGCAAAGATTCGCCCATACCTTCCATAGGTCTGCGGCTGAGTTCAACTTTGCTGGCAATGTCCATCTGTGGCGCATTTGATTTCCAGGCTTTTGATGCCAGCTCAAAGCCTTCCACGATTGCATTGCGCAGGGATAGCGTCATCGTCAATGCTTCGTCTAGCTCGATGCGCTCCTCCTCGCTGCCTGGCACTCGGTCGCCAAACCAGCGCAGGCCGGGCGGCAGTTCGCCAGCCCTTATCTTCTGCGGCAAATACTTTGAATACAATCCAGCCACCAAGCGCTCTGGTATCTGGTACAACCCGAACAGCGAGTTGGACATAATATTTTTGGCGTGGGTCACAGGCGACGATAGCAGGCCATTGATCCAGGTTGTCATCCACACATCTTTGACACCTGACATCATCGACTTTTCTACTAGCGCATTTCTGGCTGCGCGACCTTCTAGCGATATGTAAGACCGTGCCAGATCGGTCAGCGCGTTGTCGCCACCAAACTCATCCAGCACCTGACGCAGTGCCTGCGACTTGCCATCGCGTGGCATACGCATCACAGCCAGCGCTCGAGCTGTTTCAGTCTGGATGCCTTTGACACCCTTCTGCACCAGCCCGTGGAAAGCAATCTGCTGACGCAGTGCCAACTTGTCCACATCGGTGGCCATGCCAGAATCTACCAGCTTGAATAAACGATCTAGTTCAACAGCGCTCGACTCCAGCACCTGCAGCGCCTTGTAGGTATCCACAGCGCTAGGCAGCATCCCGCCATCAGGTGTGGTTAGCCTGGCAAGGAATGATTCGCTGATACCGCTGGCTTCTGCCTTTTGCTTGATTTCATCAAATGTGACGCGCTGGGTCTTGATGCCGAGCGCATCGGCCACGCCACCGACCACAGCGGCAGCATCATCAGTCTGGTAGCGCGATAGATTGAATGGCTCAACCGGTACACCAGCAGCACGCTCTGCGGTGGTGGGTGATGGTTTGCCCTTGGTTGCGCCAGCAGCTTGGCGTGCTTCTGTGGCCTGCTTGACCTTATCAGCTAGTGCCTGGTCAGCTTCAGGGATTACGGTCATCCGACCAACCTTGCCAGCCTGCGGCAATTCGCCTGGTGGCGTTACATCGCTCAGTATCCGGCGGCCAGCGCTGGGCTCTGCTTTGGTGACTGCCTTGCGCAGAATAGAGCCAAGGCCTGCAACCTGCATCCCATCCATACTGGGTGAGCCAGGATCGCCAGCCAGCATATCGGGCGACTCTGCAGGCGCTTCTATTGGAAACGGCTCAAGCGGAACCTCACCGGCTGCCGGTGCCGCTGGGTCAGGCAGGATAGAACCTAGACGCTGCTCAAGAGGTGGGATAGCCATTTACTTGTTCTCCTTCACCGCCGGGTCATAGCCCCACTCTTGGATGCTGTCGCCATTCGTGTAGATGTCGCGGGCCTTTACCTTCTTGGTGATTATCTTGTAGTCACCGCGCAGCACTGAATCTCCGTGATGTTTGGCGTATTCTTTGGTGATGGCGACCCAATCACCACGATTGATTTCTGTACTTGTGACTTCGCTCGGGACAGCGCGGTAGATCGTCACCTCGGCATCAGGGTTGCCCTTGGCTTTGTAGGCAATGTCAAAAGCCTTTTTATCATATGGCATACGAGTGCCGTAAATTCGCGGGCCTTGCTTGCTATAGACATCGGCAGGGTAAATCTGACCGCCGCCAGTCAAGTCATCAAGCGATGCGCCAAATTCACGAGATGGGGCTCTATGTGCTCCCATGTAGTCTTGTGGTGGTACTGCATCCATCAGACCGCCGGTCTTGCGCATATAGCCTTCAATCATTTCACCCGCTACTGGTGCTAATGCCTCGCCTGCGGCTTTTACGCCGGTCTTGGCCATTGCCACACCAGGCACAACATCCAATCCTTGCAGCACGCCGGTTCCGTATTTCAGCGCTGCGGTTCCATACTCACCGCCAAGTGCAGCTTCCCTAGCCTCACCTGCAGAAATGCCAGCTTCTTGCGCCGCTAATGGAATTACAAAAGGAGTTAAGTCTATTAGCCCAATTCCCAAAGGCAGATTAGAACTTTCGCCACCAAACATGGTCTGTGCCAATCTGCGTGCGCGTGCGTTGTCCATGCCTGTATTGTCGATTAGCATTTGCTGCATTCCGCTAACCATGTTTTCACGCATGGTCATATCTTTAGGAATGACAGCGCCGACAACACCAGCCTTTTGATCCTCAGCAATCCTGCGCATGATCATTTCTGATTGCGTTGCCAATGGCATTCTGCGCATCAGCTCAGCAGCCTCATCAGGCGTGGTTGGCGCTTTAGGTAGGCCAGCACCAGCAGGCGCATCAGTGCGCGTTTTGCTCGGCCCAGCAGCTAGCTGCACACCCTCTAGGCTTGCTTCCTCTGCTGCAGGCGCAGGCTCTGTCGGCATGGTAGGGAAGTAACCTTCCACCACCATGTCGATATACCGCTGCTCAATTGGGCTGTATGCCATGTCACATTCCCTCAGATACTGTTATCAGGCGCTCAATCTCTTGAACCTGGCGCAGTCTTTTGGTGCGGTCGCCCAAGTCTTTTGTCGCCTCAGCCTTTTGGCGCAGAGCTGGTAATGTATTCCGATTGATCGGGCCAGTAATCCAATCGCGGTCTGGCTTTGCTCGGCCAGACCTGTCTAGTACAAAATACTCTAACGCCTCTTTTGCAGCTTTTGCTTCTGCGCTGTTTTGACGTTTAATTAAGTTTTCCTCAAGTTGTTTTGCAACTTGATTGTTTGTAAGGGTTTTCCCCTCCGCTGCCGCATTAGCTCTTATCTGCTCACCCTCGGCCTTCAGTCTTTGCTTCTTTTTCCATTCGTCAGACTTTGCATTTAAAACAAATATGCCGCTTGGATCTTCAGGTATGCCAGCCAATTTATTTAACGCTGACTCATATTCTCTCTCGCTTGTTTTGTTTTCTGAGCGGAATGCTTTTAGCAATGTAAGTTTCTGCTTAAAGTTTAAGCCAGGTATTCTGTCGATCTCATCTTCATTTCTAATTTCATTTTTGTATATGCTTTTAAGAGCGTAATATTCAGCAGACGGATTGCCATCCCCTTCTTCTTTTGGCTCCAAAAGTTCTTTGATAGTTCCAATAGGCAATGACTCAGGAGTTAGCTCCATTACTTGGCGAACAAGTTCCATACGTTTTGGATCTTTTACATTTTTAATTGGATAAATCTGCTCAAGCAAATTAATGGCCTTAGCCTTGTCTACTCTTAATGTTTCATCACGTTTACGTCTTGCAGTTTCTTCTTTTTGATTTGTTGCTAGCATAAAGCTGGCGACAACCTTGCCATACGCATCACCATCATTTAGATACAAATCTTCTAGCAGTGGAGCCAACTTCCCAATTTGTCTGCTTCTAAGTTTTTCCAGCGTAACCGTTGGGTCACGCATAAATTCATCTTCTACTAAATGCTTGCTTAAAACATTTATTTTTGCATTGCGTATACCAACGCGAAGTTTTTGGCTGTATTCCTTTTGAATGCCAACATCACCAAGCGACATTGACTGCGCAAAAATATCCAATCTAATCAATTCAACAAGATCTTCTGGAGATCTTTTGTTGCCCAATGTATCAATCCAAAAACCTCGCGTGTAGGCTGCCTCAGCCAATGCCATTGAATCATCAAATCCAAGTTCAAATTTTGTTGCCTGCTGTGCCTTAACGCGCTTTTGCTCTGCCTCGTATGCAGCATTTAATACTGTATTGCCATGCGTTGCCATCGTTGCGCGAAACTTGATAGCAGCCTCACTATCAACTTGCGCCAATGACTTTGCGTAACCATCAGTCATTACGGCAATTTTAGTGGCAATATCAGATGATTTTGCTTGGTTGTTTTGCACATCAACCAGCAGTTTGGCTAGCTCACTGCGCCCTTCTGTTTCAAAATGTGCAGACAGTTGCAATGACCGTGCTTTTTTTAACGTGCTTCCAAATTCTGTGAAATCACCAGACATTTTCCCAACGCCTGGAATTGCCGACATTAATCCTTCTTTTGCTAACTGCAATTGCTCGTCGGTAATTGGATTGGTGGCGGCAAACTGCAGCGCCTCCTCCCTTGCCATTTCACGCGCCTTACCAAATACGGTCTGCGACATACGATCAAGGACATCACCAATTATGCTTGCTTCCCTAGCCTGCTCACGGGCTGCCACCATGTAGTCAACCTGCTGTGGCACCACGCGCTCCATTGGCGCACCGCCTGGCGCTGCTATTTGAATTCCTCGCGGCTCAATTCTGGTTACCATGTTTACGTTCCTCTAGATGCAGTCTGGGCAAACTCAATTGCGCCACGGGTCAATGTGGCACTAGCAAGCAAACCACCCTGTTGACGCGCCGCTTTTCCTGCTTGAGTGTACTGACCAGCTTGTCGCTGTGCTGCAAATACATTAAGGAAGTTTTGATATTCAGTAGATTGAAGCAATGCAGCAGCATCTTCAAAACCTAACACTTGTGCGGTTAACGCATTTAGATCCGTAATCCCAACATCAAACATGGTATTGCGCACATTCTCAAGTTGAATGTTTGCTGCACTTCCCTCGCTAAACACAACACCGCTGGCAGCAGCTCTGGCCCGAGCTGTAGCATTTACCGAGCGCAGATTCCTTAGCAATTGATTGCCAGCAATTTGATAGTTGCGTGCCTCAATCTCTGCTTTCTTAAGTATCCGGCCAGATTGGATCTCAGCGTATTGCTGCGACATTTCTGCTCGCACTTCAGCAACTGTGAGGTTGTCGCGTGCTTGCAGTAGGTAGCCGGTCTGCTGCTGGATAGCTGCAGCCTGCTGCGCCTGGGCCGCGCCGTAAGACGCAATCAAACCAGCGCCAGCAACTACCATACCGCCCATGCTTCCACCGGTTGCAGGAGCCCCGCCACCAGCAGGGCCAAGCAATTCTTCTCTGACAACTGTTGATGCCTGAGATGGATTAAGTGCGCTTACATATTGTTCTGGTTGAGCCATGTCTATGTTCCCGAGTAAACGGCCACTCTGTAGTCAAGGCCTAGTAAGTTCATCTTCAATGGCAAGTTTTGTGACACTTCAATCGACTGCTCACGGTTGTAACCCAGCACGCCGTTGATCCGCTTGATACCAGTAAAGGTTGGCTCTGGGTCATCTAGCAGCGGGTTATCCAACAACCTGAATGCCACCGGTTGGTTGTTCACAACGATATTCTGTGTCTCTTCCAGCACTGCGCTGATCTCAACAATACGCTTCTTGAATGATACTCGGCTGCCTGTCTGCAGTTTAATCTCAACCGGCATGGTTTTGACATACACGGTGATAGGCAGGCCGACCTCGTAGTTGGTGGTTGATGCTCGGTCAAACGTCACCGAGCCACCACCGCTAACAGTCTCATTTGACTGTGGCACACCGTCGGTGATGACGTTCAACGACTTACCAATATGCGGCAAGCCAGATGCGCTCGCTGCGGCGGCACCAATAAAAGCGCAATCCGTATACAGATCATCTTGGAACCGCTCAACAAAGTACCTTGTTGTGCCATTGAATACTCGCTTGGTAATACAGTAGATCTGCGTGACATCCACGCCGACATCAAGAAATTCACCGTCTGTAGTGTACTCAGACGGCGACGTAATCTGCTGGCTACGCATCACAGAAAACACAGCCATGCTGCCATCAATCGTGTTGGTCATCAGCAGTAGGTCAGCTTCCTCTGTGCTGGATGCACGACGCAGAGCAATCCGCTGCGGCCCCTTTAGAAGGTGGCCAGACAACAGAGAGATACGCTGCGTGATGTAGGTGAGCTGTGTGTCGCTAAATACAAACTCGTTTAGCGATTTGCCTTGGCGCTGGATGTAGACCGAGCCAGACTCCACCGATTGCACTCGGGTGCCAGGCTTGATGCCATTACGCGACACCTGTTTAAACACGAAGGTCAGCGGCGTGATCGGATCAGTACCCTGCTGCGGCACATAAAACTCGCCGCCCGTGGTGAAGACCTGGAAGTCTCTTGAGCTGATAATGTCGGTGATGACGTTCAGCTCGTTGGTGTCTAGCGTTGCCTCGACCGCATCATCATCCAGCGATTCATTCGGCACAAAGTCAAAGAATAGCCCGATCTTGCTGCCCCACACTGTGGATGGCCGCGACTTACTCCCACCGAAATAGAGCCGACCTTCGTGGAAAGTCACCGACCGCGGCCAACCTCTTGAGCTTGACCATACATCCTCATAGTTATGCTCGAGTTCCCACCGGCCAGCAGCAATGGTGTCCGTATTAAAGAATGGGTATTCGGTAATCGCCTCAACCACCGTAGCCGACACATAGCGCGTTATCCGAGCCCGACCCTGCGGGGTGACGTTGACATACTGATTGACAGCTTCCGTTGTCCAGCTTGTGATGCTGTAGGTGCTGGTGCTGTTAGGTGCAGTTGTCCATGCCTGGTCAACTGTCGCCACCTTAGTGCTGCCAACGTAGTCCTCAATAATCCGCACCTGACCAGCACCTGTGCCACCAGTGATGGTGATGTACAGGCCATTGAAGTAATCATCCACCGAACTAGATGCCGACTTCAGCGTAATCGTGGTGCTAGCACCAGCCTGAGCTGTACCAGAATCGTGCTTTGAGCTGGTGGTAGTCAGCGTGATGTTGCCGCTGACTGCAGATACCGTTAGCGTTTCAGAGTTATTGGTGTGAAAGTCTATGTTGAAAGCATACTTTGGGATGCTGTCAAACGTAATCGTAGTCGCAGTCCAGGCCGTGTCGCTAGTACGCTGGATCTGTACCGGCTGCATATCAGGATGCACAACAATCAGCGTGTCAGCCGATTGCGTCCAGCACATATCGTCAACAATGCTCGAGCCAATGGTAGTGGTTAGATAGTTGTTGCCACTGCCATTGATGTTTGCCTGTACGACACCGTTCTTGATGATGTACATACGATTGTGGGTGAAGCACAGCATATAGCTGTCATCCACACTAAACTGGAAAGGCACCATGCGCACACCATTGCCAGCACTCTCGGTGCTAGTGTTGGGCAGCTCAAGGATGTGCTTGGTGCCAGGGCGGCGGCGCAGGCCACCTTGTGGCTGGATCAGGACGTTAGTTGCCTTGGCCAGCGCGTTACCGTACTGCTGAAGATCAACACGCGCACGCAGCAGCGGGTCGAGTTCACCCGTGCTGAAGTTTGTCGTGAAGTCAACGAACCTTGCCATCAGTTCCTCACTGCTGTCAGGGTGTAATCTTCAATAACGCGAACCGGCTGGTTCTTGCCATCAATCACCATCGCCTGCCGAGCATAGCCACCGCGACCATTCTCTGCCGGATCACCCACAGCAATCTGCCGCCAACGCAGTGTTTTCTCGCCTTGTTCCGTGATTGGCTCGGCAATGTGCCAGGCAATCATGTATTTCAGCAACTGCACAAAGTATTGCGGCATTGCAAACTCTGGCGTCTGGTACTGGTAATCGATATAGACTGCATCCAGGTTGGTCAAGAGCTTGTCGCCTTGGATCTCCCAATCGACGCTCATATTGCCACCCACTGCAGCCGAATCACGCACAGAGTGCGGATTGCCAAGCCGGTCGCCTGGTAGCTGGTACTCGTATTTCCAGAAACTGGTCGGCGTGGTAATCAGCCGAGATAGTTGGATCTTCTTCATTGAGAACGACCAGGGGTACATCATCAGGGTCGAATCTCGGATGTCTGGGTACAGACGGTCGCAGACCGAGCTTTCGTCGGTGCCATCGTTAAAAGATGAGATCGCCTTCGCGCCCAGCAGAATCAGCGCGTCAGAACAAATTGAAACACCTGTATCGCCTGCTGCCATCGCAACCTCTTAATGTAAGAAAGGGCTGGCCTCTCGCAGAAACCAGCCCTTGATGCTACATGGTGACTATTTAGTCGCCGTCAGTAGCCGACAGCGTGGTGCCGTCAGTTACGTCCACAACGCCAGAAGCATTGGAGACAACGTATACCAAGGTGACAACGGCGGTCGAGCCGGTCGAAGTCACGCAGTGGATAATGTCGCCCACTTCGAGCGTGTTGGCCAGCGAGTTGAAATAACCGCTGGTGTTAACGTCCGCGATTGCATCGGTTGTTTTATAACCGTACATCGACGGAGCATTGCCTCGCTTGGAGGCGCTGTAGGCGGTAAAGCCTGCTGCATCATAAGCCATGATTCAGCCTCCTATTAAGCTGCAGCCGCAGTGTCGCGGGCAGTGATTTTGACGATACCCTCGGAGTCGATAGCAACCGATCCAGCCGAGAACAGAGCGTTAACCAGCCAGCTCGTTTTCTCAGGGATGTAGTTGATCTCGGTGCGAGGAGCGATACCTTCTGCGTAGCCGATAGCATCGCGGTGGAATGCGTACAGAGTACGATCCGACGAACCATCGATTGGCAGGCCACCTTCAGTGCGGTCACCCAGGACATGGAACGTGAATCCCATGAAGCTGTTGATCTCACCCTGAACCAGCGCTTTTACGGTGTTGAAGTCCGAGCTAGTGACCGAAGTCTGCTCGAGCATCGAAGCCAAGCTGTTGGCGTGGATGAGAATGTGACGGTTGTCTGAAGGCACGTTCTTGGCATTCAGAATCTTCGAAGCCTCGCGCAGCTTGGCAATGTTCATGTTGGTGTTTGCGCCACCAATTGAGTTTGCCACGGTGCCGGTGCTGGTTGCAGCATTCAGTGCGTCGAGGATCAACTGATCCTGGCGGCGACCAATTGCAGCGCCAACGACTTGCGCCAGTTCTGCACGCTCATCGAAGTTAACTTTCTGCTGCGAGAAAATGTCGCTGTATTCAGCGGCATTCCAATCAGACAGCGTGCAGGTAACGGTGCTGAAGCCGACGTTCATTGGGGTGACATCAGTCTGCGTTACACGGGCAGTAGCCACGCCGCGACCGACTTTCGGGAATTTAACAGTAGAACCTTCGACACCTTTGCGCTGACGCACAGCACCTACCAGCATTGCCTTGCCCTGATAGGCCTGCTTCACTTCAGCGTCAAAAAGTGTCACAAAGGCATTAGATAAGCTAATCGCCATGATGACCTCATTTGGTTAAGTAAAGGGTTTTGCGCGTCGGTGAGCCGCTCAGTGCGGGCCTTGCTTGCTGCTTACGGCAGCCGGTCGGTAGCATCTCGCCACAAGTCAGGGTCGGTAAACCGGTGGGCCTTGCCACAATTGTATTTGCTTTTGAGAAAAATGCAATAAAAAAACCCCAGCGCTTGGGCTGGGGAAAAGTCGCGGCTGCGGGGATCAGTCTTTAACGTACGTTCTAAACATCCGTTCTACCTTCTGACGGTAGGCTGGATCGCTATTGTATTTGGGATCTGCCACCATCGCATACAGCTCATCTTTGCTAGGTGCGCCTTCGAGCGGTGCGGATTCAATCGGGATGCGACCCTCGTAAGCCTCGCGGATCTTCATGAGCGCATTCAAGCCACGGGCTGTGCCGCCCATGATCCGAAATTCATCGAAGTCATCTTTAGACCAAACGCCCTTGGCGACCAAGCCCCGAGCCCAATCGACCATGCCATTGATAACGGCGTTGGCGTTCGGCCCGAGCTTCTTCATTTCCTCGGCTGGGTCAACCATCTCACCGGCCATAATCTCCTGCGCCTGGCTGCGCAAGGATGTTGCCAGATCGTCAAACTGCGCCTGGGAAAGGCCATTCTCTTTTGCCCAATTGGCCAGCGTGCCAGCAATTGGATTCTCAGCAGACTCCTCGCCGCCGAATGCGCTCAGGTCATACTTGCCATCAGCCGGAGCGTTGTGCGCACCCTTGCTGATCTTGGCACGCAGATCGCGCCAGGATTTGGCAATGCCTTCTAGGTCGGGCTCGTTGCTGTCTTTGTTCCAGAAGTTTTCTGGCCAATAATCTGGCCGCTCGAGCGGATCTTCTGCCGCTGCCTTGGTAGGATCAGGTGGTCTGTGGTCAATCTCGACTGCCTGGGTTTGTGCTGGTGTGTTTGGGTCTTCGACGCTCACGCTGTCGAGTAGGCCAGATGAACTGGGCTCGACTGTCTGGTCTGTCATAAATTCCTCGCCTGTTGAATCCGTGCAATTATTTCCCGCACGACAGTTCTCTGCCCTTCAGCAAAGAATGCGTGCGAGGGGTCTGCACCAGGCACGGCAACTGGCACATCCACATACATCTGCCGCAGCCAATCCAGCAACTTCTGGCCGTCCTCGGTGGCAAACACCCGTAGAGTCAGCCGCGCCAGATCCTCGCGCTGCTGCTTTACCTCACGGATGTCCTCGGCGTAATCAGCCTTCTCTAGGTCTTCCCAGCTCATTTAGTAGGCAGTTGAGTAACTTCTTCAGGGCTGGCAAATGGAGATTTGTTTTCCTTCATGCGCATGACGGCATGGTCAACAGCCTTGTCCATAATCGACTTAGGCATCTTCTCCATAAACATCTTAGATTCAGGATTGTTGCGCATTAGATAGTTCAGCTCACTTTTATTGAGTGTCGGAACAATCAGCGGAATCAATGTCTCTTTACCATTAAGACCAACACCAATGCTGATCTCGGTCATCACGTTGCCGTCTGGTCGCTTGATCTCGCCAAAGTAGCCGGAGCCCTTGGCGGTCTTGTCTGGCCGCATTCCATAATCCATTACATCGCCCCTTCAGGCATTGCACCAGCCTGCGCTTGCATGGCCATTGCCTGCGCCATTGCAGCTTCTTGCTGTTGCTGTTGCATAGTTTCCATCAGTACCACACGCTCGGCTGCCGTATTGCGAACCGCAGCAGGCACGCCCAGCTTGTCGCCAATGTAGTCAACCACGGCATCCGTCTTGATAGCCAGCGCGCCATCAGTACCAAAGCCCTGCATGAGCTGAGTGTACTGGATGATCGCGTTGACCTCCTCCATGTTCTGAGCCATCGCCAGCGGAGCCACCGGCACCACCTTGGCCTCGAGCCCGTTGACCCGCAACGGCATATCGATCAGGCCGCGCTCGTCCATCACCTCGAGGATCTTAGCGACCAGCGGGATCATGGTTTCGTTGATCAGGCGACCAAATGCCGAGCCCAAGTTCTGCGCCAGTTCCTTCATGCGCTCGACAATCTCGGTGGCCGACCGAGCGCTCATATTCTCAGGTGGCAGCGACTCATCCAACAGAATGCGCTTGATATTCTGCACCAGGTCATTGATGACTAGCTGCGACACGTTGAAGTCACCCGAACGTGGCAGCGCCAGCAGTGCCGGGCCTTGCGGGCCACCGTTACGCGCCACAGGGATGATCGCACCCGGCACCAGCTTGACCGTATTCGGATTCAGCACGCCGTCATCAGCTGCCGTGTAAACACCAGCAACAGCCAGGGAAGCATTCTTGAGTAGCAGTTCCTTGGTCTTGTTCAGCGTCTTAATGTCGGGTAGCGCCGTCATCAGCGGGCCACGACCATAGATCTCGCCTGCGACCTTCATGTACCGCGAGATCACCCAGGGTGAAGTCTTGCGGCGGCGATAGACCAGCTCCTCTTTGCCTTCCTTCCAGATAACGTGATAACAGTAGTCGCCACGCTTGGCATCAAATATGGTGGCTTCCAGCAGCTCAACATCATCGGTTGGCTTCTGCTCAATCAGGCGCGTCAGGGTGTCGGGTATCTTGGCATCCGGCCACTGGCGCTGAATCGACTCAGCCTTCATGCGCATCCGGCGGTAGACGTTATCGACCTGGCCGTTGGCACCTTCTTCGTAGCTGACCAGGAACAATGGCACCGGCACGAAGTTGATCGGCGACACATCATCACCAGGTTGAACCATCATGCAGGCAGTGCCGACCGCGAGATCCAGCAGGAATTCACCAATCGCAATATCAAAGTTGGATTGTTTCAATACGGAAAACATCTGTTCGCCGTAGACATCCAGCACTGACTGCAGTTGCTGGCGACGATCCATCGGGATTGACGGGCCAGGTTCTAGCCGAGCCCACTTGCGCTGCGGTGGGAATACGACGGATTGCAGCCGGTTGGCAAAGCGCTGGGTCGAGTTGATCGCGGTTGAATCGAACACTCGCGCCATCTTCTTGCTGCCAGTGCTGTTACCTTCCCACAGGCCATAGAGCTGGCGCTGTGGCAGGGCAAACTCGTAGGCATCCTGATAGAGCTGCTGGAATTCGTCCTTCTTGCGCTGGGCAAGTTCCTGACGCTTCATGATCTCGTCAGGTTTTAGTCGCATTGCCCCGAGCGGTTCTTTGTAGGCCATGATCAATCGTCCTTGTTTAACTTGTATTTTTCCAGCAGGTTGCGCCCCTTGGCGGCTAACCTGGCTGCAGCACCCGCAGTGCGCGGCACCGGCTCACCCCATGCGTTGGCAGCCTTTGCCAGCCTAGTTGGCTCACCATCGTCATCAACCAACGGCCCGCTCGGATTGGTATAGAACCGAGTCAGGAAAGATCCTTTGCGACGCGCACGCTCACCAGACGGCGACGATTCCTTAACGCCAGGCTTTAGGTTCTTGCTCTCGCCTGATCGCTCGAAGTGTCTGCGGCCAGCTTCTGTCAGCCCGCCTTCTGGATCGCGCAACATCAGTCTTCTTCTTCCTCGAGTTCAGCCTCGTCCATCATTTCCTTCAGGCCGCGCATTGGCTTCTCTGGCTTCTTGGCTGCCATGTATTTCTCAATCTTCTTGCGCAACGCAGGCGGGAGCTTCGACAGCTCGACCATACCCTCGTCTTCTTTTTCGTCTTCGATGCAGATTTCGATTTTCATTGCTTGCCTTTCGCTGCTGCCATGTTGTCGATCAAATTAGGATAGGGTCGGCCTGCCTTCTGCGCTCGACGCATTGCCATGCGCTTCTGCGCTTCCGAGAGTTCCTTCGGCTTGCCTAAGTCTTTCGGCCTTGGCTTATCCCAGACTTCCTTCATCATTTGCCTTTCTTGGCCATACCGGCCTCGGACAGTGCAATAGCAACTGCTTGGTCACGCGACTTCACCTTGTCACCGCTGGATGACTTCAGCTTGCCAGCCTTGTACTCGCGCATGACCTTGGATACCTTCATCTTCATCTTGTCTTCTTTGCCGTAATCTCCTGGCATGATTAACCCTCCCGCAACATTGGTCTGGCCATACGTCTAGCGACTGCACCCAAACGTGCAGATTTACGCTCACCGACTTCGCGTTGATATGTTTGCCCAAGCTCTTTGCTTTTAACTTCAAACGTGGATTGATCAAACGGGGCAATCTCTGGCCTAGTTGGTACGGAAGGAGCTACCGGCGCTTCCTCAGTAAATACTGGTATCTCAATGTTTTCTGTTGGGTTGTCTTCTATATATTCCAATGTTCTTCGATATGCGTTTAGTTTGTTCTTATAGGCCTTCCTTTGTTTATCATATTTGCCCATGTCAATTTTGTATTGCTCCACTGCAGTCTCATACGGTGCCATTTTTGCAGCAACGTCTTTTTGATAGGCTGCGTAGCTTTGCTGATACTGGCCGGTCATTGATTCGACATTCTTCGAATACTCGCGTGCCAGACGTTCAATGTCTGACATCCTGCGCACCTTCATGCGCTTTTGGTATTGTGTCTCTGCCATTATTGCAACCTCATTCCAGAAGCCAGCTCGGCTGACGTAACACCCAGCTCAGGCGTTAGACGCTCTTGAGACAGCAGCGCTCTACGACCACCACGGGTGCGGGCTCGTAATGCAGAAGCCTCAGACTGCGCAGCCTTGCGTCGCTCTTCATCAGCAGCGGCCTGCACTTCCTTGGCTTTCTTTTCCATCTCCAGTTTGTTCTCTTGATACTGGAGTTGCTGCGCTTGGAATTGCTCACGCGCAGTGGCAGCCTGCTGCTCAAGTGATGCGCCTTGTCTAGCGTACTCAGCAGTTTGGCGTGCGAGTTCTTGACGCATTGCTGCGGCATCTGCAGCTTGTTGTTGCAATGCTGCGACTTGCTGGCGCTCTGCATCCTTACGCGCTTGACGCGCTTGGTTTGCTTGGTAAGCAGTGGTTACGATGATTGCTCCGGATATGATGTATGCCATGTCAATAACTCCTGTTGAGTTGCGACCTCAATGCCAAGCTCTTCGTAATTGATAGCAGTAAACATATCTTCGAGCTTTTCAATATCAGTCTCGTCTTTTGGGTTTGGGTGAATAGTTGTCCAAATTGCGTCTTCATGCGTGTAAACCACGCGCTTGGTGCCTGGCTCAGAAATAAAAGAGGCCGGTGCTTCTAGCGTTTGCAAACCAAACTCGGTGTAGCAAGTAATCCGACCTTGGCTCAGGATGTTGAAGTGGCGGTGCCGATGAACTCTACCAACCACCAACGTACCTGCAGCAAGATGGATTTCTCTGGCATATATCCCAGGCGCAAGCCAATGTTTAAGTGGGGCATCATCTGGATCGATACGCTCCTCATCTGGCAAGCCTTGACATGCTTGTTGAAGCGCAACAATCTTTGCCCGAGCTATTGGCGCAGGCAAATTAGTTGGCGGCATCATTACAAGGGCATCATTCATGCAAAAGATTTTATTGCATTTTTAGTGCGCCGCAAGGCAAAAGCTATACGCCCGATATACCTTACGCAAAAATATCAAAGTCCATCTTGGCAACCGTCAGCCCAGGCGCTTTGCCGCCTAAGCTGTGTGTTCTTGTCATACGGTTATATTCGCCACCACCTAGCATCAGGTAGCCGAATGAGTCGCCAATGTGCGAATGCTCGTTCTTATTCGGCGCATCGCGGAACCGTTCTTGGCCTGCGCCGACGGCAACCCGCTTGAAGTGATAGCCACCGGCCAAAGCCTTCCTCAGCAGCTTGCAGGAGCGGTTAACGATAAGACCTGGCTTGCCATCGATTAGCCGCTGCATGGGCGCTGCGGAGGCTTCTCGGCGTACCTTGAAGTCGTTGGAAGCAGTAGGCTGCGCCTTCAATCCCAGGGTGCGCAGGAAGTCAAAGGCAGTCACCTCGTATATCGCATCACGGGCCATACCGGCAGGGTCGCCCCAGATCATGACCTGATGCTGTGGGTAGCGGGTATTCAGCTCAGCCAGCAGTTGCATCCCGAATCGCTCGAGCCCCATGTCGAAGGTGACGATCTCGTGGTGGATAACCCACCGGCCATTAGGCAAGCGCTGGCCAATGGTGGCAGCCGGTGTCAGACCGAAGTCGAGCCCGACTTGAATTGGCACATCCATCGACAGCTCGGTTTCGCCCGACATGGTGGAATCATCATATTCAGGCCATACGGGTCTGCCTTCTTGGACGTAGGTGTACAGGCCGCCTGCGTAGCACTTGATCCAATCTAAGTTTTTACCAAGCAACATTTGTTGGTAGTAACCGCCTGGCAGGTTGTTGACGTTTTCTGCGGCTGGGTTAATCTTCCACCACTTACCCGCGGCAAAGACATGATCGTTTGCTTCAGGGTTGTCGGGCAGATCGGCAGGGTCAACCTCCACCACGCCACCTGGTTGTTGCCAGAACTTCCAGGCATACGGGCCGGACATCTTTTCCTTGACGGCCATGCGGTGCCACCAGTGATCGTCATCGGTCGGGTTGGTGTCCATCCAGATGCCGTGCCAGGTAGCACCACCGTCGCGCTTGGTTGGGTAGCGTCCGACTCGGTGGGTCAGGCCATCAATCACCGCCTTGGGTAGTTCTCGGGCCTCATTGACCCATGCACCGGTAAGCTCAAGCGACAGCAGCTTTCTAACGTCTTTGGGCTGATCCAAAGCCAGAAAGATGACTTCCATGTCGATGCCTGCAGCATCGCCGCGGGCAGGCAGCCGGATGTGGTGGGTAATGGGTGGAGTCCACAGCATCGGGCCAAACGTAGACTCAGGAAACAGATCGAGCCAGGTCTTGATCGTCGTGGTCTTCAGCATGGGATAGCTGTTTCGCACCACGGCCCAGCGGGTGTAGCGGATGTTGTCAACTGGGCTTGGCTTCTGTTGGATTGCCTTCTTGAAGATCTTGGCCGCGCAGGCGTAGCTCTTGCCGGAGCCCACCGGCCCCATCACGCCCTGGACGAAGTTGTCCGACTTGAAGAAGTCGTACACCACTGGGCTCAGGCTGAAGTCGAACCGCAGACCGCCCGTCGCTACCGTCTTCTCTGACTGCTGTTTTGTTTTTGCCACGTTTTCTCCACAGGCTCATTCAGACTTAGAGCGGAAATTGATCGAATCGAAAACGAAGTTACGCAGCAATCCGTTTTGATATTCGATATGCACTCGGTTATTTAATGTTCGCCAGCAACCATAGTTGGCATCACCTTTGGGTGAGATGCTATACATCATCTCAAGCCCTTTGCACCAATCCGGCTTTTCTTTGGTTAGGACAATATCCCAGCCATTTTGGTTGCGCCAAACCAAGTGGTCGCCTGCCATAACAGGGCCATCATCCAAACGCAAACCAGCGTTAGCTGACCCAGCAACCAAGCACAGCAATAGTAATTTCTTCATTGTTATCCTTTAATGTTTTTAGTTTTTAGCTTTTAGTTCGCGCCGCAGCTTTCTAATTTCAGCAATCAGCGATTTTTGAAAGATGTTCATCCGGTGCAAATGCCTTGCATATTGCGGCAGCCCGAGCCCTTTCAGTTCCTCAACCAGGTCAGGCGTATCCTCAAACCAGACAGCACGGCGCAACACATCCAACTCCTTCGGTGTTTTCATGTTCCCCCCGCTGCAGGCGCAACCACGTTCACATCAATCACGCTCGGCTTGTCATTCTCGTCAGGGTTGTCCAGCAGGCCGGAAGCCTTGGCCAGCAACCGCAAGACACCGACCTTGTCGTACAGCTCAATATCCAAGAAGCTGTTGCCTTCCTTGTCAGTCCTGACGCTGACCTTCTTAATCGCCTGCAGCGCATGGTCAGGGATCTGGTGCGAAGCCTTGACCTTGACGTTGCCCATCTCATCCCAGGTCATGATGTCGGTGATCTTTGTGTTGGCCATGCACAGCAGGGCATAGGACACCGCTTCCCGATTCTGGATCAGGGTGTTGGATCGCTCCAGGTTGCGCTGGATAGACCTGACCCCACCCCAGTTGGTCAGGGGCGGGATGACAGAGGATTGTTTCTTTGATGCCATCAGTGTCACCAAGGAATGTCGCTGTCAACGCCAGGCTGCGGCTGGTAGCCATTGCCCTTGGCCTGCGAGTGATTGCTCAACGGTGGTGACACAATCGCCTTCTCCTTGCCAATCTTTACCTTGAAGTATTCGTCGCCAGCCTGCGTCTTCGCACGACTCACATCCAAGAAATGCAGCTTGCCATCCGGCAACATAATGTCGCCACGGAAGTCCGCGTGCCAATCCTCTTTCTTGTCACGATTCGCAAACGCAGAGCCAAAGTTAGGCTTATGGTTATATTTCATTTGGGTAACTCCTGTTAAGTGGGGTACTCATCGCACTAGCGCCTTCTCAAGCCGGTGGTGTGTCCGGCAGCTCACCAGCACAACTTTCCCCCATGTCATTAAAACACCAAAAACCCCGCCAAAGGAAAAACGGGGGAAAAATTGTGGATGGCCCCCGCTAGCGCTACCGACGGGGGAGGGGGCAAAGGGTGCCTTTTTGACAACGTATGATGCCAGCATGACAACGCAATCGATTGTGCAGCCAGCCCGTGCCAGCATCGCTTCAACCAGGACACGTCGCTAACCCCCCCTGTCAAAACACCATACGTTCGTTAAGCAGTTTGACGCTATCGGATTACAGGCGATATGAGCCGTTTTCCTACCGAACCCATGTCTGCCTATTACCTGCACCCCGTTCGCGCCTTGTAGGTGCCTTAGATCGCGTTTAAACGCCATGCGTACGCAGCAGGTTCTCTGCGCTCAGGCTGATCATGTCGTTTGCCAGCAGGTATTCGCTTGTCGGAATGGCAATCCCTTCAGCCTGGTAGCGGTCTGCTACCTGTTTGGCAACTGTTTCCAGTTCAGCAACTGCTATTGTTCCTACTAACATCTTCAGTACTTCTTTATCCTTAAAGTTAACCTTTAATACTTTACTTAAAACCTCTTTATACATACGTTCTTCTACGTTTTGATCAACCTCTGGAGGTTTACCATGAGGTTGACTATGAGGTTGACTATGATGAGGTTCTCCATTGTCAACCTCTAGGGGTTGACTATGTGATGCCTTCTTTGCCTTGATTTGTGCTTTCATCTTGGCAACAGTAGCGGTGTCTTTTCCTTTTGGCATGACGTACTCCTTAGCTGGTTCTGTGATTGGTTTGACAACGCCTCGGATCATGTCCTGGATGCGCTTTAAACCTTCTGGATCGATGGTGTTGTCTTGTTCCTGCTGTTGCTTCTCTTTCATGTAGTGTGGCCTTGTGTCTTCGGTTCTGCTGGTCACAGCAATCGCTGTCTCAGCGTCAATGGTGGGGTCAAAGATGACGCGCATGGTCTGGTTCTGATGACCCTTCCAACCCTTGCGCATGACTTCGATGTAGCCCAGCTCAACTAGGTGCTTGAACTGCTTGCTGATGGCCTGCTTGGTAATGCCCAGGTCTTTGGCCAGCCGTGCGCCGCCAACCCAAGTAATGCCAGCCCTGTTGCTGTAGCTGCAGATGGTCATCAGCAGGCGTAACCCAGCTTCATGCAGCCTGCGGTCAGTCACTGCCCTGATCGGCACAATGGCAACCTTGCGCTGATCTGGCAGTGGATCCTTCTCTTTGACCTTGGGCTTCTTGGGCAGCTTGAATGCGACGATGTTGGTTGGCAGTGGGTTCATGTAAACAATCCCTGCTGAATAGGGTTCTGCTTCCTATCCCAGAACACCTGCGCCTGGTGTGCCTCAATCCTGGTGCGCATAACAGCAGCTCGAGCTTCCTTAGTCGGTGGCGTGTAGGTTCCTCGCCATTTGCTATCAATGCCGACATTCCTACCGATGTTGGTGCTGTCTGCTGACGCAAATGGAAACCTTGAAAACACTGCTGGGTCAAGCATTCTGAGCCCATGCACTTTGCACGCTGGTCGGCCAGCACGGTCGCAAATAATGTCCATTGCCTGGCTCATACGCTGCCACCAGGCATCAGTGCCAATCACAGCGAAGTCGCCAGAACTACCAAGGCAAATGCGTGGCCAGCTCAACGCCATACGCTCGAGGCGCTCTAGCGACTCATGCAAATGCCACACAGGCGCACCAACCCACGGCGCTGAGTTACGCCACGGCCACTCATCAAGCAGAGCATCATTGGCAGCCTCATCACCGTCAATAACGTCAGGAATGACGGCAAAGTCAAAGCCTGGGTATCGGTGTAACTCAGCAATCCATTCGTAGTAGTCACCCCAATCAGTCACCGGTTTACCGCTGCGCCAGGCCGAGAATGCGCCGTTATCCAAGGCAAATGACTGCGCAACCTCCAACGCAATCGACAATTGATCTGAATGCACAAAGCTAACAAATGCATGGCCGCCATCAATGGCCTGCACAGCCGCTGTGGCTGGTGTTATTGGCAGCCCGTGGTAGTGGATCATTGTTCTTCTCCACTGAATAGACTTATCCACAGCAGCACTGCCATCACCAGCACTGCTACACCAGCGCCCATCATGAGCAACCCAGCAAATAGCCAGATCACAGCAGTGCCTTGATCCGGCTGATCTCCCAGCCTGTGGCATCGTGCAGCTCGAGGATTCGGTTGGCCGATACACCAGCGTGGCCGTGCCGCAGCTTGCTCACATAGCCCTGTGGCCAGCCCAGCTTCCTTGCAATGTGCGCATCATTCCTCGCGGGCAGTTCTTCGATCAGCGCGTCCAAAAACTTATGTGCCTTCCGTGGTTTTTCCACTTTTATATCTCCTTAACATTTCATTTCGCAGCCTTACTCGCTCCTCATAGCCCCGCTGCTGCTCCACAAGGCCTAGGTACTCCAGCTTCGTTATCTTTGGTTTCCTTGCCTTGTCCGGCAGCTTCAATGCCCACCGAGCCTCGCAATCGTGCCTGTAGGCCTCGCTGTGCGTGCAGACCTGGTTACCGTCCACCAGCACCGTGCGTGGCTTCCAGTGAGCCCTGTCGCAGTGCTGGCAGTGTTCATAGCCTGCGGCCACCATGCCTGCGTGCGTACCGCTTGGCCTGCCTGATCGCAGCCATGATGCCTAGACCTGAATGCCGCCACATCCGAAACACTCTCCAGAATCTGATCATTTGACCCGCCGTACCTTGTTCTGTTTCGCAGCCTTGGCCTGCTCACGCTGGATGCGCTTGAACTTGGCAGCTAGATCCATCGCCGTGCCAGCAGGCTGATACTTAAAGTTTGGGTTCCAGACACTTGGTGTCGTGTCCTGCTTCTTCTGTTTCTTTGGTGGCATTTCATCGGTCGCCAGCTTCAAGTTGCTCTGCATTGTTTCCTCCAGTTAATTGATCGCGCATAAGTGGTATGAAATCCTCGAGTAAAAGACAGACCCGCCAGGGCTGCCCGTTGCGCCTGTAGACTACCACCGGCACCTCACTG